>Ga0209541_10010837_pt1 | contig 14405 bp, 14 predicted proteins | sample RifCSPlowO2_01_FD_184027 | JGI IMG/M metagenome (GOLD analysis project Ga0209541, IMG submission 184027) | Groundwater microbial communities from Rifle, Colorado - Rifle CSP2_plank lowO2_0.1 (SPAdes) (version 2) | ecosystem: Environmental > Aquatic > Deep subsurface > Groundwater | place... | reverse complement strand
CGGGTTAATTCGAAGCGTTTTTGTTTTGAAGCTCGGATTATCCTGACGGTCTGGGGCACTTCTTTTTTATCTTGCCATTCGATATACTTTCGGACTTGAGCTTCGTTCAAACCAACGGATGAGACGAAATACCCAACACTCCATATACCTTCCTTCTCGAGATACATTTCTCTGATGAATTTGAAGCGCTTTCTTAGATAGAAGCTAGAGGCAGCTTTCAGTTTTTGAACTACCGACGCAAGGGCTATGCTTGGCGGTGCTTCAAGTTGGATATGGACATGGTCACGATTGGTATTCACAGTGAAGATATGGAGTGTTGGGTATTTCTTGATGGTTTCATACAGACAGTGAACCAATGCTGTTTTTACTATCGGGATGATGTACTTTCTTCGATACTTGGTGCCCCAGACAATGTGATACTGAAGTTGATATACTGAATGATTGAGGCTTCGAATTCTCATGTGACCAGCATAGCACGTAAGAACGTGCTATGCCCATTCTCCCGCCACTTCAGAGGCTCCCTATCTGACGACGCCTCTTACGTGGCGGGTTTTCTGTATTGAAGTAAATAAACGCCTTGATGATCAGGAATCCGGAACTGCCGTTCCCCTGCTCCCCCAAGAACTGGAAAGAAATTGAAATAATCTCACTGAATGATAAGCCAAAAAATCTCGAAGACAGATATTTCGATCTGCAGAAAGGCCTATTTAGAGATTTAAAATACCTCGGAATCGACGGATAATACGGGACCCTCGCGGGTCCTTTTAGTTATCCTCTTCCCAATGCAGATCAATATTTTTATAATAATCCCAAAGTTCTTTTACAAATGAGGCAACGATGTCGGAACCGCTTCAGAAAAAAACTGTGGAAGCCCAGATTGATGCCCTTAAGAAATACCTTCGCTATGATATCCGATATAGCCTTCCGCGACCGTTCATTATTGAATTTACCGGCCCCCCATCTTCGGGCAAGACCACGGTAGTGAAAGAAATAGATGACTATTTGCGGCCCCTCGGTTTAGCCAAAATTTATCCGCCGAATGAAGCCCCGCGCGAAATCAGACATATAGCTCGATTAGAACCGGACTACAACATGCGGACGGCCCTTTATACCCTGAGTCAGCTTCTCGACGAAGCCCATTCTGCAAGGATCGATATGTTGCTTATCGATCGCGGGCCCTTCGATGCCTATTGTTGGCCGGAATACTGGCTTAACAAGGGCAAGATAACCTTATCGGAAAAAGAGAATCTCCAATCTTACTACACCAACCGCCAGTTTATTTCCAAGGTGGATATTTGCTACTTCTTGGTTTGCGAGGCCGAAACAGCTCTTCAAAGAGAACTTAGGGTAGCAATCGACGACTCTCCGCGTGAAACTACTAATCTTGAGAGCATGAAAAGACTTGAAAGAATATGGCGCAACGCCCAAGTTCAAGTATCGACCCTTCATCCGAATGTCCGGCTGATAGACACCACGAATATGACCGAAGTTCAAATGATCAAAATAATAGCCGCCGACCTGCTCAATACTCTCGAACAAAAAACAAAAAAAGGACTATAACAAGTCCTTTTTGCTTACCTTAATCAAGGCGGTAAATTTCTGAATATTTTTGAGTAATATAATCTATAAAGTATTTACTGGATAGTTTCTCTCCGGTTGCTCTTTGGACAAGCTCATCGGCTGAGTAGAGCCTTCCGTGGATATGAATATTCTTTCTAAGCCAGCTAAGGAGGTTTCCGAAATGGCCGGACGCAATCTCTTCTTCAAGATTCAATATATCTCTTTTCGCCGCCCCGTAGAACTGGGCGGAATAAAGATTCCCAAGGGTATAGGTCGGAAAATAACCGATGGATCCGCCCGACCAATGCACATCCTGCAACACGCCGAGAGAATCGCTCGGAACTTCTATGCCTAAATACTGGCCCATCTTGCTATTCCAGATAGCCGGCAAATCTTCGATTCCGATACTGCCCTCGATCAATTCTTTCTCTATTTCGTACCTTAAAATAACATGGAGATTATATGTAACTTCGTCGGCCTCGGTTCTGATAAGCGAAGACCCGACGCAATTTAACGCCCGGTAAAAATCTTCCAGAGAGATGGCCCCGAAGGGCTCGGGGAAGATTTCCTGAATTCGAGGATAAAAGTACCGCCAAAATACCCTACTTTTACCCACCAAATTTTCCCACATCCGCGATTGAGACTCGTGGATTCCCAAAGACGCTGCCTCGCCCAGCGGCGTACCAAAATGCTCCTTGAGAAGACCCTGCTCATATAGGGCGTGACCGACCTCGTGTATCGTGCTTAGTATTCCATAGCCGAAAAGGTCGTTGTCTTTGTAGCGCGTAGTGATTCTGACATCTTCCGGATGAAAACTCGTCGAAAACGGATGCGTGCTCACATCCAACCGTCCCCGGTCAAAGCCGAATCCTATTTTTTCTGCAATTTGAGCGGTAAACTTTTTTTGTTCTTCAATGGGGAAATTTCCGCTAAGTATCCCGGAATTTATTTTTACGGAAGATTTTTTTATCTTATCCGTAAAAGCCATCAGAAAAACTTTGACCTCCTCTAAAACCGGGGAAATTTCATCGACGGTAGCGCCTGGTTCATACAAATCCAAAAGGGCGTCGTAGGGTGACTTCTTAAAGCCGAGGATCTGGGCCTTCCGCCTCTTTAATTCAACGATTTTCTTAAGATATGGGGCAAAAGAATTGAAGTCTGAATCCTGACGAGCCCGAACCCAAACATGATGAGCCTCCGAAGTCAGTCGGGCAGATTCTTCAATAAACTCCTTCGGAAGCTTCTTTTGCTTCTCAAAATCCCTTGCCACCTCTCTAACCACGCACGATTCTTCTGCCGACAGTTCGCCTGCGTTCATTTGAACGACAAGCGCCGAAAGCATTTCCTCAAATTCTTTAGAAACCGCTTTCTCGTGAGCTAAGCCGGCCAAGTAGGCAGTGGTTGCTCCACGGCCGGTGCTTCCTCGGGCGGGCATATTGACCTGCTCATCCCAGCCTAAAACAGTCAGGGCCGAGTTTATGTGGCTTATTTCAACGAGCCTTTGTCTGAACTTATTAAATAAATTCGATTTATTTGCCATTTTCTTATCCTTTTAAAAGATCGTCAGCGAATTCTACCATGGCAACCTCTTGCGTCAAATAGCCTCAACCGCCGGAAATGCACTGATTTACGGCTTGAATTTGATCGTTATAACGGCTGATCAGCTGTTTAGTTTCGCTAACCAGATTATTGTATTCTTCGACTAAAATATTATACTCCTCTACTTTTTGGTTATAATCCGGTCCGCGCTTCGGACGCGTATTTTCCAACTCTTCCTTCTTCTGATCAAGCTCAGACTTAAGACTCTCGATACGGCTTTCATTGAATTCAATTCGAGTCTTAAGAGCGCTGTCGGGTTGAGGACAGGCTGAAACCGGCCGGCCGAAAACCTGGACCGCAATCCAGGTCGTTTTACCCTCAAAAACTCCGCGTAAAACGGATATGCCTATCTTCTCATAGCGTTCGTTCAGGATGTTGGCTCTGTGGCCTGGGCTATCCATCCAGGCCTGAACCAATTCCTGATCGTCTTTGAAATTACCTAAAGCCAAGTTTTCTCCTATCATAAGGTATTGATAATGGACGACATCAACGGCATATCCTACGTCCTTACCGATCGGCGATTCATGGGCAAAATACTGATTTTCAAACATATCCTTGGCTCTGATACCGGCCGCTGAATTCAATTCAGCGCTCTCGGCCAAAGAGGAAAAACCGTTATTGTTTCGCTGGATATTGGTCCATTGCAAAACTCCGCTTCGGGTAAGAAACGAATTGTCAGAATCCTTCGACGACCTTAAGGGCGGAGGAACGGAAAACTCTTTCTTAAGTTCCTGAACCCGGCCCGTGAACTCCTCAAGGCCGGGCAGTTTGAAATCATTTTTAATTACTAAATATAAAAACAGGCCGGAGATGCCTAAAACAACTAAAATAACAATCGACTTTTTCATTAAAAGAGTTACAAAAGCCTTGCCTGCCAGTGAGAATCTATATAAGAGGCGGCCTCGCTTAGTCTTAGGGATGTGGTACCGTTCCCGGTTCTGATATAGAATTCCTCGTTTTCTTCGCTTCTTAGATAGGTCGGTTTAGTGCTCGGGGAAACACGGATAACGCAGAAATCCTTTCCCTCAAAAGCATGCCAAGTCAGCCTGACGTACTGCCTGAATTCCGGACCGATCATTGCATGAAACACATTGGTAAAATGGTTTTCAAATCCATCGAAATTGCTCTTTGGCAAAGAATTAAAATCTTCTTTAAGGCCGACCACCTTTTGATCATCGCCTACTCCGATATAAAGATGACCGCCGTCGGAATTTAAAAATGCGGCGATTGTTTTCATGGCCGACTTCTCAAGGTTTTTATTAACCTTGCCCTGGCGCAGATCCCAGCGGAAGGAAGATTTAAATTCGAGCCTTTCGTTTTCTTCATTAGCGATCATTTCTCCCAAATTAGATGCCCCGAAAACTGACTTATCCATAATTTTTGACTTCAAAAAGCCGGTTATCAATTCGACGTATTTTTGGGGTTCCGGTATGTAGCTCAGCTTCGTATTCCGGCCAGCACCGGTGCTAAGCTCGATTGTTCCGTACTGGGTTAGCTTGCCCAGGGGTCCCTGACGATAGCTGACCGCGTGAACCGTCTCAAGGGGAATCATATTTTTATGCCTGAACAGAATTCCTTTGGCATGGACGATCCGGTCGGTTTTAAATTCATAGTATTCCTTGTACCAGCTGAAAAAAATATAGAAGACCAGAACGGTTTCAAAAAAGAAAATAAACAGTATTTCCGCAACACGATACGAGACTGAATCGGCAAAATAAAGCCCCTTATAAATCTCCCCGTAATCGGCCGCGACGCCGGCTAAAAAGAAAACTGCCATTGACGCCAGCTGGAGGGCGATGAAGTTCTTAACTATGACTACCGGACTTTTCTTTAGTATTAGAGGTTTATAGATTCCCATGGCCGTTAATCAGAGTATTATAGATACTGCCGGATAACGCAAACCCAAAAATCCACAGCTCTATGGCTGTGGATTTTATAGTTCGGAAATCATTTTATCCAGTTCCTCGAGTTCTCTATCGAAATCCTCGTCAAAAGAGTTTAAATCTCCATCGGCTTCCATAAACTGCGCCTCTTCGGTCGGTTTAATCAGTCGGTATGAATTAGCCCAATATGAATCGAGGTCATAGCTGTCCTGGCTGATTTGAGCCGAAACAAAGCTCGTAGCCATCAGCGCGATAAAAATCGCTAAAAACAGGTACAATCCGCTTCTGGTATCATTATCCGTATTCATGTGACTATTATAAACTTTCTTCCAAATTATTCAATACTCGATGTTGATAATGCCATTACGAGCCTAAGTGTCTGGCCCGATAGATAACCCCCGCCTTATCATCGGATATATACATGACTCCGCCGGGTTGAATCAGAAGACCGACCGGCCGCCCCGATGCTTCTCCATTACTAAGCCAGCCTGATATAAAGTCTTCCGTACCAAGATAATTACCGCGGGAATCTAATTTTACCCTGACTACCTTATATCCCGTAGGTTCGCTCCTGTTCCAGGACCCGTGATAAGCGACAAAAAGATTATACCAGTACTCCTCGGGCCAACCCTCTTCCGGAACGAATACCAGCCCCAATGGCGCTGAATGAGCCGGTATGTCTATGTGCGAACCGGCTTCGAAAGGTTCCATGCAGGGATTGCGGATGTAGGTGTTTTTATCAAAATTAACGTCATGAATATTTTTGCCGTAGCAATTCGGCCAGCCGTAATTCTTGCCCTCTTCAATTATATTGATCTCATCCGGCGGCAAATCATCGCCTAAAAGATCTCGTCCCATTTCCGTCGCCCACATTCGCCCGTCAACGTAGCTCCAGGTAAAAAATACGGCATTGCGCAAACCTCTCGCAAATTCTTTAAAATCTCCGCCATCCCGATTCATTGCAAATATTTTTGCCCTGCGATCGTCTTTTTCGTTGCATACATTGCATGATGAACCTATGGAAACATAAAGCCTGTCATCCGGACCAAAAGCGATAGTCCTGGTAAAGTGCCCTCCGCCCGAAGGAAGGTCTGCGATCTTTTCTAATCCACTGTCTGAAGAAGTGGGTGCCCTTGAAATGCGATGCTCCTCGGCCACATACAACATGGTCGGGAATTTATAGTCAAAAACTATTCCGTGAGGTTTCTTAAGGTTTCGGAAGATATCATTTTGCCTGACAACCTTGCCATTTTCAGTTTCAAGCATGGTAACCGCTCCATACGAAGTCCTGCTTACCCACATATTCCCGAACGGGTCAAAAGCCATTACTCTCGCCCCCGGAACGTCTTTGGCAAAAATTTCAATAGAGAAGCCGTCCGGCAGTTTAAGCGGAAAATCTGTTTTGTTTTCAAATGGCCCCGGCGTCGCCTCGATTTCTTTAACTATGTCGCCGGCAGGCAGTTTTATCGCCGGACCGATTCCCCTGAGATTTTGCCAGTAAAAAACTCCCAACCATACAACCCCTGCACAAACAGCAACCAGGCAGATTATATAAAGCAGCCTTTTAACCATAAGTTGAATAAATTATATCATGAAAACGAAAACGGCCAGTCGGGGCCGTTTAACTTTGGAGCTGGAATGTCTTGCAAAATCTAAGAATCTGATCCTCGAAATTACCAAGCTCTGAAGAATAATTTAAAATAGTGAAATCCGCCTGGGCTCCGAGCCGAGGAATATCCCTTTCAGTCAGAGCATCTTCTTGGGCTAAAAATTCGTCCCATGCTATCTCTGACTCTCCTGCTTTCTCGCTGCTCCCCCTTCTTCTTTCGTACCTCAATTCTGCCGGAGCAGTTATATAAAGAAGGATTGAATCCGGGCCTAAGCTTTTAACAGCGTCGAAATCTGTCTGCCACCTGACACTGTCAAAAACCACGATATCCGCATCGCTGCGAGATATCTTGTCCATTACGGCCCTGGACAGAGTTCCCGCACCGTAAACTCGATCCATGGCCTCGGCCAATTTTTGGAGATTTACTCTGGAAGTTTCGACTCCCCATTTATTCAGAGTCTCAAACAGGATATCTGATGAGCTGACCCTTTCGACTTTTTTATCATACCCGATACCTAAGATATTCTTTAACATAGCCGTAAAAAGACCCTTTCCGGATCCCTTTTCACCGATAAGTCCTATGATTCTCATCAACCCTCGCCCTATTCAAGGAACCGGCTAATTATGCAACAGAACCAAGGCTGATGCAACTATAGCCGCTGTTTCGGCCCTGAGAGTAAGTTTGCCCAAATTTATGATAGTGAATCCGCCATTCCGAGCAAAAGAAATTTCATTTGAAGTCCAGCCGCCTTCGGGCCCTATCCACACCCCCAATGGGTAATTTCCAATTTCCAATTTACAATTTCCAAAAAATTCTCCAGAAGAATCAAAGAGAAGATTCAGAGAGTTATCTTTTGCCATTCCAACGGCCTTATTAAAATCAACTGGTTCGTGCAAAATCGGAACTTTTCCTCGGCCGGATTGTTCAGCCGCTTCCTTAGCAATTTTTTCTAAACGATCCGTTCTTAAATCAAGTTTTACCGTCCTCTCAGATATGATCGGTGCGATCTCTTTGATTCCTATCTCAGTCGACTTCTGAACTACGGTTTCGAAATTCTCTTTTTTTAAAACCGCGCAATACAAAACCACCCGCCTTCCTGATTCATTCCTGTTCTGTTCTATTTTTGTAATCTCAACATCGACGCTGTTTTTGCCGTACCCGGTTATTTCGGCTAAAGCTTCGTTCAGACCGCCATCGCCAAGAATAATTTTTTCGCCCGCCTTGAGTTTTAAAACATTCCTGATTTGATTAAAAAGTTCCCGATCATATATCGTTGAGCTGCCGACGGCTAAACCAAATTTTCCCATAAAACGATGTATTTTCATTATTTCAGAGTAGTCTAAGGAGTCTCAAATTTCAAGATAGTTTATCTCTGGGAATTTGCGCAAGCCGACCGGTCAAGGCGAAGGTTCACGTGAGGAACTCGGCGGGAATCGCCTCGAAGAGCAAAAGGCGAAATTTCAGGAGAAATTTACGCCGTGCCCCAGAGATGAATTTCTTGAAATTATTTTATAGAATTACGCTCAACAATCCTTAAACTACTTTTTTATTTTAAACGGCCACTAATGTGGCCGGTACCCCCTCAATTCACTGTATTATTCGGGGGATTTAAGGAAACGAAAGAGATAGTCTTTATCGGGTCGCTGGTGAAAAACTTGAAGTCGCCAAGGTACACTTCAATGCACATACCCGCGCCTATCCAGCCTTCCCTGATTAAGCCCACCTGTTTCCAGAAAATCTTGGATGGAGCCCCTCCGAAGGTCGAACCGGTAAGTCTGCCCTCCGCCGGATTCCTAATCGTATCGCAGTTTTCACTGCTCAACCTTATCTTTCCAGCCTTAGGATCCAGCACCAAAAGCCTGTACAACGTGCCAAAAGTAGTCTCAAGGAGCAGAATCGTCCCTGCGGACAAAGAACTCAACATTAAACCGTTACCCTCGCTTAGCTCGCCAAACCCTTCCAAAGTACGAACCTTGGGAACTTTGACTCCGTCCATGTTACACCTTCTCTCCCTCATTAGTCGATATTGTCCAGATTATAGCACCGAAGTAAATACTCGTCAATACCAAGGTTGACTAACTCATACATATGTACTATAATGATCAGTGCGGATAAGGGAGGAAGAGAAATGCGCAGAACGGTTGCAGTACTGTTCTTTTTAATCTTTACTGTCGGATGCCGCTCGGAAGGTGACATTATCCGTCACGGAAAAATCGAGAATATTGTCCGGGTATTCATGACCGCCCCCAATGAATACGCCTTCTTGGTAAAGAACCTTGAAACAGGAGAAATGTCGCTAAAGATCCTTCACAACCAGCACCGGCTCGGCGAGAAGAAAATCATAGCCGACGTACCCGCCGGCAATCTGATGTGGATAGAATATCGTGAAGCTTACACAGATCAAGTACTCAGCCCCAAATCATTTCTCCACATACACGTCTACTCCGAAGACAGCATCGAAGGCGGAGGCTGGAAAGAGCGTGTCGGAAAACATTATGAAGACCGGACTACAGCAGTGGTAAGGTAGTCAGGTCTTATGCCCGGAATAATTCCGGGTTTTTAAATTCTTAAAATAAGGGTGGTCCGAACCTATTTGAGCAACTTCAGCATATCCTGCCACGAACGAGTATTTATAATATCTGATTTTTTAGCCCAGCCTCTGCGAGCTTGAGCAATACCGTATTCTAAATATTGGAAATGAGGCATTGAATGCGCGTCGGAATCAATCGAAAATTTTACCCCCATCTCAATCCCCTTGCGGATATACTCGTCTTTCAGATCTAATCGATCCGGAAAAGCGTCTATCTCCATCGCCGTCCCGGTCCGCTTGGCTGCCTTTAATAATTCTTCGACATCGACTTTGTATGCCTCCCGCCTATTTATAATCCGGCCGGTGGGATGGAAGATAATATCGACATTGGGATTTTCCATCGCCCGAATGATCCTATTCGTCATCTCCTTTTCCGGCATATTAAAATTAGAGTGAACCGCCGCGCCCACGACATCCAGCATGGCCAACGTCTTATCGTCGATGTCTAACTTTCCGTCTTTCATAATATTAACCTCTGCACCTTTAAGAATTTTAAACTTTAAATTTTTAAACTCGCGATTAATCTCATCAATTGCCGCCATTTGCTTTAATAACTTCTTCTCATCGCTTCCCCCGGTCATGGCCAAAGAACGAGTATGGTCGGTTATACAGATATACTCCAAGCCCATTTTTTGAGCCGCTTCGGCCATTTGTTTAATAGAGTGCTCCCCGTCGGTCCAGTCCGTCTGAACCTGCAAATCTCCCTTTAAATCGCCGTAACCGATGAGATCGGGCAATGAACTTTTCTGAGAGGCTTCTATCTCCCCGTGATTCGTCCTTATTTCCGGCGGCATCCATTCAAGGCCTAATTTATTATATATTTCTTTTTCATCGTCGGCAGCTATTATTTTTCCCTCGCCCTTCCGAAGTCTTGACGAAGGAGGGTTCCCTTTAAATAAGCCGTACTCGCTCAGCTTATACCCCTTCTTGATCGCGATCTCCCGAACCAAGATATTGTGGTATTTATCGCCCGTAAAGTACTGCAAAGCCGCTCCGAAAGATTCCGGCGGCAGAACCCTTAGATCGGCATCAATTCCAATTTTCAAACGAACCGAGGATTTGGTTTTGCCCTTTGAATAAACTGCTTCTACTTCGGGCATAGCCACAAAAAAATCCATCACCTTGGAAGGATTCCTCGAAATCGCTAATATATCAAGGTCTCCGACGGTTTCCTGCATTCTTCTTGCAGAACCGGCTAATTCGACCTTCTGGACTCCGGGAACCTTCTTTATCCTGCCGAGAATTGACCTGAAAACCGGCATGGCAAATCCTAAAACTAATCTCCCGCCAGAACGATTTAAGAAGTCTATCCCGCGCAAAATATTCTCTTCCGTTTTCTGCCCTAAGCCTTCTATGCCTCTGAGCTTCCCGGCCTTGGCAGCTTTCTCTAACTGATCCCGATTCTTTATTCCTAATTTCTTGTACAGCTTGAGAATCATCTTGGGACCGACGCCCTCAACCGACTTTAAACCCTCGATATCTACCGGGATTTGCTTTTTAAGCTGTTGGTATTCTTTGATATGCCCGGTTTTTATATACTCCTCTATCTTCTCGGCGATACTCTTGCCGACTCCGGGTATTTCCTCGATCTCTTTCAACCCGCCCCTTCGGTAAATATCTCGCAAATCCTGCTCTAACGATCCGACGGTATCGGCTACTTTCTCATATGCCCGAGGCTTGAAAGGAACTTCTTTCATCTCAAGAATAACCGCAATTTCCCGGAATATTTTTGAGAGTTCTTGGTTGATCATCGCTTAGGGTAGTTTACCGTCGGCCGGCCTGACCGTTCCTTGAGGAACCTTCTCTTTGAGATCCTTGAATATTTTTATTTCATATGTGCTTGCCATTATGGCAACAACTCCGGCTATCACGAAAACAAGGCTAAATCCGAATTTTTCAGCGATAACACCGCCCAAAGCGGCGGCCCCGGCAGCGCCTATTCCAACCGCTATCGACTTGAAGGTCCACTCGATATTCTCTTTCTCCTTATCAATATGGCGGCTGAAAATTGCAAATCTGGGAGGAACAAAAAATGCCAAACCGATGCCGTAAACAGCACTGATAATATAGATATGATTGACCGTGGAGGCGAACAAATACATGAACGGAGCCATGGACATTAGAAAGCTTCCGAAGACCATGGAGTAAAAATCGTCGTATTCGCCATGATTCTTATCGAGATATTTAGCAATGGGTATCTCAAGGATGATTTTGCATATTTGAGTCAAGGCGGCGGCAAAACCCACAACTTGCAATGACCCTCCGTTAATCTGGCCGGTCACAAAAACGGCAAAAATAGGAGCGAAAAAGGCCAAGCCTGACTCAAGATAAAAATCAGACCAGACCAGTGTTTTGACTACATGGTTAATGCGCATGGATTTATTCTATCAAACAAACCAGACCCCGCAAAGAGCGGGGTCTGGGAAATATTCAAAAAATTTATAGCTATCGGAGCTGTGGTAATCCGAAACCTGATGCATCATCGTCAACGGGCAAGCCTTCTTCCGATAAAAGACCCAGGTCATGAGCAAAGTCCTGCAAAAGTCCTCTGGTAGCTCCCGCCTGATCAAGGGCTTCTACTTGCCATAATTTAGCCGCTAAACCAGCGACGTGAGGCGTGGCCATCGAAGTACCCGACGAAACTGCGTAACCGCCGTCTTTCCATGTCGATTCAATGCTTACCCCGGGCGCGGCAAACTCAACATCGCCCTCTTCAACAACGTAAGGTTCAGATGAAGAATTCAACCCTCGGGAACTCCAGCCAGGAACATCTTTGGCGGCATCTACGGCCGCAACGGCGACAACGCTAGAATAAGCTCCGGGATAGTCAATGCTTCCGACATACGGACCGTCATTACCGGCCGCAGCAACAACTAAAACACCCGCCGCAGTAGCATAGCTCACGGCGTCGGCAATCAGCTGATTGGAGGCATCGCTGCCCAAGCTAAGATTTACGACATTGGCTCCTCTATCAGCCGCAGTCATCAACGCGGAAGCAATATCGTCAGACCAGCAAGAACCGTTCGTACCGCAAACCTTATAAGCCCAGACATTGGCTTCCGGAGCAACACCGTATATACCCCTGGCATCGTCTCCTCCGTCAGCGGCTATAACGCCAGCGACATGGGTGCCGTGGCCATTTTTATCTTCGCACTGGCCGTTGACTATGGGCTGCTTGAGGCTCGTAAAATCTTTGCAGTCTTTAATTCTATTTTTCAGATCAGGATGGGTTTTTAAAACTCCTGTATCCAAAATAGCAACATTTACATCAAGTCCTCCGGAACTTTTTTCTAAGGTCGAATCATTATAAATCATCTTGATTCCCCATTGAACCTGAGCGCTCGGAACCTGCCTCGAAACCGGCCGACCCTTGGCGGAAGTTTGAGTTAAAGTTGCGGCCTCGGCTTCCGGTAAAATATAGAGCTTCCTTACCGGCTCAACCTCCAGGCCGAACATACCGGCAACCTTTAATTGCCAGGCTGATAAATCTGCAGTAAAGCCGTTCCCAAAAACATGTCTTGCACCAAGGGACTTCCTCCAAAGGCCCGATGCCGATTTAACGAAGTATCGGGTATCCTCCGAGGCTCCATAACTGAAATTAGCCCCCAATAATAGGCTTAAAATGACTATAAAATAGGCTATTTTCTTTGTTTTCATATTATGCTTAATAGTACCATATCCTGCTTAATTAAACAATCCACAGCCGGGTAGCAGAAGTTCCGATGGGCTCCCCTAAAGAGGCATTGAACCGTCATGATGTTCCCCGTTGCCAAGAATCTTATCGATCCGATTCTTTAACCTATCCCCTATCTTTTTCAGTCTTTCTCCGACGAAAAGAGATTTTATAAATACAGAATCAAATACCCACCTCAAAAAGTAGATCAAACCCATTGCTCCTCCAAGAAAAATAATGCCGTAAGCAAGATCCTTAACATAGATCAAAAATAACTTATAGCTTTGACCGAAGAAATACCCGACCGACATGGCAAGAACGGACCAGCACACAGAGTTAATAAAGCTGTAGAGGCTGTATTTCTTCAGATCGTATTTTAACGACCCGGCCATGATCTGGGTAGCGGTGGCAAGAGAAAAAGTGAATTTGGTTATAAAAAGAGCCTTTCCGCTGTGGCGGTGAAAATATTTTTCGACTTTTTCGATTATTCTCCTGCTCCTTTCCTTGCTTCGCCCCCATTTATCCAGCGACTTGGATCCGGTATAATAGCCGACTGCATACCAAATATAGCTGTTGAGGATTTGGCCGAGAATGAAAACAGCTAAAGCCGGGAAAAAACTGATCAGGCGGGCCGAGAACAAAAAACCTCCGATGATTATCGTGCTCATTCCCTCAAGCGCCGCCCCCACAAACAAAAAAAGATATTTGTGCGATAAGAGGATCGGGAAATTGGTCTGGATAAAATTAAAAAGGTTTTCCATCGGAATTGCCGTGTTGTTTCGCGAACCGCTTTAGAATCTTAAAATCATCGATCAGTGTTGTTTTCATGTTCGAATTATATACGGCCACGGCCGGATGATACAGAGGTATGATTTTAATTTTCCCGAATAAAGTTTCGGCCTCAAAAATCTTACCGTGCATCTGGCTTATTGCTTTGAGCTCCGAGCTTAGCCCGAATTTCCTCATTATATAATCCATAGAAAATCTGCCCAAGGTTACGATCGTTTTAGGTCGGATAATATCAATCTGCCGGTCAAGAAAAGGAGCATAGATCTCTATCTCTTCGGGCAACGGATCTCTGTTAAAAGGCGGACGGTCTTTCACAATATTGGTAATATAAACATCCTGCCTTGGAACGGCGATGGACTCAAGCAACTGATCCAGGATTTTCCCGGCCGCTCCGCAAAATGGCCGGCCCGTTGCCGCCTCATTCTTCCCCGGAGCCTCCCCAATAAACATAATACCGGCATAGTGACTGCCTTCGCCTATAACCGGAAAGGTTTTATTCTTAACCCTGTCCTTATAAAGGGGCGACGAAGTCAGGCCCAAAACTTCGTCCTTAATTTTTCTTAATAATTCCGTCCTGTCATCATTAGGCATAACAGCCCTCATAATACGAAAATTACCAAAATAAATCCACGGCCGTGCCGTGGAAACAATGACATCCTCCCCGCACTCCGCTAACGCTGCGTGCGGGGTTTCCTTACGCT
>Ga0209541_10010836_pt1 | contig 14405 bp, 9 predicted proteins | sample RifCSPlowO2_01_FD_184027 | JGI IMG/M metagenome (GOLD analysis project Ga0209541, IMG submission 184027) | Groundwater microbial communities from Rifle, Colorado - Rifle CSP2_plank lowO2_0.1 (SPAdes) (version 2) | ecosystem: Environmental > Aquatic > Deep subsurface > Groundwater | place: Rifle... | reverse complement strand
TGCTTCTTTCGGTAACTCAAAGAAGCGAGCTCTTGTTACACCAATCGGTAATCCAGCGTCTTTCGTTCCACATCTGCGCCGACGACACGGAAGCGCACGGGGTCCCCAAGAGAGTAGGTCTTTTTCGTGCGGTCTCCGACAATACGGTAATTCTCCGCGTCTAATACATAGTAGTCGTCCTCTAAATCGCGGAGCTTCACCATGCCTTCCGAGCGCGTTTCCCGCTCTTCCACATAGATGCCCCACTCGGTAACGCCCGAGATGATGCCGTCAAATTCCTTACCGAGCCGCTCCTGCATATATTCCACCTGCTTGAGCTTTATGGACTCCCGTTCCGCCTCCGCCGCCGCGATTTCCCGTTGCGTGGCACCTTGGGCCTGCCGCTCCAGCTTTGCAAGTTTACTTTGGTCAACTTTGTGATTCTCCAAAATTGAAAAAAGCGAGCGATGCACCAGAAGGTCTGGGTAGCGGCGAATGGGGGAGGTGAAGTGCGTGTAGTACTCAAACGCGAGTCCGAAGTGCCCGATGTTTCGGGTGGAATAAACGGCCTTCGCCATACTGCGGATTGCGGCGGTTTTGATGAGCGACTCTGAAGCATGCCCTTCAATCGCGTTAAACAGCGCCTGCAGGTCTTTGCTGGTTACGCTTCCCCGTCCGAACGGTTCATCCGGGCGGGCGTCTTGGTGCATCGGGAGTTCGTGCCCGAGAGCGCGCACAAAGACCCGCAGTTGTTCCAGTTTTTCTGAGTCCGGCATATCATGGATGCGATAGATGAAAGGGATTTTTCCGCCCGATTTTTTCCACACTTGATGAAAGAAATACGCCACCTCGCGGTTCGCGAGCAGCATGAATTCCTCAATGAGTTTGTGCGTATCCAGCCGTTTCTTCCTGAAGACGCGGAGCGGTCGTCCGTCTGCATCAAGTTCAAATCCAACTTCGTCCTGCTCAAAGTCAATTGCGCCCTGCCTTGTTTTTTCTGAGCGGAGTTTTTTGGCGATAGCGTTAAGAATCTGCAAAGATTCTACAAGGTCGGACCTTGTAACAGAAAAGGGTTGTTTTACAAGGATTTCCGGCGTCTCTACAAGGTCGGACCTTGTAGAACTTGCGTCAATGACCTCCTGCGCTGTCTCATAGGTGAACCGCTTCTGCGAATGAATCACACTTTTTCCGAACCAGCGCCGGTGAACGCGCCCCTCGCCGTCCATCTCAAAGACGGCAGAAAAAGCGAGGCGGTCTACATTCGGATTCAGTGAACAGAGGTCGTTTGAGAGCGCGTGGGGGAGCATCGGAATGGTGCGGTCCACAAGGTACACGCTTGTACCCCGCTCGCGCGCCTCGCGGTCAATGGCCGTACCTTCTCTCACATAATGAGACACATCCGCTATGTGAATCCCGATTTCGTATAGCCGCATCCCATTTGGGATTTGGTGCTTGTGATTTGTGATTTCGCGAAGCGATAATGCATCATCAAAGTCCTTGGCGTTCGCGGGGTCAATGGTGAAAAGAAGCGTGTCTCGGAAGTCGCGCCGTTTCCTGATTTCTGAATCAGGAAACGGCGGCCCCATCTTCGCTATTTCCTCCGCTCCGCGCAGAACATCCGGCGGGAACGAACTTTCAAATCCGCGCTCCAGAATGATTGACTCCATTTCCACTTCGTGTTCTCCCTTCTTTCCGATTATTTTGATAATCTCTCCCTGTGGCTCTTTTCCCATTTTCCACTCCTTGATTTCCGCGAGCGCCTTGAATCCTTTCTGTGCTTCGCGGGGCGGGCGGGGAATTACGATAGGCGCATACATGCGAAAGTCATCGGGGTTCAGTATAAGCCGCGTTCCGTTTTCTTCAATCGTTCCCACAAACCGCATCTTTGCGCGCTTCAGGATACGAACTACGCGTCCGGTTCGCTGTCCGCGGACTTTCTCGCGCAAAAGCTCAACTTCCACCTCGTTCCGGTTCAGAGCGGTGTTCAGGTTTGGCGTTTCAATGCGTATGTCCTCGCCCTTCTTTTCGTCCTCAATAAACCCCACCGCCCGCGAGTTCACGCTCAACACGCCGCGAATGAATTGACTCGACTTCTCTCTGTGCCCTCTTTCTATTTTTCGCATGCGCGCACTATATCACACTTCACTTTTCCTGACATATCTGCTAGGATGTCGTCGTATGTTGAAGATTAGATTACAGCGCGTGGCGCGCAAGCACATCCCGATCTTTCGGGTGGTCTTGACTGACTCCAAGAACTCCACGAAGAGCGGCAAGGCGCACGAGGTGCTCGGCTCGTTCAACCTCATGACCAACGAGAAGAAAGTCAATGCCGAGCGCGTCAAATACTGGATTTCCAAAGGGGCGCAACCCTCCGGCACGGTGCATAACTACCTTGTGCACGAGCGCATTATTTCAGGGAAGAAAATCAATGTGCTTCCGAAACACCGACCTATCAAAAAAGAAGAGGTTCCGAAGACAGGGGCCGCCCCGGCTACCACCCCCGCACCCGAGGTAAAAACTGAAGCCACACCGGCAGAAATGAAAGATGCAGTTTAAGTCGGATGTAAAAGTACCGCTCTAGTTGTCATTTGTCATTCAGTACGGTATTCTTGTAATGAGCAGTACCACTGCAAGGTCGAGTGTTTAGAAAGACAGTTTTATCAGTTTACTGAAACTCGTATGTCACCGGAAAACGATGTCGCATTCTTGGAATACACGGTCAAGGCGCTTGTTGACGCTCCGAATGATGTCAAAATCAATCGGACGGTTGACGAGATGGGCGTGCTTCTCACGCTCTCCATTAACCCTGCCGACATGGGGAAGGTGATTGGCAGAAGCGGGAACACCGCGAAGGCCATCAGGACGCTTCTCCGCGTCGTCGGCATGAAGAACAATGCGCGCGTCAACCTCAAAATCAGCGAGCCGGAAGGAGGACTTCGTTCTCCCGAACGCGCCGCAAAGAGCGTTGATGAGGCGATGGAAGACCTGAAGATATAGTTTATAAGTTCTGAAGTTGGTAAGTTACCGACAACAGAACTGACACAAACCCGCCGCAAGGCGGTTTTGTGTTGTCTTTTTCTACTAAACGCTATACGCTAACCGCTAAACGCTTCCTTCATGACTTTTCATATAGTAACCCTGTTCCCGCACGCCTTTGACTCCTACCTTGGGGAGTCCATCTTGAAGCGCGCCATAGAGGATAAAAAAATAAAGGTAAAGTTTTACAACCCGCGGGATTTTGCAGAGAATAAGTGGAAAAGGATAGACCGCGCGCCGTACGGTGGGGGCCCCGGCATGGTTATCCAAGCCGAACCCGTCATCCACGCCGTTGAAGCGGCAATTCTGTCATCCCTGCGGAAGCAGGGATCCAGACTGGATTCCCGCCTCCGCGGGAATGACAATCGTGGGTTAAGGATAAAGGATAAAGGATTAAGGATTATATGGTTAAGCCCAAGCGGCAAACAGTTTACGAATGAAGCGGGAGTGAAATGTGCGAAGTGCAAGGACATCATTATCATTTGTGGTCGGTACGAGGGAATAGATGCCCGTGTGAAGCAGGCGATACGAGCGACGCACCCCTCCTCTGCCTCCTCCCCCTTTCCGCCAAAGGACGGATCCGCCTCCGGCGGAAAGAGGGGAGAAAAAAGGTGGGGTGGAATGCCGCGAATAGAATTGGAAGAAGTATCGGTCGGGCCGTTTGTTATGACCGGAGGGGAGTTGCCCGCCATGCTTATGATTGATGTAATTTCCCGACAGGTTCCGGGAGTGCTGGGCGATTTCAACTCGCGCGAAGAGGCGCGGGTCGCAAGCCCCGATGTCTATACTCGCCCGGAAGTATTTGAGTATCGCGGCAAAAAGTACCGCGTCCCCAAGATTCTCCTCACCGGCCATCACGCGAAGATTGAGGAGTGGAGACAGAAGCGAAAAGCGTAGTTCTCCACCAAGATTCGAGCATCTGATTCTCGTTACGAGAATCAGATGCTCGTGCTCGGGAAGTTAGCGGGGATGTCCTCCGTCCATGAGACCGAAGGCGATGAGGGCAGCGAGGATGAGTCCGAGCGCGGCGGTGAGCGCGGTCGTAGCGCCGAACGCCTGCCACAGAAACCCGCCGCCGACGCCGGAGATAAGCACGCCAAAACCGATGGCGGCATGAAGCAGGCCGTACGCGTTTCCGCGCTCCTCGGCAACCGTCAGTCGCGCCGCAAACGAGCGCTGCACTGCGTCCGTGAATGCGTACCCGATGCCGAGAAGAACAAAGCCAAAAGCAAGCGCGGCAAGAGTATGGTCGTAAATCATAAGAAGGTACGAGAGCGCGATGAGAAGGTACCCGCCGAGAATCACCGGCTTGTCGCCGACTCTATCAGCCAGTCGCCCCGCGCGGTAGGCGAAGAGGGTGAACGAGACATTGAAGAACAGATAGAAGAGCGGAATAAAACTAATCTCCAGCCCAATGTCTTGTGTCCGCAGTAAGAGAAGCGCAAGTGGGAGATTCGCAAGTGAGAGAAGAAAGATAATCGCGAGAAACCCCCTGAACTCCTTGGTGTGCGCCTTGAGCCGCAGATGCAGGCGCCGGACGCCGCCTGCTCCCGTGGCGGCGCGGATGTCTTTGATAAAGACGAACGAAAAGAGCGCGAGAAGGCCAATGATAAAGGCGGTGATGAAGACGCTGTTGAACGCTTCCGGCGCTCTGGAAAGAATGAGAAACGCGACGAGGGGTCCGAGGATTGCGCCGGCGGAGTCCATGGCGCGGTGGAAGCCAAATGAACGACCCATCTGTGCGCCGCTAGAGGAAAGGGAGAGGAGCGCGTCGCGCGGCGCCTCGCGGACTCCCTTGCCAATGCGGTCTACGATGCGAATGCCGAGGATGTGCGCAACAGTGGTTGAGGCAAGATAAAATGGCCGGGTGGCCACCGAGATGCAGTAACCCAGAAGCGCCAATCCTTTGCGCCGCTCGGTGCGGTCCGAGAGCCGTCCCGAAAAGATTTTGGTGAGATTGGAGAGTCCGTCTGCAACCCCTTCAACAAACCCTAGGGACGCAGCCCCTGATTTTAGGACTGAGCTGAAGAAAGCAGGGAAGACCGAAAGAATCATCTCGTTTGAAAAGTCGTTGAAGAACGAGACCAGCCCCATGAAGAAAACATTTTTCTCTACGCCGAAGATTCGCCTCATTTTCCATATTCTATCACGACTGCCGCTTGATTGCTGACTCTCTGTGGGGAAAACGAGGACAAAGGAGGGAAACAGGGTGTGTTGACAGAAAAGGTGCCCTCGTATATACTTTCTCTATCGTACAGAGAGAGTGAGTTGCGGCTGCGCAGAGCAACGATTACCAGGCGGCTGTCCTGATTATCTTGCTGAACAAAAACTAGCAACCAAGCGCAAGCAAAAAGACCCCTGCAGACCAGGGGGTTTGTTGTTGTGCGCACAATACCAATGACGAATCCTTTCCCAATATACGAAGCTTCTCTTCTTCATCAGTACATGTGTAATGGATTGGTAATTGGTAGTATCGGATTTGTTACTCGCTAACCCATTTTTTCATGAGCGCTTACGCACAGACGGAAGGACATGCCGCCCGCCCGAAGAAATACTTCGGCGCATATAAAGAGCCGCTGACTACCCTCCCAAACCTCGTGGAGCCGCAGGTAGAGTCGTTCAAATGGCTTCTTGAGACAGGCCTCGGGGAAGTGTTCAAGGAGTTCTCCTCCATTAGGGACTATTCGGGCAAGAAATTTGAACTTGACTTTCGCGGGTTTACCCTCCAAGAACCGAAGCACGACGAATTCTACGCCAAACAAAACAAACTCTCGTATGAGGCGCCGCTCAAGGTGACGGTGCGGCTTAAAAACAAGATTGTCGGCACGGTGAAAGAGCAGGAGATATTCGTGTCGGACCTCCCCCTTATGACCGCGCACGGAACATTCATTATTTCAGGCATTGAGCGAGTCATCGTGCCGCAGCTTGCGCGCAGTTTCGGCGTCTTTTTCACCGCAGAGGAAATCAAAGGGCGCAAACTGTTCGGAGCAAAGATCATTCCGGCGCGCGGGGCCTGGATAGAGATTGAGACCGACGCGGACGGAGGGCTCTATGTGCGCATTGACCGCAAGCGCAAGTTTGCCGTGTCATCACTCCTGCGGATTTTGGGGGCAAAGGACGACGCGCACATCTCTTTGCTTTTTGCGAACACGACCCACGCCTCGGAGCATTTGAAAGCGACTCTGGCAAAAGACCACGCGAAAACAGCCGAAGAGGCATTTATTGAGATTCACAAGCGGCTTCGCGACGGTGAAATCGGAAGCGTGGAGAACGCCAAGGAGTTCATCAACTCCATTTTTGAACCCGAGCGCTACGACCTCTCAAAAGTTGGCCGGTTCCGGTTCAACAAGCGCTTCGGCAAGCCCATGACGGAGAGCGAGCTGGAGCGGCGCACGATTTCCCTTGATGATGTCGTCGCAATCGTCTCCAAAGTGATTGAACTCAACAACACGCCGGGAGCGCTGGAAGATGACATAGACCATCTCGGCAGTCGCCGCGTGCGTTTCGTCGGCGAGCTCTTTCAGCAGAAAATCAGGGTCGGCATGGCGCAAATAAAGCGCAACATTCAAGACCGTATGTCCACGGTGGAGTCCGATGTGACTCTGCCCGTTAACTTCATTTCGCCCAAACCCCTGCAAGCTCGCATCAAGGAGTTCTTCACGACGAATCAACTCTCACAGTTCATGCAGCAGGAGAATATTCTTTCAGAACTGGAGCACTTACGCACCCTCTCCGCCCTCGGCCCGGGAGGGCTGACGCGCGAACGCGCCGGCTTTGAGGTGCGGGATGTGCACCCTTCGCACTACGGACGACTGTGTCCGATTCATACGCCCGAAGGGCCTAACATCGGGCTCATCCTGCGGCTCTCCACCTACGCACACCTTAACAGTTTCGGCATAATTGAGACGCCGTACGCGAAGGTGCAGAAGGGCGTTATCACCAAAGAAATCCACTTTCTGAACGCCCTTGAGGAGGAGAACTACAAAATCGCACACGCCGCCACGCCGTACGACAAAAATGGGGGTATTCTCGCCGCGGAGGTGGAAGTGCGCCTCAACGGCAAGCCGGAGCTCGTCTCACGCGAGGAGGTGGATTACATTGATGTCGCCACCAATCAGGCCTTTTCAGTCGCGACCTCCATGATTCCGTTTCTTAACCACGATGATGCCAATCGGGCGCTCATGGGCTCTAATATGCAAAAACAGGCGACGCCCTGTCTTCTGCCCGAAGCGCCGCTTGTCGCAACCGGCATTGAGGAAACCGCCGCGCGCGACACGGGACGACTCATCATTGCGGAAGAGGGCGGCACAGTGAGCTACGCCGACGCGCGGCGCATCGTGGTGAAGAGTACGAAAGAAAAGGAGCGCGAGTACCCGCTCGTCAACTTCTCCCGGACGAATGGATTTACGGCATTTCATCAGCGCCCGGTTGTTTCTATCGGAGAGAAGGTTTCCCGCGGCGCGGTGCTCGCTGACACTTCGTCAAGCGACCGAGGGCAGATGGCGCTTGGACAGAATATTCTCGTTGCGTTCATGTCATGGTCCGGCTCCAACTATGAAGACGCCATCATTATTTCCGAACGACTGGTGAAGGACAGCCGATTCACAAGCATTCACATTGAGGAATTCGTCGTCAATGTGCGTGACACCAAACTCGGGCCAGAAATCACGACGCACGATATCCCGAATGTCGGCGAGGCGAAGCTCAAGAATTTGGACGAAGACGGCATTGTGCGCATCGGCGCCGAGGTCCGTCCCGGCGATATCCTTGTCGGCAAGATTACCCCGAAGGGCGAGACACAACTGACCCCGGAGGAGCGATTGTTGCGCTCGCTCTTTGGCGAGAAGGCGCGCGATGTGAAGGATACCTCCAAGCGGATGGAAAACGGCAAGCGCGGGCGCATTATCGGGGTCAAGGTCTTCTCTCGCGAGCGGGGCGACAAGCTGGAAAGCGGCATCATTAAGCGCGTGCACATTGAGGTCGCGGAGTTGCGCGCCGCCTCCGTCGGAGACAAGCTCGCCGGGCGACACGGCAACAAGGGTGTTATCTCAAAGGTGCTTCCCGAAGAGGATATACCGTTCCTCGCTGACGGACGCCCCGTGGACATGATTCTGACGCCGCTCGGCGTTCCGTCCCGAATGAACCTGGGGCAGATTTTAGAACTTCACCTCGGACTTGCCGCGCACACGCTCGGCTATCAAGCGATTGTCCCGCCCTTTGCGGGAGCGGCGGACACCGAAATCAAGTCGGAACTCGTTGCGGCCGGAGTGAACTCAAACGGCAAAATGAAGCTCTTTGACGGGCGCACGGGAGACGCATTCAGCCAGGACATCGCCGTCGGGTACATGTACATCATGAAGCTGCATCACATGGTTGAGGACAAGATTCATATGCGCTCAATCGGTCCCTATTCCCTCATTACCCAGCAGCCGCTCGGCGGCAAGGCGCAGGGAGGAGGACAACGGTTTGGCGAGATGGAGGTCTGGGCGCTTTTGGGGCACGGAGCGGCCTATACGCTCCGCGAGATGCTCACCATTAAATCAGACGACATTTTGGGGCGTTCAGCGGCGTTTGACGCGATTGTCAAGGGGGAACGGATTCAGCAGCAGATGAATGCGCCGGCGTCCTTTAGCGTACTCCTCAATACCTTGCGCGGGCTTGCGCTGGATATTGAACTACGGAAAGAAGGAGAGACGGGCGCAGAGTCACCCACCCGCAGGTCGAGCAGTTATGAGCGCAGACGGCGCACTACCAATTAAGTGCCAATCAACTAATCACCTCATCTACCAATACCTACCAATCAGATTCTTATTCGCAGGTATTCGTTGCATTCGTTCATTCGTAGATTAGTTTTGCACCATGAAATCCAAAATCATCACCAACATAAACGACTTTGACTCGGTGTTTCTCCGCCTCGCCTCACCCGAGGACATCAAGAGCTGGTCCTTCGGCGAAGTTACCAAGCCGGAGACGATTAACTACCGCACCCAACGGAGCGAAAAGAACGGCCTGTTTGACGAGCGCATCTTCGGTCCCGACCGCGACTACGAGTGTTACTGCGGGAAGTATCGCGGCGTCCGCTACAAAGGAATCGTGTGCGAGAAGTGCGGCGTTGAACTGACGCGCTCTATTGTGCGGCGGGAGCGAATGGGGCACATTGAACTGGCCACCCCCGTCTCCCACATCTGGTTTCTGCGGAGCATGCCGTCTCGCCTCGGGCTTCTGCTCGGCATGTCTTCCGTGGACCTTGAGAAGGTGATTTACTTTGCCGGCTATCTGGTCACGAAAGTGGACTCGAATGAACGAGCGCGCCTCCTGCGCGAACTTGAGGGGGAGTACCGCGCCAAGGTAAAGGTGCTCCTGACCGAGAAGGACCGCGACGCGCTTAAAGAACGCTACCTTTCGGCAAAGCGGGAAATTGAAGGTGTCGTGGAGGGAGCGGTGCTTGACGAAGTGGCGTTCCACTCGTTTTCACTCAAGTACGGGACGCTTTTTGAGTCGAGTGTTGGGGCAGAGGCAATTTATCAGTTGCTGCATGCGCTCAACCTAGAGAAGCTGCGGACATCGCTTGAAGGTAAATTGGAGGCAGTAAGTTCGGTTGAGCGCGAGCGCACGAACAAGCGGCTCTCGCTCGTCCGTTCCATGGTTGCGGCGAACATCAGGCCGGAGTGGGTATTTCTGACGCACATTCCCGTTATTCCGCCGGCGCTGCGCCCCATGGTGCCCCTTGACGGGGGTCGGTACGCGACCTCGGATGTCAACGACCTGTATCGCCGCGTCATTAACCGAAACAACCGCCTCAAAAAACTCAAAGAGATACACGCGCCGGAGGTGATTTTGCGGAACGAGAAGCGCATCTTGCAAGAGGCGGTTGACTCGCTCATTGACAACTCCATCCGCCACGGCGCGAGTTCTGCCGGCGCGCTCACCGCTTCGCAGAGGCGTCCATTGAAGTCCCTCTCTGACAACCTGAAGGGAAAGCGCGGACTCTTCCGGCAAAACCTCTTGGGGAAGCGGGTGGACTATTCCGGCCGTTCGGTTATCGTGGTTGGGCCGGAGTTGAAGCTCCACCAGTGCGGACTTCCCAAGCACATGGCGCTGGAGTTGTTTCGCCCATTTGTCATTTCCAAAATCTTGCAACGCGAACTCGCCTTCAACATTCGGGGCGCGGGGCGTCTCATTGAGGATGGCATTCCCGAAGTGTGGGCAATTCTTGAAGAGGTGATTACGGGTAAGTTCGTACTCCTCAACCGCGCGCCGACTCTGCACCGTCTCGGCATCCAGGCCTTCCAGCCGGTTCTCATTGAAGGGAACGCCATTCAGGTTCACCCGCTGGTCTGCACGGCATTTAACGCGGACTTTGACGGAGACCAGATGGCGGTGCATGTGCCGCTTTCCGAGGAAGCGCAGTTGGAAGCGCGGGAGATTATGGCGGCGCACAAAAATATCTTGAAGCCCGGTTCGGGCGACCCCATCGTGTCGGGCAAGATGCTTGACATTGTGCTGGGGTGCTGGTGGATGACCAAGGTGCTTGCCGGCGCAAAGGGCGAGGGCAAAATCTTTGCGCGTCCCAACAACGCGATTACCGCCTGGGACTTCGGCGTGGTTGACTTCCGCGCAAAAATCAAGGTGCTCGCGACGGACCAGGTGAAGTACAAGGCGTTTGGAGGAAAGGTATTTGAGACAACCGTCGGGCGGCTCTTGTTTAACTCGGTCCTTCCGAACGACTACCCGTTCCTCAACAAGGAGATGGAGCGGAAGAGTATGGCGGCGCTCGTGGATGACCTCATTAACCGGTATGGTATTTCGGAAATCCCGCCAATGATGGACCGCATCAAGGAGTTTGGATTTAAGTATGCCACCTACTCCGGCATCACCTGGGGAATTGATGATGTCGTGGTCCCTGCCGGCAAGACCGCGGTTATTGAGAAGGCGCGCGCGCAGTCAGAAACCGCGTACGCGCAGTGGCGGGAGGGTTTGCTCTCCGAAGAGGAACGGCTTCGGAAAAATATTGAAATCTGGCACGCGGCCAAGAATGAAGTGGAAAAACTAATTCCCGAGTCGCTTGACCATAACGGCTCCGTGTACGATATGGTATTTTCCGGCGCGCGCGGTTCCTTTTCGCAGATTACGCAGATGGCCGGCATGAAAGGGCTCATCCAGAACACGGCGGGCGAAACCATTGAATTCCCGATTCTCTCCTGCATGAAAGAGGGACTCACTCCGATTGAGTACTTCATTACGACGCATGGCTCGCGGAAGGGCTTGACCGACACGGCGCTCAACACCGCCAAGGCGGGTTACCTCACGAGAAAGCTGTTCGTCGTGGCGCAGGATGTCATGGTGACGGAGGAGGACTGCGGGACGAAGGAGGGCATCGGCATTTCCCGCAGCTCGGCCTCCGGTATTGATGTCAACCTCTCCAAGCATATTCACGGCCGCTTTCTGGCGGCGGATGTGACTGACCCAGCGGGTGCGGTGCTCTTCAAGCGGGGCGATTTGCTTAGCAAAAAAGACGCACGAGGCATTGAGGATGTCGGAGTGGCGGAGGTCCTCGTGCGCTCGCCGCTTTCGTGCAAAAGTGTGACGGGCATCTGTCAGCGCTGTTACGGGTTGGACCTCGGCAAGCATACCGTGGTCGGCCTCGGTGAAGCCGTCGGCACAGTCGCGGCGCAGGCCATCGGTGAGCCCGGAACGCAGCTCACCATGCGCACCTTCCACACGGGCGGCGTCTCCTCGCTCGGGGGCGACATCACGCAGGGTCTTCCGCGCGTTGAGGAACTGTTTGAGAAGCGAAGCCCGAAAAATCCGGCGGTTGTCTGCCGCGTGGACGGCGTCGTAACCGAAATCAAGGACCTCGGCAAGGAGAAAATCATTACCGTGCTTCCGGAAATTGCGGATAAAAGCAAGCGGAAGGCGAAGAGCGAATCCGAATATGTGACGAACTACAACCGCATTCCGCTCGTCAAGGCGGGAGAGAGGGTCTCAAAAGGCGCCTTGCTCACCGACGGAGCGGCGGACATTGATGAGCTCTTTAAGTATGCCGGACGGGAACGCGCGCAGGAGTACATCATTGCCGAGGTCACCAAGCCCTATGAGTTGCAGGGAGAGACCGTTTCCAGAAAACACATTGAGGTCATTGTGCGGCAGATGTTCTTCCGCCGAAAGGTGAAGGAGCAAGGCGGCACGGCGCTCTCCGTCGGGGATATTGTGGACCCGCTCACGCTCTCTCGGGAAAACCAGGCGGCTAAGGAGCGGGGGGCGGATGAGGCAAAGGCCGAATCCGTCGTGATGGGCATTTCAGAGGTCTCACTTTCGCGGCGGAGTTTTCTCGCGGCGGCGTCCTTTCAACATACGACCCGCGTGCTCATCAGCTCTGCCGTGCGCGGTAGCCGCGACAATCTGCGCGGACTTATGGAGAATGTGATTATCGGTCGGCTCATCCCCGCGGGTACCGGCTTCAAGGGAGGGCCGAAGGCGGCGATGATTGAGAAATTGCAACGCGAACTCTATCCCGAACAACCCCACGAGATGGACGAAGGAACTGAATAACGAGTAACTCACCCCGTAAAGCTCGAGGACTCGCCACGGGGCAAGTAACTGAATGACTGAATAACCTTCCTCCTTCCAGATAGGGTAAGAGGAGTGGCTGTTTTTGCCTACAACAGAAGGATAATCAGGTATAATTCAAAGTAATATGACAAGAATAGACCCAAAGGATGTATTCTATATAAAATTAGGTCGCGGAGGAGAATATGCGGACGAATGTATAAAAGAAGGGATAGTGAAAGTTGGTTTTGGGAATGTTCCTCTACGGGCTATTGAGGAGGAGAATTGGGGAGAAATCCTCAACATCTTTTCCGTCACACCAACTTCATTCACAGAGCAGATTAAGAAATTTGCTTTAGCGGATGAAAGAACTCTTTGGATTACTTTTCACAGCGACAAGTTATGGTGGTGTTTCGCCAAAAAATTGATTACCGAAAATCTCGATAAAACTAAATATAAGAATACGGTTAGCGGTTGGTCGTCTAAAAATGTTAAGGGAGAAGAGTTACTTTCCGGTAATTTAAGTGGCGCACTCACAGCCATCCAAAGATTTCAAGGCACGATATGTGGGGTAAGGGAGGCATCTTATGTCGTTAAAAAGATTAACGCCGAAGAATTGCCTGAAGTAGGTACTGCTGAGAAAGACTTTAGTCAATTAGCCAAGAGTGTTGGCGTGTTGATTAAGAGATTAGGACCCAAGGATTTTGAATTATTGATAGACCTAATCTTTAGGGGAATGGGTTGTCAAAGGATAGGAGTTGTCGGCGGAGTACAAAAGACAAAAGACATTGAGCTTTTCTCTCCTGTCATTGGCGAACGCTACCTGGTGCAAGTTAAGTCAAGGACGAACTTGAAACAGTATCAAGAGTACTTAGAGAGATTTTCAGAGCTCACTAATTATAGTAGATATTATTATGTATATCACACCGCTACAGATAAGAAATTGGAAGCGTATCAGGGGAATGAAGAAGACGCCAGTATCATCTGGAGATTATCGGACATTGCGAAGTATACTATTGATGCTGGGTTGTTGCCGTGGTTAATAAACAAAGTTGGGTAAGTTTGTGAGGGGTCATACCCATTCAGAATGAAAACTGGAAATAAAATGAAAACAAGGTATGCGTTTATAGATGTGCAAAATACCGAGACAACGACTCGGCGGCTTTTAGGTTTTCTGGTAGATTGGAGAAAACTGTATCGGTTCTTAAGGACCGACTGGGGTTGCGAGAAAGTATTTTTGTACTCCGGTATTGATGCAGGAGATAGCGAGACAGGAAAGGAATTTGAAGCACTTAAACACGAAGGTTGCGTCATTCGATCAAAGGTCGTATTTGCCTATAAGAATAGGGACAAGAATATACAAGTCGTCTGTCCAAAATGTAGAAGCGAGTTTACTGAAATTGTTGACATGGGGTACAACAAAAAGTCAAATTGCGATGTTGATTTGACAGTTGATGCTATGGAATATGCAGGACATAATACAGAACTCTATATTTTTACTGGTGACGGCGATTTTGAGTACCTGATACGTAAGGCAATTGAAAAAGGGTCTATGGTTCATATTGTTTCAAGCGCAAAAAAGGTAAAAAGCGGCCCTCGCTATTCCACTTCACGATTTTCTACAAAGTTGCGCAGGCTTACGGAAGAAAAGGGCAAGCCGGTTGATTTCCTGAACATTGATAACTTAAAGATGAAGATCAAAAAGGATATATAAAAAGAAAAGGCCGCGAAGCGCGACCTTTTCTAAGGACACTACGAAGTATAGCAAATACCGAATCTATGTCAACCCCCGTAGAACAGATAAAAGAGCGGCTCTCTATCGCGGATGTGGTGGGCAGTTA
>Ga0209541_10010832_pt1 | contig 14412 bp, 9 predicted proteins | sample RifCSPlowO2_01_FD_184027 | JGI IMG/M metagenome (GOLD analysis project Ga0209541, IMG submission 184027) | Groundwater microbial communities from Rifle, Colorado - Rifle CSP2_plank lowO2_0.1 (SPAdes) (version 2) | ecosystem: Environmental > Aquatic > Deep subsurface > Groundwater | place: Rifle... | reverse complement strand
CCGTCAAACCGCATAAAGGCATTGACAACCTTACTCCAATGGAAAAACTAATCAGTTATTTTTATCCCAAGGAACTGTAAACAACGCTGCTAATTCTTACATCTTAAAATAGTTCGAACGCATTTCGCCGCCTGCGGCGGCGAAATGCGTTCGAACTATTTTAAGAATACTGCACCATATCCGGTAGGACAACTTGTTTTTGTTGTCCTACCGGGTAAAGCAACTTGGCGTAGGGTAAAAATAAAATGATGGTAAAACAAACATATAAAATTCGCGGCATGCACTGCGCCGGTTGCGCCGGAACGATTGAGCGGGCGCTTTTAAAGACGGCCGGCGTGCGTTTGGCTTCGGTTAATTTTGCGTCTGAATCGGCCCTGATTGAGTTTGATGAAAATGTTATTTCGGAATCAGAACTTGCTAAGGCGGTTGAGTCTGTCGGCTATAAACTTGAGATTGATTCGCCGGAGAGAGGACCCGCCTTCGCTCAAACTACAACGGGTAAAAAAAAAGGGGGAAATGGCGATAAAAATACCGAGACAGTTTTAATAAAAGCGCTGGGAATGGATTCTCCGCATTGCGCTATGATTATTGAAAGCGCGCTTAAAAAACTGCCGGGCATTAAAAATATTGATGTTGATTTTTCAAATCAACGGGTAAAAGTTGTTTTCGACCCCAAAAAGATTGCCGTCAGCGATATTTTCAAAGTAATCATTGAAGCGGGCTATAAACCGATTAAAGAAGAAGGAGAAGCCGAAGAAATCTTAGACAAAGAAAAGATTGAGCGGGAGAAACAAGTAAAAATTCTTAAACGCAAGCTCATCATCGGCGGCGTCCTTTCGGTCTTTATATTTTTTGGCAGTTTTCCGGAATGGTTCTCTTTCGCGCCGCGCATTTTAAACAACAACTGGACGCTTTTAGTCCTTACCGCGCCGGTCCAGTTTTGGGTTGGCTGGCAGTTTTACGCCGGACTCAGGCTTCTTGTAAAATACCGAACGGCCGATATGAATACCCTGATTGCGATTGGCACGCTGGCCGCGTATTTTTACAGCGCCTCGGTTGCCGTATTCCCTGATTTTTTTACCAAAGGAGGAATTGCGCCGAAAACTTATTTTGACACTTCAGCCATTATTATTGTTCTAATTCTTTTGGGGAAATATTTTGAGGCGCTGATGAAGGGAAGGGCTTCGGAGGCGATTAAAAAGCTAATAGGGCTTCAGCCCAAGACAGCCAGAAGGCTGAAAATTCCAAATTCCAAATCACAAATCACAAATAAATTCCAAATCACAAATCACAAATTCCAAACAGAAGAATATGAAGAAGCGCCGATTAGTGAAATTAAAGTTGGTGATGTTTTAATGGTAAAACCCGGCGAAAAGATTCCGGTTGACGGGAAAATTATTGAAGGCGATTCAGAGATTGACGAGTCAATGGTTACCGGCGAATCAATGCCGGTTCATAAAACTATTGGCAGTCCGGTTATTGGCAGTACCATAAATAAATTTGGAACTTTTACTTTTCAGGCGACAAAAATCGGCAAAGACACCGTGCTTTCGCAAATTATTAAAATGGTGGAAGAAGCCCAGGGAACAAAAGCGCCGATTCAGCGCTTGGCTGACTTGGTTTCTTCTTATTTTGTCCCGGTCACAATCGTTATAGCTATTTTAACTTTTATTATCTGGTTTTTCTTTGGTCCGGTTCCCGCTTTTAATTTCGCTCTTATAAATTTTGTGGCTGTTCTTATTATCGCTTGTCCCTGCGCTTTGGGCTTGGCCACGCCAATGGCTATTATGGTTTCATCCGGCAGCGCCGCGGCTAAAGGAATTTTAATAAAAGACGCGGCCTCGCTTGAAGTTGCTAATAAAATAGATACGATTATTTTAGATAAAACAGGCACGCTTACTCAAGGAAAACCAGCCGTAACTGATATTATATCAGTTACGGAATTTCCAATTTCTAATTCCCAATTTCTAAATAAATCCCAAATCTCAAATCTCAAAAAGACTGTTTTTCAAATAGCGGCTTCGCTTGAACAAAAATCAGAGCATCCGATCGCCAAGGCAATTTTAGAACTTGCTGCCAGTTTAGGGAAAAAGTCCAGCCATCCTCTTGATAGAGCTATTAGCGAAGAGGCAAAAAAAGAAAAACTTGAACTATTCCCTGTTAAAAATTTTGAAGCTGCGCCCGGAAAAGGCATTAAGGGAATTCTTTTAATTAACAACCGGGAAATGGAAACAGTGGTAGGCAATAGAGAAATGATGAAATTAAAAAGTATTCAAATTTCAGATTTTGAAAAACAAATTGAAACATTGGAAAGCCAAGGGAAAACCGTTATGATAGTCGCGGCTAATAGAGAAGTTTTAGGCGCGCTGGCTGTTGCTGATGCGCTAAAAAAAGAATCGATTGAAGCAGTAAAAGTTCTGAAAGAAAGCAATATAGATGTTTGGATGCTCACCGGAGACAATGACCGCACGGCCCGCGCCATTGCCAAAGAAGTTGGCGTAGAAAATGTAATGAGCGAGGTTTTGCCTGATAAAAAATCGGAAAAAGTGCGGGAATTACAAGAGCGGGGAAAAATTGTGGCCATGGTTGGCGACGGCATCAATGACGCGCCGGCTCTCACTCAGGCCAATATCGGCATTGCCATGGGCGAGGGAACGGATATAGCCATGGAATTGGCTAATATTACTCTAATGAGAGGGGATTTAATGCTTATTCCCGAAGTTATTCAGCTCTCAAAAAGAACAATGAGAATAATTAAGCAGAATCTTTTCTGGGCCTTCTTTTATAACTCCGCTTTTATTCCGGTGGCGGCCGGAGTTCTTTATCCGTTTTTTGGAATCTTGCTCAACCCGATTTTTGCCGCCGCGGCCATGGCTTTTTCAAGTATCAGCGTTGTTTTAAACTCATTACGATTAAAAAAGACGTAGTCCGACTTACATAGAAGTCATTTCAAAAAGCCAAAATTTTACTTCCTGAGCTTGTCGAAGGATAATAGTTCAATAAATTCACTATAAAAATTTTGGTTAACCATGAAGGGTTGCCTTCGACAAGCTCAGGCAATAATGAATTTTGAAATGACCTCATAGAGCTGCTCCGATATTTAAAGAAATTTTTTGTCAAATAGTTATCCACAAGCTGTCTGTTGATTTTTATGTTAAAATAAAAGCAGGTCGACGGATTATAAAATTTATAAAATTTGTGAAAGGGGGTGAAAATAAAAGATGTTAGTTCAAACTTGGGGAGAGGTGATTACTGCTTCTTTTCAAACTCTCTGGGCCGGTTTTATGGGATTTCTACCCAGTCTTTTAGGAGCGATTATCGTCTTTATTATTGGCTGGGTAATTGCTATTGCCGTAGGCAGATTAGCCGCTCAAATTATCCGTGTTTTAAGGGTTGATCAGATTTTAGAGAAAATTGGTTTTGAAAAAGCCCTGGACAGAAGCGGTCTTAAACTGGACTCCGGTAAATTTATCGGCGAATTGATCAAGTGGTTTCTGATTATCGTTTTTTTAATGGCCGCTACCGACATTATCGGGCTGACGCAGGTAACTGAATTTTTAAATCAGGTTTTACTTTACGTTCCCCGGATTATTGTCGCTGTTTTGATTTTATTGGTGGCGGTGATGGTGGCCAGTTTTCTTCAGAGATTGGTTAAAGCCAGCGTGGAAGCGGCCGGTTTGAGGTCATCCGGTTTTCTGGGCACTGTTACTAAATGGGCAGTTCTCGTTTTTGCCATCTTGGCGGCCTTGCTTCAATTAGGCATTGCGCCGGCTTTGATTCAGACTTTTTTTACCGGCCTCGTTGTCGCTTTAGCTCTCGCTTTCGGTCTGTCTTTTGGTTTAGGGGGCAAAGATTTAGCCGGCCATCTTTTAACCAGAATAAAGAACGAAATTTCAGGAAAATAATTAAATCAGATTTACCCCGTTGAATAGTCGCAAAGCGAATTCAACAGGGGTTAGTTTGTTAGACAACCTCTTTATTATCCAATGCGGGAAACTCGGTTTCCCGCATATAAGCGCTTGACACCCTCGCAGCAAGCCCCAATACTTGGCATTGGGGATACAATGCGCTTGACAAGGGGTTTTAAGCGGTTATAATAGAAATGAGTGAGGAAAAAGAAAATGAAATTTTCTTTTCCCGAGCGAATGAGATTATACAAGATATAATTTAAAAGAAAAGAGAAATGAATAAAACAAAAAAACCATTAAATAAAGGAAGCGGTTAAAAAGCGGTGAATTTATTTTGCCGTTTTCTGCCGAAGTTTGGCAGGAAACAGAAAAAGACCGCTTCTGGCGGTCTTTTTGCTGGATTTTCTCCGAGAGTTCCTCCGAAAACGTAAGTTTGAGGAGCCTCGCTCCTAAGGAATTTAGGAGCGAGGCTCCTCAAACTTACGTTTTCGGAGGTGTTATCGGGATAGCTCTTTGAAAATTGAATAAGATAAAACATCCGTCAAAAAATAAAATGGTTACTAATTACTAATCAGGCCAACTTCTGCTTGGGCATTATTGTCTAAGCAGGTGTAGGGTTAATATTAAGGGCTTATGATGGATGCCCTGACACAAAGAGCCGATGAAGGACGTGGCGTGACTGCGATAAGCCCCGGGGAGGCGTCTAGCAACCTTTGATCCGGGGATGTCCGAATGCGGTAACGCGGCCTGCCTTTAAAGCAGGCTATTCTCCCAAGCTTAAGCGAGGGAGAAGGGGTACCCGCCGAAGTGAAACATCTCAGTAAGCGGAGGAAAAGAAAATAAGGCCATTGCTTCGCAATGGAAGCACCAAATTCCAAGCTCCAAATTCCAAACAAATTCAAAGCGCTAAATTCAAAATCCAAAACTATTTTGAATTTTGAACATTTGAATTTTAGATTTATTTGGGATTTGTAATTTTGAATTTGTGATTTCCACTGCGAAGCAGTGGTATATTCCCCCAGTAGCGGCGAGCGAAAAGGGAGGAGCCTAAACCTACCGTGTCTCACTTTCGTTCAACACGGAATATCTAATTTCTAATAACTAATTTCTAATCAATGCCCAATGCTTAAATGTCTAATGTCTAAATTATTTTTTTAGTCATTGGGCATTAGTCATTAGGATTTGATTAGTCATTAAAAATTAGGAATTAGTCATTACCGTGGCGAGCGAGAGCGAGACACGGTGGGGGTTGCAAGGTAGATATGTCCCGGAGCTTGTCTTTGGGCAGAGTTAATCAAGCCGTAATTTGGTTAGCCGAAGGTTCCTGGAAAGGACCATCAAAGAGGGTAATAATCCCGTAGGCGAAAATTATTATGCGCTCTGAATATCTATTCTTAAGTACCATGGGACCAGACTATCTCATGGGAAGCCGGCAATCCTACTTGCCAAGGCTAAATACTCTTTGTGATCTATAGTGAACCAGTACCGTGAGGGAAAGGTGAAAAGCAGCCCGGTGAGGGCGGTGAAATAGAACCTGAAATCATAAGCCTACAAAGACTCGGAGCCGATGCTTCGCATCGGAAATTCCAAATAACAAATCACAAATAACAACCCTTCGACCCCGCTTCGCCGAGGCGAGCAAGCTCAGGGATTAATAGCAGTTAGTTCCTGAGCGAAGCGAGCGTAAGCGAGCTGAGTCGAAGGATTGAAATTTAATGCTTGTAATTTGGTGCTTCCGCTGCGGAGCAGCGGTGACGGGGTGCTTTTTGCAGAACGAGCCAACGACTTATTGTCTGTTGCGTTAGTCTAAGCCCGTTAAGGGCGGAGACAAAGCGAAAGCGAGTCTTAAAAGGGCGTTTTTGTAGCAGGCAATAGACCCGAAACCAAAGCGAGCTAGCCATGACCAGGATGAATCCGCCGTAATTGGCGGAGGAGGTCCGCACCCGTTGGCCGTGCAACACCATGGGATGAGTTGTGGCTAGAAGTGAAAAGCTAATCGAGCTTGGTAATAGCTGGTTCTCCCCGAAATAGCTTTAGGGCTAGCGTCCGTCTTAATTTTTTGGAGGTAGAGCACTGGATGGATATAGATGGATTTTCCTACTATGTCCAATCAAACTCCGAATGCCAAAAAATATTGTCGGGCAGTCAGACTGTGGGGGCTAAGCTCCATGGTCAAAAGGGAAACAGCCCGGATTGTCGTCTAAGGTCCCTAAGTTAAGTTCAGTGGTAAAGGAAGTGGGATTTCTCTGACAGCTAGGAGGTCGGCTTAGAAGCAGCCATCCTTTAAAGAGTGCGTAACAGCTCACTAGTCCAGAGATTCCGCGCCGAAAATTTAACGGGGCTAAACTTAACACCGAAGACACAGATGCCGATGCTTCGCATCGGATGCGGAGCAGCGGTGTGGTAGGGGAGCGTTCCATATTCGTTGAAGTTTCGCCGTAAGGCGGAGTGGAGGATATGGAAGTGAGAATGTTGGCATAAGTAACCACAATCTTGATGAGATATCAAGACGCCGAAAGCCCAAGGTTTCCTTGGCAATGGATATCAGCCAAGGGTTAGGCGGGCCTAAGCCGATGCTTCGCATCGGAAATTCCAAATAACAAATCACAAATAACAACCCTTCGACCCCGCTTCGCCGAGGCGAGCAAGCTCAGGGATTAATAGCAGTTAGTTCCTGAGCGAAGCGAGCGTAAGCGAGCTGAGTCGAAGGATTGAAATTTAATGCTTGTAATTTGGTGCTTCCGCTGCGGAGCAAGCGGCGATGGACAGCCGGTTAATATTCCGGCCCGCTTATTAGATAAACTCAAGAGGACGAAGAATAGTACTCTGAACGTATTATTGGATTTACGTTTGTCGCGTTTAAGCGCGGTAAAAATTTCTTTCTTCGGAAGGAAAAATTCAGAGGAGCATTCTTCCAAGAAAAATCTTGACTATACTATTTAATAAGTACCGTACCGCAAACCAACACAGGTGGGCAGGGCGAGCAGCCCAAGGCGAACGGGTGATTCCTCGTGAAGGAATTCGGCAAAACAACGTCCGTAAGTTCGCGATAAGGACCGCCGAGCACATAACTTTGGCTTTTAATATTTTTAAAGAAAAACCTTCAAAATCCATAATTTGTCAGTAATGCAATTTATGGTAAAGAATTTTGATTTTCAAAATAAATTTTGAAAATCAGCCAAAGTTATGTGCTCGGCCGCAGCGAAAGACTCCTGGCGACTGTTTACCAAAAACACAGGTCCCTGCTAACTCGCAAGAGGATGTATAGGGGCTGACGCCTGACCAATGCTGGAACGTTAAACCGGACGGTGGCTGTTAGTTTTTAACTGACGGCTGCCTGAAGGCTAAGCGCCAGTGAATGTCGGCCGTAACTATTGAATGGACCACAGTAGTTATAAAATCTAGCTATATGCGGGAAAGCCTGAGTATCTAATACTACTCGATCGTTATAGGCGATCAGTAACAATGTATTAGCGCAGGTAATCCGCAGGAAAGATTCAGGTAAAAATAAAATAAGTTAATAAAAAATGAACCAAAAAAATCAACAATGGTTTAAGCAAATTCCGCGACCAACAGGTTATTATTTAGCAGGATTTGTTGACGGAGAAGGAAGCTTTAATGTTTCGCTCCGTAAACGCGATGACCATACAATGAAATGGCAAATCGTTTTAAATTTTAGCGTTGCTCAAATAGATAAAACTGTTTTATCTCTATTAAAGAGATATTTAGGTTGCGGGAAATTAAATCAACGACGACAAGATGGTATTTGGATTTATTCTGTTATAAATCCTTTGGCTATCAACGAAAGGATTATTCCTTTCTTTAAGAAGTTTAATTTCCTTTCTTCAAAGACAAAAAGAAACTTTTCTATTTTTTGTAAAATAGCTAAATTGGTTAATGCTCACAGTTATTTAACTCCAGAAGGATTAGAAATGATAATTCAATTAAGGGAAAAGTTAAATGAGGGAAGGGGGAGAAAAAGGAAATATTCTATCCACGATTATTTTGATTCTTTACCTGAAGATCCCCAGAGACTACACGCTAGACCTCGCGCTTTAAGGAAGGAAAAATAGCGAGGATGATATAGTCCGATCTCATGGGCGACTATGAGAATAACATAAATGAACGGTCCTAAGGTGAAATTTTGTTGCCTTAGTAAAATCCGACTATATGCTGGAAGTCTGGTAAGAAAATATAGCTATGGTATAATATTACCTTAGATATATGACACACGATTATAAATCTAATCCAGATAATCAGCAGGAAAGACTAAAAACTATAAACTTTCTAAGTTTTTAGGATCCCCAGAGGCCATACGTCGGAGTCGTTAAAAACGGCAAGAGATGGTCCGAACTCTATAGCGATATAGAGAAATCCCCACTTTTTGATTAAAAAGAGGGGATGATAACATGCTTGAGCGAAATTCCTTGACATCTAATTAGTGTCCCGCATGAAAGGCGTAACGACTGGGAGACTGTCTCCACGAGGAGCCCGGTGAAAATGCAGTGTCGGTAAAGATGCCGACTACCTGCGGCAAGACGGAAAGACCCTAGAAGCTTTACTGCAGCTTGGTATTGGGTTTTGGTTTTGAATGCGTAGCATAGAGGGGACCAAAGCACTCAACTTTGTTGAGTGCTCGGCCGAGCACACAATTTGTGTGCTTTGGGACTTTGAAGCTCTGATTTCGGTCGGAGTGGAGTCGTCAGTGAAATACCCTTCTTTCAAAATCTTCATCCTAACTCCGACGTAATGTCGGGAGACAGTGCCTGGTGGGCAGTTTTAGTGGGGCGCTAGCCTTAGTAAAATGGGGCCATTGAGAAGTGATTCTCGATGCAAATCTAGTTAATATGCTGGAACATCCGAGTATCCAAAAGTACTAGTTTTTAATAAAACAGTGAAAATCTTTTGGCGCGGACAATCAGCAGGGAACTTTACTATATAAAGTGGAGGCCCTCAACGACTACAAACTAGACCCCAGCACATAACTTGTTATGTGCTGGGTGGTGATATAGTCTGAACTCTGCGGCGACGCAGAGATCTGGTCAAAAAGACTGGAGCTTAAATCTAGGAAATATGCATTCTCGTATAATAGAGAAGTACAAAAAAATCTTTCTTTAACTTCAAGACAAAAGAAAATTTTGAATGGAATATAAAATTCCTAGACCATTAAGATTAACATAATTGCCTAAAAAGTAACGGAGGCGTTTATAAGGTCGGCTAAGCCCGGATGGAAATCGGGCTGGTCGCGCAAAGGCACAAGCCGGCTTTACTGCAAGGCGGACATGCCGCGCAGTTGCGAAAGCAGAACTTAGTGAACCGCTGGTGGGTTGTAGAACCGCCAAAGATCATCGGCCAAAAGCTACTCTAGGGATAAACTCTGAAAAAAGAGTTGTTGTCCGACCCATTCCGTAAGGGTGGGAAGGTACGGCTTATAACGGTGAAGCTAAAACAGGTCTTCCTTAAAAAAGGTTTAGAGTTTTAGTAATACCGTGGGAAGTCAAAAGGACAAAAAAATTATGATTCATTTATCTTTGCTTCAAAAACAAATTCTTTATGGGCTAATTTTAGGAGATGGATACTTACAGAAGACCGGAAAGAAAAACGCTAGATTAAGGTTGGAACACGGACAAAAACAAAAAGAATACCTTTTGTGGAAAGTAGAAGTGTTTAAATTATTATTTCAAGGAAAAGCAAAATATATAGAGAGAATTCATCCTATATCAAAAAATAAATATGGATATTGGCGACATCAATCGCAAAGTACTCCTTATTTAGGACATCTCCAGAAAATTTTTTATCCCAATGGTAAAAAAGAAATTCCAAAAGATTTAGAAAAATATCTAAGTTTAAAAACTTTGGCAGTGTGGTATATGGACGATGGTTATTTTTCTAAGAGAGATAGGAGCAGTTATCTTTATTTAGGGAAAGTCACTAAACAAGAAGCAATAATAACGAGCAGAGTAATTACAAAATTATTTAATCTTTCTAACGCGATATTAGACAAGAAACGCAAAGGATATGTTATTTATTTTTCTCCCCGTAGCGTTAAAAGATTAAAAGAATTATTAAAGAATTATATTTTACCTCAATTTAATTATAAATTTCCTTTATGACCCCGTAACGACTGACCGAGCGCTCAAAGCGTTGAGTGCTTGGGAGATAATGGGTACCCAATAATTGGGAATTAAACCCCGCACCTTTCGAAGATTTTATTAAAAGACAAATTCACAAAGTGAATTTGTGTATCTTCGAAAGGTGCGGGGTAAACCATTATCAGACGCCGTCCCCTGTTAAATGTCGCTTTGCGACAATTTTGCCAAAGGCAAAATTATTTAACAGGGTGAAGATATAGTCTAGTCTAAGATAATTTAGATTGAACAGGCTAATAGGTCCCGAGCGTCCACAGCGACGGACCTGTTTGGCACCTCGATGTCGGCTCAACCTATCCTGGGGGTGAAGAAGCTCCCAAGGGTGAGAATAACAAGCCCTTGTAAAACCAACTTATAACGGTGAAGCCCAATATGTGATATAATGAACATATGGGCAATACCGTGGGAACAAAGGATTTATAAATTGCCTTTGACTCGTAACGACTTTGTTCGGCCAAAGCGAACAAGATAGTAGGTGCTTCATAATGAGGATTTAAACTACTATCATACGTTGGCCCAGCGCTTTTTGTGAAAGCGTTGGGAAGATATAGTCTGTACTTTTAGCAATAAAAGAATAAAATGTTGGCTGTTCGCCAATTAAAAGGTTACGCGAGCTGGGTAAGTGAAAATGAGCCCAGTAAAAATCGGCTAATAACGGTGAAGCCCAATATGTGATATAATGAACATATGGGTAATACCGTGGGAAGACAAAATTATATCTCTAAATTTCAGAAACAAATGATTATTGGATGTCTTTTAGGAGACGGCAGATTAGAATGCCGTTCAAAATATAATTTATTCAATGAGATATAAAATTTTGTCCCCGTAACGACTTCTTTGAGAAATCAAAGAGATGAAGGGATAAAAGCCATCATAATACGCCGGCTTGGCGCTTTTTATGAAAAGTGCCAGGAAGTTATAGTCTATACTGTTAGTAATAACAGAATTATATGTCAGACCGTCGTGAGACAGGTTGGTCCCTATCTGCCGCAGGCGTTGATACTTGAGGGAAGCTGTCCTTTGTACGAGAGGATCAGGATGGACAGACCTCTGGTCTACCAGTTGGCCCGCCCGGGCCACGGCTGGGTAGCTATGTCTGGAAAGGATAAGCGCTGAAAGCATCTAAGCGCGAAGCCTCGCCCAAGATTAGGTATCATAGATTCGTGGAAGATGACCACGTTAATAGGCTTCAGGTGTAAGCGCCGTAAGGCATTAAGCCGAGAAGTACTAATCAATCATCAACCCATTGACCTGATTAGTAATTAGTAACTATTATCAATGTTTTATAATGTTTGGAGTAGAATTAGAGCAGGATTGGAGCTGTCTCCCGAAATTCATCTGGAGCCGCTCCAATCCTGCCATAGAGGTCATTTCAAAATTCATTATTGCCTGAGCTTGTCGAAGGCAACCCTTCATGGTTAGCCAAAATTTTATCCTTCGACAAGTTCAGGAAGTAAAATTTTGGCTTTTTGAAATGACCTCATAGAGTTGTTTTAATTAACTCTAACTTTTGCTTAATCATAGGGTGATTATACCGGAGGTGTCCCACCCGTTCCCATTCCGAACACGGCAGTGAAATCCTCCAAGGCCGATGATAGTGGGTTTTCCCGCGAAAGTAGGTCGTCGCCCGATGATTGAGCGAAAGTGAAGCCCAATATCTATTCTCAACTCATCTCAAATCTCAAATCTTTTGACTCTTTCCATAAAAAAACCTATACTTAAAATATAGGTTTTTTATTATATGACCCGGCTTGCCAAACAAATCATCATCGCTATAATTTTTTTCCTGATTTTGGCCGGTTTCGGTTTTTTGGTCTATTGGAATATTTTACCCAATCCAAGCTGTTTTGATAATATTCAAAATCAGAACGAAGAAGGGATAGATTGCGGCGGTCCTTGCCAATCATGCGAAGCGGCGGCTTTGAAAAATTTAGAAATTATTTGGGTTAAAAGTCTTTATGTTAAAGATAATTTTTATGATTTAGCGGCCCGGATTAAAAATCCCAATCAAAATTACGGCAGCGGCCGGATTGTTTATTATTTTAAGTTCTACGATTTAGACGACAACTTAATCGGCCAGGAAAAGGGGACCGCCTATATTCTGCCCAACCAGCTTAAATATCTTATTGCGCCGAAAATAGAAAGCCGAAAGACAATTAAAAAAATAGAAATTTTATTTGAGCCGATAGAATGGCAGAAGTTAAAGGAGTATCAGGCGCCCCAGTTAGCCGTCAGCCAGAAAGAATACTCTTTATCGGAATCGGGCCAGCCGGCCAAAAGCCAGGTTTCCGGTCTGGTTATCAATAAAACCGCTTTTGATTTTGACCAAATAGACATTGATGTTCTTCTTTTTAATCAGGCCGGCGAAATAATCGGTTTAAACACAACCCGCGTCAATACTTTATTGGCCGGTCAGGAGCGCAGTTTTATCGTTGCTTGGTTTGAGCCGATAAAAGAGCCGGTGGTTTCAATAGAAGCAGAGCCGGAAACCAATCTTTTTGATTCAGATAATTATATGAAGCGGTATGGAACATTGGAAAAGTTTAAGGAATATTAGTTAGAGGTCATTTCAAAAAGCCAAAATTTTACTTCCTGAGCTTGTCGAAGGATAATAGTTCAATAAATTCACTATAAAAATTTTGGCTAACCATGAAGGGTTGCCTTCGACAAGCTCAGGCAATAATGAATTTTGAAATGACCTCTTAGTAGAATTTGGGAGTCCTTCTCCCAAAACCCTTGGGAGAAGGACTCCCAAATTCTATGTTTTCTCATTTTAAAAAATTAGACTGGTCCTTAATTATTATTATCCTGCTTCTTAATGCGTCCGGGCTTCTGGCCATTAAAAACACAAGCGAAGATTTAACTAATTTTTACAAGCAGATTTTATTTATCGGTTTAGGCCTGTTTTTGATGTTGTTTTTTAGTTTTTTAGATTACCGGATTCTTAAAAATAATTCCTTAATTTTAATTGTCCTTTATCTTGTTTGTCTTTTTCTTTTGGGGGGATTGTTCTTCTGGGGCCGTGAAATCAGGGGAGCGGCCAGCTGGTTTAAGTTCGGCTTTTTAAATTTTCAGCCGATAGAGCTGGCAAAAATAATTATTATTTTGATTTTGGCCAAGTATTTTTCTCTCCGGCATATTGAGATGTATCGCATTCGGCATATTATCACCTCTGGCGTTTATGTCGGATTGCCGACTTTATTAGTTTTATTTCAGCCGGACTTGGGTTCGGTGGTGGTTCTGGGAAGCGTTTGGCTGGGCATTATGCTTATGGCCGGAATAAAAATGCGCCATCTAATTATTTTGACTCTTATCGCCGCTGTTTTGATAACCAGCAGCTGGTTTTGGCTTTTGAAAGATTATCAGAAACAAAGAATTTTGACTTTTATTAATCCCGGAACAGATCCGTACGGCAGCGGCTATAATCTGGTTCAATCTTTAATCGCTATTGGTTCAGGAGGGTTGTTTGGCCGGGGATTGGGACAAGGTTCTCAAAGCCAGCTTAAATTTCTGCCGGAGCATCAAACTGATTTTATCTTTGCCGCTATTGCCGAGCAAGGGGGATTGGTCGGCGTGGTTTTTTTATTAACTCTTTTCGCTTTTCTTTTCTGGCGGATAATTAGAATTGCTCTGTCTTCGTTAAATAATTTTTCTCGGCTTTTTGCGGTTGGGCTGGTGATTATGCTTTTTTCTCAAACCATTATAAATATTGGTATGAATATGGGCGTTTTACCGATTACCGGTTTGACCTTGCCTTTGGTCAGCTACGGCGGCAGCAGCTTATTGACGATATTTTTGGGCCTGGGAATTTTACAAAGTATTAAGGCAAGGAGTTAAATGTTTCTCTACGAGTCCTTGATTAATATCAAGGATGAGTAGCTAAGAAACATTTAACCGAGCACTCAAAGCGTTGAGTGCTCGGTAAGGTTTTGTAATCAAAAATTCCCTACTAATTTAGTGGGGAATTTTTGAACAAAGCCCTTAAAATAAATCCATTTTTCTCTTAGCCATTTTGGCTTTGCTTAATTCCAGTTGTCTTAAAAATCCCTCTATTTGGTCTAATCTATAGACGCGATAATTATTAGCCGGATGGCGATATGGTTTTAGAATGCCCCGTTTATCCCAGTTTCTCAATGTGAGGGGAGTTACATGAAGTAGTTTAGCCGCTTTTTTGATACTAAGGTATATCATAGTTATATATTACATTTATTAATGTTTTATATTCTTATTCTTATTTTACTTTTTATTAAGGAAGTATGTCAACAAAGAAGCTGTGGATAAGTGATTATTTCTTCTAAATGTTATTTTGAGCGAAATAAAGCGAAGCAAAGGATCTCGCCTGACAAAGCGCGCCC
>Ga0209541_10010831_pt1 | contig 14412 bp, 13 predicted proteins | sample RifCSPlowO2_01_FD_184027 | JGI IMG/M metagenome (GOLD analysis project Ga0209541, IMG submission 184027) | Groundwater microbial communities from Rifle, Colorado - Rifle CSP2_plank lowO2_0.1 (SPAdes) (version 2) | ecosystem: Environmental > Aquatic > Deep subsurface > Groundwater | place... | reverse complement strand
TTTTACGAAAATAATTTTGCAAAGTTCGTCAAAAGCGACAGTCGGATTTCTTTTGCCGCCAGCCCAAAGCGTGTTATGCGATTTTTCAAGGGCGCGTTTCAATTCTGATTTATCAAGCACTTTCAAATCCCATTCAGGATCGCTTTTCTTGAAACGAAACTCCTCAATTTTTCCGTAGGAAATAGGAATATCGGCAATGGCGGCTTTTTCTGGTTCTCTCATATTCCACTTTTCTGTTTCTATCGCTCGATACGTATTCCCGGAAACGCAAAACGCATAAGGAGCTTTAAGGACGCGCGCATTTGCGATCACTTGTCTCACTGCTTGTTCAAATTCAGCGTCTGATATACCGTCTTTCTTACACTCAATCACAATATACGGATATTTTTTATCATCATCTTCATAAATGACTATATCTGCGCGCCGATTAGGCGTGCTGTCGGGCATTGGAGTTTCAAACTCAATCCTACTTGCTGAATATCTATATTTATCAATCAAGTCAACATATAACTCAACCCTCACATGTTCTTCAGGATCGCGAAAGTTATATGAAAGGCCTTGCGCGGTATAGGTTACTTTTTTTCCGTCTCTGCTCATAGAAAGATACCCTTTTGCTTCTGCGTATTTGAGCAAGGCTATCTCTCCTGAAACTATTGTTTCTTTTAGTGGTTGATAGTGTATAGACATAGTGCGGTGATATTATTTTTTATAAATCCCTTGACGATGACCGATTTGATTTATCAAAATGCTACTTTTGTGTAAGTCAATCTCATATATGATACGGTAAGGCCAAATACTATATGAGTAATTATTTTTATATATTCCTTTTAATTTTTTTCCTAAATACGCATTATTTGCAAGATTGATTATTCCAATTTCCACACGCTGTTTATAGTGATTATCAATTGTGTGTAGATTTTTTTTTGCTTTTCTTGATAGAAGAATGCGATATTTCATATTTTTTTTTGCCTTTATCCGATATCATATACCCCTCACCCCGCAAATATTCATCAAATACGATACAATTACCTTCAGTGTAATCATTATGCGCTTGCGCAATATCTTTATCTAAATCAGGGAATTGTTCTATCACTTCCAGTGTTTCCTTCCATGATTCAAATTCCTCTGCAGATATGATGACTGCTTTAGGTTTTCCTTTTTCCGTGAGTACATAAAAGCAATCAGGTTTTTGCACTGCGTCGGCGATCTCAAAAATTCTCTTGCGCGCTTCAGTGATAGACAGTGTATTTTTTGTATTCATATACGTACATAATAGTGTACATATCTTCGATTTGTCAACAACTAAATTAATTTCTTTTCCTTAAAACTCAAAAATCCGTTTTTGCTCACAATGATGTGATCTACTAATTCAATGCCTAATATTTTTCCCGACTCAACTAATCTTTTCGTCATCAGTAAGTCATCTTCCGAAGGCTCTGTATTTCCTGATGGATGATTGTGGCTCACGATAATTTGAGCGGTGAGATATCTGACTGCGGGTTCAAACACTTCTCTGGGATGTACGATGCTTGCATTGAGTGATCCGATTGATATAATCTCTCGTTTGATTTCTTGATTGCGTGCATCAAGAAAAAAAATAATAAAATGCTCTTTTTTGTTATCGCGCACATCTTTGAGTTCACTCCATACATCTTTTGGGGAAAGGAGAAGAGATGACTGTTTATTTTGTAAAAACCGACGACCGAGTTCAAAACAGGCAATGAGAGCAGATGCTTTTGCGTCTCCCATGCCAAACGTATTTAATAATTCAGTTTTAGTCACACCAATTAACCCTTCTTTGCCAAATGTATTCAAAATTCGTTTTGATAATTCAACTGCGTTCAGTTTTTTTTGTCCACTGCGAAGAATAAGCGCTAATAATTCTGCATGTGATAATTTTTCAGGACCATACCGCGTGAGTTTTTCTCGCGGTCTTTCAATATTCGGAAGGTCTTTTATTGTTCCCATACTATCTTGTCTGCCGATAGGCAGGTCAAACTTACTGTATGATATTTTCAGTCAGTGCGGCAGTATCTACTAATCCTTGAGACTTGACATATTGACTTGCTACGTTGGAAATGCCAAATGCTGTAATTGCCGCCCCGAGAAGTTTGATACTGATATTTTTCCAATCATCTCCCGGTTTAATTTGTGCAGTCTGAAATAAGATAAGTGCAAAAGAAAGAATATTACTACTCATACCAACGATGAGTTTTTTGGATTGTAATGCTGATTTTGTGCTTGAATTGGTTGTATTCAGTTGTGGGTTGATAGGCGATCCGTTATTTTGCAAATTTTTTACTTTGGAGTCTAATTCTTTATATTTCACTTCAAGTAGATTGGTTAACTCATCAGAATTATTATCATGAGATATTTGCTTTTTAAGCCTGTCTACTGACAGGCAGGTTTGTTCATACTCTATTTGAAGAGTGTTATATTTATTTTGTAGATTCTGATACGCGGTTTTTATTGAGGTTACATCAACGACTTCAGGATCAGCTTTACTTGTTTCTTCTGCAAACACCAGAGGGTGACCAGAATAATATCCATATCCATATATTATTTTTTGAGGAGCCATGCCCCAGCTGGTGATCCTCTTTTCAGCACCATCCCATGGATCTTGAATGATAATATCATCCCCATCATAGTCAACGCCTAATACCCAATGCTCGTCTAATTTACTCGTAGAAGGGATTACATCAATTTTTAGAAATAGAGGAAAACCTTGGTCAATGATAGATCGTATAGTGTCCATCTGCGTTTGAGTTAAGCTATCAGGAGTTCTTACTATACCTTGATATACCATGTCTGGATATTTTTTAGTAATTGTATTCCATATATAGAGATTTCCATTGACATAACCATTATTATTTGTCAAATATGTATTGATTGATTCAGGATTTTCAGCATGTCCAAAATAGGTGCTTACCATAGCAACGCATGTAATCAGACAACCGTAGTGGCCAATAGTTCCCTGTGTGCCAAGTACTTTGTTTTTCCAAGCAGGATCATTTTGTGAATATGTCTTTGGTAATGTGAGTTTCATTTCAGTTGGTCTCTATTGTACAGGGAAAGTATTTAATTTGTCTATAGTATTTATCATATCATACTATATAAAACTTGTCTACCGATAGGTAGGATACGTCTCAAAGGATTTTTGTTATAATAAATACAAATATGCTTCATATTATTTTAGGTGATGATAGTAGAGCATCGCGACAAAGATATATACAATTAAAAGACGAATATAAAAAGAAGGAATATGATATTGTTCCCCTTGATTCTTCTTCTCTTCTTAAAATGGATCAATGGTTATATCAATCAATCGGATTATTTGCTTCAAAAAAAGCCTTTTTTGGTGAAAATCTTCTCTCCAGAAAGGAATTACGAGAATTGCTTAAAAAATATGATACAAAAAGTACAGATATAAATATTTTTATATGGGAAGAATTATTAGAGGATAGAGTTGTCAAATATTATTTTAAGAATGCTCATCTTTCTCTATCAAAATTACCTCAAACTATTTTCAAATTGTTAGACACTCTGTATCCTTCAAACAAACAGCAAGCTCTTACTCTCTTAGGTGTGCTTTCAAAAAATATCAACGAACATATGATTTTAGTTATGATGCAGAAAAGAATACGTGAATTAATAGTGGTTCAAGCAGGCATAAAATCAGAAAAAAAGTTAGCAAGCTGGCAGGTCGCTCGATTAAAGACGCAGGCGGGAAAATGGGATGAGAAGAAAATTAGTTCATTGTATGAAGCATTATATCGTGTTGAAGTTCTTTCAAAGACAAGTGCTAATTATTATTCTGTAAAAAAAGCCCTTGACATTGTGCTCTTTTATTTTCTATGATACTATCCACATAACAAATTAAAAAATAAAATTTCAAATATAAAAATTGCTTATGAATATTCCACAGAATATTTTCAAAAGTTATGATATACGAGGAATATATCCTGAAGAGATAAACGAAGAAAATGTATATCAGATCACTCAGTCTATTTACAAGGTTTTCCTAGACATGCATAATGAGCCTGATAAGCCTCTTTCTGTGGTTATTGGTCGTGATATGCGACTTTCTAGCCCTTCGCTTTTTCATATAATGCAAAATGCGCTTATTGACGCAGGAGCAAAAGTCATTGACATAGGACTTTCCTCAACCCCGACGTTTTATTTTGCGGTATATCATTATGGATATGACGCAGGCATTCAGCTTTCTGCTTCGCATAATCCTTCTCAATATAATGGATTTAAGATGGTCAAAAAAAGCCCTCAAGGACTTATTAAGATTGGAAAATCTACTGGAATAGAAAGGGTAAAAAAATATGCATTGGATATGCTAAAAATTCACTCTGATCAAAAAGGAACTATAGTAAAAAAAGATACTGTACTTTCTGATGAACTTGAAGAGACAAAAAAGATTGCCGACTTCACTAATCTTAAAAATATAAAAGTTGTCGCCGATGCGGCAAATGCAATGGGATCTCTTTACATTGACGCTCTTTTTAAAAAATTACCTCTGTGTCAGTTAATCCGTATGCATTTTGATCTTGATGGATCATTTCCTAACCATCAGCCCGATCCTTTAGTTAAGGCAAATTTGAAAAGCCTTCAAGAGAAAGTGTTAAAGGAAAAAGCTGATGTGGGGTTAGCTCCTGACGGAGATGGTGATAGATTATTTTTTGTTGACGAAAAAGGACAGATTATACCTGCATCCCATATCACCGCACTTGTCGCACGTGAACTTCTTAAAAATAATAAAAATGCACTTATCTACTTTGATATACGATATATTAGGACAGCCAAAAAAATAATAGATGAATCAGGCGGAAGATCTGAGATCACCAAAGTTGGACATGCGTTTATCACCGAAGCAATGAATAAAACACATGGACTTTTTGCCGGTGAATCGTCCGGACATTATTATTTTGCTTTTAATGGAAATGCAGAGTCTCAAATCCCTATTATTACTATTGTTTTAAGTGCGTTAGCTGAATCAGGTAAGCCTTTATCCGAATTAGTACGATCAATCAGTCGTAGTGAAGAATCCGGAGAATATAATTTCAAAACAAATCATGCAGAGAAAATTCTTTCCTCTCTGAAAGAGAAATATCATGATGGACTGCTGTCTACTTTGGATGGTATATCAATTGATTATCCCACGTGGCGTTTTGGTGTACGTACTTCCAATACAGAACCTCTTCTCCGTTTGAATGTAGAATCAGATACCAGCGAGCTTATTAAAGAAAAACGAGATGAACTGATTGATTTTATTATTCATTTAGGTGCAGAATTACATCATGATTGATCAGAGCATGATAAAAAAATACGATCTTTCAGATGCATATTCATCTATCAGACAATTACCAAATCAGATTGACCAAGTTTTAGATGAAGTAAAAAATATCACTTATCCTCAATCATATTATGATGCTGACTGTATTGTGATCTCAGGTATGGGCGGTTCTGTTTATAGTTATTATATTATCTCATCGCTTTTTGCACATACCTTAAAAAAACCACTGATTGCTGTGAATGATTATAAGCTTCCTTCATTCTTACCCCGCAAAACATTATTTTTAGGATCATCATATTCAGGGTCTACTGAAGAAACTATTGCGACGACTAACAGTGCAATAAAAAATAAATATAAGGTAACTGCGGTTACTACGGGTGGAGTTCTTGGTGATTTGATGAAACAGAATCAACTTCCGTTTTATCAATTTGAACCTCGTTTTAATCCCTGTGGACAGCCACGAGTCGGCATTGGGTATATGATTTTTGGAACCATACTTATTCTTGAAAAATTAAAATATCTTTCTTTTAACTTTGAAGAACTTGAAAGTTCAATTGATCTCTTAAAAAATAAAGATGACGAGATACAACAAAAAGCACATGATCTCAAAAATACATTGAAAGATGCCATGATTATTCTTGTTGCTTCCGAACACCTATCTGGAGTAGTCCACTCAGGACGTAATCAGATCAATGAAACAGCAAAAGTATTAGCTGAATATCATCTTATACCTGAACTGAATCATCATTTGATGGAAGGTTTGACCTATCCAAAAGATAAAAAACTTCTTTTTATCTTTTATAATTCACCATTTTACTATGAGCGTAATCACAGGCGGTTTGAGGTGACTAAAAAGGTGTTATCACAACAGAAAATCTCTTTTCTTGATGTTTCATTTGAGGCACACAATAAAATTGAAGAATTCCTTCTTTATTTACAATTCGGATCATATCTTTCATTTTTTTTAGGGATTGATTATGGCGTTGATCCCTCCAAAATCCCATGGGTGGATTATTTTAAGAAAGAACTGGCGAAATAATCCAATCGTAGAGAACAGAAAAATAGACAATGTATGGAACAGGCACAGATATACGTTACGTAGGGAACGCAGATATGCGTTCCCTACAGAAATAATTGTTACATGATTTTACCCCGTCGTCAAAGAAAACCCAATCGTTTGAGACAATATGATTATTCGCAAAACGGGTGGTATTTTGTTACTATTTGTACGAAAGATAAGGAAGAATATTTTGGTCAAATTAAGCAAAGTAAGATGATAATGACTGATGTAGGGAATATAGCACGTAAATTATGGTTTGAGATAACAAAACATTTTGATATGACCTCATTGGATGAATTTATCGTCATGCCTAATCATATTCATGGAATTATTGTAATTGGCGATAATCGCGAAATCGTAGGGAACAGGCATGCCTGTTCCCTACAAAATAATGAATATATTAAACGTAATCATCAATTGTTGTTTACAATTATAGGGTCTTTCAAATCAGCGGTAAGCAAAATTGTTCGTCAACAATTATTATGTTCATTCCAATGGCAACGATCATTTTACGATCATATCATCAGAAACGAACAATCTTTACACAAGATTCGTGAATACATCCAATTAAATCCTCTCAAATGGAGTGAGGATGAAAACAATAACGGCGTAATGCCAAAAATCTATTGACAATATAAAAATTATTGTTATTCTTAAATCATGGAAAATCAATCACTACCAGCTTATAATCAATCTCCAAATCATTGGAAAACAACGACTATCACACTTTTAATTGCACTTACTGTAGGAGTAGTGATATGGATTTTCAAATCTCAAACACAACCTTCAATAGTTTCAAATATTATAAATCAAAACCTTTAACACAAAATATAGCTCCGATAAATAGCATTATTCCTCAGAAAGAAATAATGGATTCAGAAATATTTCAAACAACAGGTAATTGTACTATAGATGAATGTGAAGCACAAGAAGAAGGTGATTTTTTTGACCATACAGATTTTATAGGATTGTCTGAAGTTAGAGGATACTATCATAGGTATGAATCAGAGGATTTCGGAACACCTGTCACCTGTGATGGTTTTGTTATTTCTGAGGAAAATAATCAATTCACTATACGTTTAAGAAATTTTATTACGAAAGAGAAACTATATCTAAAAGATAGGTTAACTTTTGATAATAAGCTCATAATGAATATTGAGATGGACTTTTTGGATCAACCTTTAAAGAAAAAAATAATATCATCTTCAGAGACTAAACAAGTTGAGTTACGATTTATGGCGCCGATGTTAATACCTCGTGGTGTTTCTACCTGCTTTAGTTCAGTTAATATTCTATCTGTAAAATAGGCTATTTTTTTCTTCTTCTTAAAAAAAGCTATCCAATAAACTATAGTTTAAGTTGTCATTGCGATTGTGGCGAAGCAATCCCATGAGATGGACATGGCTACTTCGTAGTTTCGAGACGACAGTGTATTGATTATGTCTGAACCGTTACTGTAAATCGTAACCGTTCAGGATTATAATAACATACAGAACAGGTATGCCTGTTCCCTACAAAATAACGTTGAATTATCTTCACGGATTAAAAGTAAGATTTCATAAGTCTTGACAAAACTGTATCAATCAATGTCATTTCGACTGAAGTGAGCGAAGCGAACGGAATGGAGAAATCTCTTTACAAAAGCCTGTAAGAGATTCCTCGACTTCGCTCGGAATGACAACTGTGTCAAGAACCGTGAACTCTTACGATTAAAGATTAAAATTCTTCCTTGATTTTTTTGTTTTCTATACCGTATACTGAATAGTATATCACCATTTACTTTTATGAATAAAAAACAAATTGTATGGTTTGAGGAGGTTGATAAGGAGGATGTAAGATTAGTTGGTGGGAAAGGCGCAAACTTGGGTGAAATGTTGCGCGCTCATTTTCCTGTTCCATATGGATTTATTGTTACTTCTCATGCATATTTTGATTTTATAGAACATAACCATTTAGGTAAAAAAATTACAGACATTCTTTCTTCTATCAATTATGAAAATCAAGACGATCTGATAAAGGCATCGTCTTTGATAAAAAAATTGATTCTCCATACTTCTTTGTCTTCTGAATTAGTAAAAAACATTGTTTCTTATTATGACAACATCAATACACGTGAGAAAAAAATTTTTAATACCTATCATCCCCTATCATCTGTTATGAAACACATAGAAAATATATATGACTCTCCGCTTGTTGCTGTACGTTCGTCAGCGACTGCGGAGGATTTGCCTACCGCATCTTTTGCAGGTCAACAAGAGACATATCTTAATGTGAGGGGAGAAAATCACTTGATTCAGAAAATAAGAGAGTGCTGGGCGTCTCTTTTCACCGAGCGTGCCCTATACTATCGCCACGAACAAAAATTTGATCATATCAAAGTTGGTTTAGCCGCAGTAGTTCAACGAATGGTTGTATCTGAAAAATCTGGTATAGCTTTTAGCATTGATCCAGTAACCAACGATAAAACAGTAATCACTATTGAGGCGATTCTTGGTTTGGGAGAATATATAGTGCAGGGAAAAGTTACACCTGATCATTATGAGGTAGAGAAAAAATCCCTCACTATTGTTAAAAAAGAACTCAAAAAGCAATTAGTAAAATATGTTAAAAAAGGACAGCAAAACGTAGAAATCAAGTTATCAAAAAATCAGGAAGAGCAAGAAAAAGTAAGCGATGATGAAGTGGTGCGTATTGCCCAATTAGTTAAAGCTATTGAAAAGCATTATTATTTTCCACAGGATATTGAATGGGCAATTCAGAAGGATCAAATATATATAGTACAGTCAAGACCCATTACCACTATAAAAAATAAAATATCAAATATAAAAAATAAAAAATCATTTGAAGAGAGTGCAAAACAATTACTTTTGAAAGGTGATCCAGCTTCTCCAGGTATTGCGTCAGGAAAACCAGTCATCATTCATTCACCAAAAGAAATTCATAAAATACAAAAAGGAGACGTTTTAGTTGCGTCACAAACAAACCCAGACTATGTGCCTGCTATGAAAAAAGCATCTGCAATCGTCACTGAAAAAGGCGGTCGTACTTCACATGCCGCTATAGTATCCCGCGAATTAGGGCTACCCGCTATAGTCGGGGCGTCTCATGCTCTGTCAGTATTACGCCGTGAAACAATAATCACAGTGAACGGTTCAACAGGAGAGATTTTTAGAGGAGGAAGATTTTCAAATAATTTAGGCACATCTAAAAGCATTGTATTAACAAAGAATCATCACAATCATTTGCGAACTATGACTAAAATATATGTTAATCTTGCAGAACCTGAAGAAGCGGCACGAATTTCTCACATGGATGTTGATGGAATCGGACTTTTGCGTGCAGAGTTTATGATTGCACAAATTGGTATTCATCCGAAGGAAATAATAAAGCAAAAAAAAGAGCAAGTGTTTATTCGTCAGCTTGCAAATGATCTATTGACTTTCTCAAAATTATTTGCTCCTCGCCCCGTGATCTACAGAGCAACAGATTTTAAGACAAATGAATATCGCAACCTAAAGGGAGGTTTGTCATACGAACCAAAAGAAGAAAATCCTATGATAGGATTTAGAGGAGCCACACGCTATATAACAGATAGTCATGTTTTTAGCATGGAAATTGATGCAATCAAGGAGGTAAGGAGACAGGGATACAAAAATATACACCTGATGATCCCATTTATTCGTACGCCTGACGAACTTGTTAAAATTAAAAATATATTACAGGGTCATGATTTATTAGACAAACCTTCTTTTAAGCTCTGGATAATGGTTGAGGTACCGTCTGCAGTAATCATGCTTGAGGATTTTATCAAAATTGGTATTGATGGTATTTCTATCGGAACCAATGATTTAACAATGCTTCTTTTGGGTGTAGATCGTGATAATAGCGAGATCGCACATTTATATGATGAGAAAAGTCCTGCAGTATTGTGGGCTTTGGAAAAGATTGTTAAAACTGCAAAAAAATATGATATCACATGTTCTATCTGTGGTCAAGCTGTGTCGGATTATCCAGATCTTGTAAAGCAGTTAGTAAAATGGGGTGTTACAAGTTTGTCAGTAAGCCCTGATGCGATAGAAAGAACCCGGTTAGAAGTATATGCTATAGAAAAACACTTATGGCAAAAATCCAAAAAATAATTGCAAGAGAGATACTTGATTCAAGAGGTATTCCTACGATTGAAACTAAATTAACATTGGATTCAGGTCAATCAGTCACCGCTGCCGCTTCATCGGGTGAATCAATCGGCAAATACGAATGTCTTGAGCTCAGAGATGGAGATGTTGATCGTTTTAATGGATTGGGAGTAACTCAATCAGTTTCTTATGTGAACAATCTGATCGCTCCAAAATTAATTGGAGTATCATGTGATAGACAGATAGATATAGATTACTGGTTGATGAGTATTGATTCAACTCCGCAAAAAAGTGTCATTGGTGTGAATACCACTATGACTTTATCTCAGGTAGTGTTAAAAGCACACGCAAAGAGCGAAAATCTACAGTATTATCTCTATATCAATTTATTGATGAATAAATTATTTAATTTTCCGTTTCAAATAAAGAAAATGCCGAGTCCAATTTTTAATCTTATCAATGGAGGAAAACACGGTATTAAAAATCTTGAGTTTCAAGAATTTCAGGTTATTCCCCTCACTTCACTTAACTTTTCCCAAGCTTTGAAGGTTGGTGTTGAGATATATCATCATGTAAAAAAAGTATTAGAATATCGTAATGCAGGTGTGTCAGTATCCGATGAGGGGGGATTTACTCCATATCTTTTGACAAATTATGATGCCTTGAATTTCTTAAAAGGAATATTAGTTGAGAGGAAAATGGTTCTCGGAGTTGATATTTTTCTTGGATTAGACCTTGCCGCATCCAATTTCTATAAAAATGGAAAATATGTGATTAAAGATAAATCAGCACCTTTGAAAAGCGATGAATTTATAGAGTACATTGTTGAATTAAACAACCAGTTTAAGACTTTAATCATTGAAGATGCGATTGAGCAAGAAGATTTTGACAGCTGGAAAAAACTGAACCAAAAAATCGGTACTAATAGTTATGTAGTGGCGGATGATTTTACCGCAGGAAACAAATCAAGGGGATTGCGCGGAATAAAGGAAAATTTATGTACCGGTATTCTCCTTAAATTAAACCAAAACGCAACACTCTCTGAAATGATGGAAGTCATCAACCTATCAAAACAAGCAGGAATGAAAACAATATTTTCTCATCGTCTGGGGGAAACAACGGATTCTTTTATAGCTGATTTTGCAGTTGGAGCACAGGTTGATTTTGTTAAATTTGGTGCTCCAGTAAGAGGAGAACGTGTAGTAAAATACAACAGATTATTAGCTATAGAAGACGAACTTAAAAATATCACTTGATAGATAAATTTTATGCAACCAGTTGTACTTATAGTGCTTGATGGATTTGGGGTTGCTCCTCAAAGTAAGGGAAATGCTATTTTTCAAGCTCACCCGCAAAATATTAATTCATATATATATTCTTATCCTTATACTCAATTGAAAGCATCAGGAGAAGCAGTGGGATTGCCGTATGGAGAAGTTGGCAATACAGAAGTAGGACATCTGAATCTTGGGGCTGGACATGTAGTATATCAGAGTTTACTCCGAATCAATTTATCTATAGCTGATGGAGGTTTTTATAAGAATATCGCCTTTCTTGAAAGCCTGTATCATCTATCAAAGACTAAAGGCAGACTTCATTTGATGGGATTGGTCAGCGGTGGCTCGGTACATGCTAACATGGATCATCTTTACGCTCTTTTATATTTCTGTAAACAGAATAGTTTCACAAATGTATTTGTTCATGCGTTTACAGATGGTCGAGATTCTCCTCCTCGTACGGCACTTACGTACCTTACAGATCTACAACATAAATGTGATTCATCAGGAATTGGTCAGATAGCAAGTGTCATGGGGCGGTATTATGCGATGGATCGTGATAGGCGATGGGATAGAACTATGAAAGCATATCTCTGCTTAACTCAAGGTATTGGACATAAGGCAGATTCATGCAGTCAGGCTATTGAGCAATCATACAACAAACAACAAACTGATGAGTTTATTGAACCAACCTTGATTATGAAAAATTCCTCACCAATTGCGCTTGTGCAACAAGGTGATGCAGTCATATTTTTCAATTTTAGGATAGATAGACCGCGACAACTTACTAAAGCGTTTGTATTAGATGATTTTGATACCTACGTAGAGGAGCCGTCAAATACAGTAAAGAATTATACATCCGTAAACGTATCATCCCACAATTTAAAAAGAGGAAAAAAGGTTCAAAATCTCTATTTTATCAGTATGACTGAGTATGAACGAAATCTTCCCACCATTGTTGCCTTTCCTCCCCATATTATCACTGTTTGCTTAGGAAGAATTCTTTCGGACAACTCAATCAATCAGCTTAGAATGGCTGAGAGTGAAAAGGAACGATTCGTGACGTATTATTTTAATGGATTGAGGGAGAAGCCGTTTCCACTTGAAGATAGGATTATCATACCATCCTTAAAAATACCAACCTATGACCTACAGCCTGCTATGTCAGCGCAGAATATCACTTCAACTCTTATTCAAAAAATCTCAATATGTAAATATCAATTTATTTTAGTTAATTTCGCAAACGCTGATATGATAGGTCATACAGGTAATTTTTTAGCTGGTATTGAAGCTATTAAAACTATTGATTCGTGTGTTGGACAAATTGTGAGTGTTGCACGACAGTATAATTATACCGTCTTGATCACTGCAGACCATGGAAATATAGAGGAGATGATTGATCTTAAAACAGGAATAATATCTACCGAACATACGAGCAACCCTGTTCCTCTTATCATTATTGATGAGAAATATAAAAATAAACCTCTCAGGCTTGATGTGGGGATTTTGGCAGATGTTGCTCCAACCATTCTTGCGTTGATGCAAATCCCAAAACCAAATGTTATGACAGGAAGAAACTTATTGCAAAAAGCATTCTAAAAATTATTGTGCTCCAATTTTTGATAGTATACTTGAAGCGTACTCTGATCCTCGTATGAGTGCTTTTTGAATATTTTTATCTGTTGCATATGAGGAAAGAAAACCACTGGTGAAGGCGTCTCCTGCTCCAGTAGTATCCACAATTTTTTTTATAGTAGGGGCATTTTGATAATACACTTTCTTTTTATAGTAAGCATACGCTCCTTTTTCGGCATCAGTAAGTACCACTATTTGGTTATCAAAATGTATTAAACCTGCCTGGTTTTCATTAAAATTTATATTAGAGTATTTTTTTTTCACTAATTCTGAAAATTCATGGGTGTTGAGAATGAGAATATCTACACATGAAAGTATATCCTTCAAATAGGAAAAACCATTACGGCAATCTGATATTCCAAGTCCTATACAAATGAGGGAGGAATTTTTTTTAAATAGGCACAGAGATTTTTTACGTTCATTAAGTGTTATTCCTCGTATGTTACCCATGTAAATCATCTTTGATTTTGGAGAGTGAGGTAGTAAATAATTGAGTGTTATATTATCAGTATGTGGAGTACCATAATGTACGACTGTTCGCTCGCCCTTCTCATTCAGGAGAATAGCTGAAATGTTTATATAGTTTTTTTCCACTCTTAAGAATTCACATGAAATTCCTTTTTTAACCAATTTCTGTATAATTACATTCTTAAAAGGATTTTCTCCTATACTTCCAATGACCGCACAGTTAAGTCCAAAAGAAGCGCATCCAACTGCTACGTTTGCTCCTCCGCCACCAAGCGATTCATGAAAATATGATGCAGAATATTTCCCTCCGAGTGCTAAAAAAAACCTGTCATCCTTTTGAGTCAAGCTGTCTCCTTTGAAGAAAAGGTCTATAGTAATATTTCCGATAGATATCAAATCATACATAGTATGAGCCTAACAAAAAATATATATAAAATCAACATTAAAGATCAAAAACTACTGTCTAGGACCCGATAGATCCGATACAGTTACAAAACTGTATGAAAGGATCATATAATGGCTCGTCTATGCGAG
>Ga0209541_10010829_pt1 | contig 14414 bp, 17 predicted proteins | sample RifCSPlowO2_01_FD_184027 | JGI IMG/M metagenome (GOLD analysis project Ga0209541, IMG submission 184027) | Groundwater microbial communities from Rifle, Colorado - Rifle CSP2_plank lowO2_0.1 (SPAdes) (version 2) | ecosystem: Environmental > Aquatic > Deep subsurface > Groundwater | place... | reverse complement strand
CATTTCTTGAGAATGCTTGTTTAAAAATTCAATTTCTATTTCTAAATCTCTCTTCCCCATCTCCCTTAACATCCACCCAACGGCTTTGTGGACTAAGTCATGTTCATCTTGCAAAAGCATTTCCGCGATTTTTAATGTTTCGTCGAATTTATTATTTTTTATAAACGCATACGTGGCCATAATCGCAACCCTTCTCTCCCAGATATTTTTTGATTTTGCCAATATTACTAAAATGGAAAAACTTGAGCGAGGCAATCCGCTTTCAGATGAACTAAAAGTCGGCTGTGTTCCCGATTGGAGCCGACTTTTACTTAGCGAGGCCGAGTTTGATAATGGTAAATTACTGATCTGCCGAGCGTCATCTGAAATGCGTGGTTGCCGAACAAAAAGTTTTTTGTCATTTAATAAATATTCTCCGACAATTTTATCCGCTGACAAATCAACTAAATCCCAGTTATTAATATATTTCGTGTTTCCTAAATAGAATTTATAAATCCGTTCCCTAATGTTCTTGTTTCCCCTGTTAAAATTATGAACCAAAATTAAAAGTGCAATCAATCTTTCTTCGTGAATTCTTGAATGAATCAATTCTTTAATACCGGCAAAATCCAAATCTCTATATTTATTTGCGATTTTGCGGGAAATAGGAACAGTAATTCCTAAAAATATGTCTTCCTCGCCGTACTCCCCCTTCCCTGTCTTAAAAAACCTCTGTAAAACCTGTGCCTTCTTCGAATCTGCAATTTTCTTCAACTCCATTCTCAATTGCTTAAGCATATCCACGAAAAACCAATCCTAACTCTATCATATTCTCCTTCAGAAATCTTTCCCGAAATTGAAAATAGTGTTATAATTGACCCCTCGAAATTATGGCATATCAAGAATTTCAACCCGAAACTCCACTATTTTACCGCCCTCACTTTTTCCTATTTTTCTGCTATAATATAGGTCTATTAAAACTATTAATATTCACGAAATATATTTAAAGTATAAAGACACAGTTGATATTCCCCCCGAAAAAGAAGTGGGAATGGGACAATCAATCAATAAAACCAGATACGCATTCTATTCTCATGGAGAAAAAATGCTGGAAAGCGTCATTCGGAGAACGCATGAGTATGCAAAAAAACACCCCGAGATAACTGACATCAGCAAAATAGCTAAAGGCGTACAGGTCAAACCGATAAATGCCAAAAAAGCCCTAGAAAGATATGACGTAATAAACGGCAAGTCTATTGCGAAAAAGCCACGCTAAATTCCGACTTAATAGAAAGTTCTTCCTGAACAATGCTATAATGCGCTCAATATGACAAGCGAAACCAAGCCGGGAAGATTTGGATTTTCAGAAAGAAGCAAACACCCTAAAGAACAGGCTGAAATTCAAAGAAGTATACTTCTCAAGTTCACCGCAAGCATAGTTTCGGTAATCGAAGTTTTCCATAATCTATCTCCAATTAAAAAAGATCCCGTAATTTATCTAAAAAGCTCATCAGACAAGATGGAAGAACGCAGGGAAATATCAGAGATAGTTCACGTAGACATAACTAGAAGTAAAAAGGATATAAGTTACGAAGAGCGCAAGATAGTAGAAAACTTTTTGGTTGAAGGATTTTACGAAACGCTTTCCGGGTTATTAGACATGGACGAAAAAGATTTAACGCCAAATGAATTGCTAGTTGTAAAATCTTTTTACAGAGCTATAAATCCTGAAACCAAAAAAAACTATTCGGCTGAAGATATGAAAACCATGCTAGCCAATCATTTCTCTCTCGCAGGAGAAACTGTAAATAAATTCGATATGCTTTACAGGAAGCATTAATCTGAAACGCAAAATCTTCAAGCAGTTTTAATTTCCAATCCCAAACTCCACCACTCTTTTGCCGCTCTCACTTTTTCCTATTTTTCTGCTATAATATAGGTCTATTAAAACTATGCCAGTCGAATCACCAAGAATAAATCCTAAAAATACAGAGACTTTCCCACGAACAGGACGACTGCTAACCAAAGAGCAGAAGGATAAAATAGTTGATAGAAATAGAGATGAGTTTCTCAAAGATTTCACGTTAGGGGTCCTGTCTAGTATCCTCAGAGAGAAAAACTTGGATCAATTAGGTAAAAACGCAATAAGCATCATAAGAAGAATTGACTCGGGTTTAGGTCTATATGCCTCATCTGCAACCGTCTCTAGCGAAGTTGGCTTTAATATTGAAAAAAGCAACCCCTCTCCTGAAGACTACGGAAAAGCTGAATTTTTTTTAATAGATAGGTCTTGCAACATGTTTACAAAGTTACTTGAGGCAAAAGATTTGAATGGCACAGCATTGACCATTATTGAGAGGTTTAAAAATGCTAAAAAAAAGGACGGCGGAAAATTCACGAATGAAGAATTAGTAGAGTGGTATAGGACAACCTTAGTTAGGCACTTTTCCTTTAAAGAAGAGGTTGGACAAACAACGGAAAAGCCAAAAATCAGAGAGGGATATACTCTTGGGCCGGATGGGAAAAAAGTAATTCGGAAGGGTGTTAAAGAAGTGCTTCTCTACGCCCAAAACCATCCCAATAACAATATCCTCGAATTAGCCAAAGCTCTGGGAAAATCTTCAGAAATAATCAAATGCTATATGAATAATTTTGAATTGAATAAAGACGACAATCCCATAGAAAAGAAAAAACGCTAAGCCCCGGCTCAACAGTTACACCCCAATCTTGAATTCTACTACGTCGCCATCCCGCATGATGTAATCGCGGCCTTCCATGCGGGCTTTTCCATTCTCCCGCGCAGCTTTCCACCCGCCCGACACGCTAGACAAGCTAGCGAAGTCGTTGCGGGCGGGACCGTTTAAACTTACAAAATCAGGATATGAAACAACTTCCGCTTTGATAAATTTCTTCATAAAATCCGAATGAATCTCGCCGGAGGCCATGAGAGCGGTCGAACCGCGTCGAATGGTCCAAGCTCTGACTTCTTTCTCTCCGCAAGTTAAAAAAGAAATCAAACCCAAAGTTGCATAAGCATTTTTTATCAATCTTTCAAGACCAGATTGTTTAACGCCCAAATCTGCCAAATATTGTTTTTGCTCATCTTCTGAAAGCTCTGATAAATCAGATTCAATTTTCGCGCAAATAACAACTGTATTCCCCTCGTTGTCATGCTGAACTGGTTTCAGCATCTCCTTATATTTTTGGGCAATAGATTCAATAGATTTTTCGTTATAGTCTTTTTCTTCCACGTTTAAGACAATTATTTCCGGCTTGGCCGACAGAAGAAAAAACGTATTGGCATATTCCTGCTCTTCCGACATTAATTCAATTTCCGAGGCCCGCTTCCCCTCATTTAATCCTTTAAATAATTTTTCAATCGCAGTTTTTTCTGTTTCCTTGGCAAATCTTTTCACTTTTCCCTGCGCCGATTGGATAGTTTGCAAATCAGCTAAAATTAATTCTGTTTCGATTGCCTCATAATCTTCTTTGGGTCCCACACTTCCCCCTTGCCCGCCGGAGCTTTGGCGAAGGCGGGTCTCTTCATCTTCATATCTAATAACATTGGCATCAGTAAAAACCCTAACCACATGGGCAATAATTGAAACTTCGCGGATATGTGACAAAAATTTGTTTCCCAATCCTGCGCCTTCGCTTGCTCCTTTTACGAGTCCTGCAATATCCACAAAATTTACTGTTGCGGGTTTTATCGGAGGCAATTCAGCCATTTTAGCCTCAATTTTGGTGATTTCTGCAAGCTTTTCCAAACGGGAATCCGGCACAGGAACGATTCCAACATTTGGCTCAATAGTGGCAAAAGGATAATTTGCGACGAAAGCTGTCTGCTTTTTCAACAACGCATTAAAAAGCGTCGACTTTCCAACGTTAGGTAATCCAACAATTCCGACAGACAAATTCATAAAAACATAAACTGACTATTGACGCTTATGTAAGCGTATGCTAGAATGTGGTTAATCACTAGGGAGAATACGAACAATAGACTACGTGTCTACTTGCAACGCCTCCCACTTTTTATTTCTTCAATTCTAACTTTTTCCTCTCAAAACTCAAAAATATCTTGTATTTCTGAAAGGGTTTTAGAAGCGAAGATGCTGACTTTTCATTTGGAATTACAATATGCGACAATTTCCTATTTTTTTCCAAGAATTCATGCAGACAATAATAATCTCCGTCTCCTGCCACAATCACTGCTTTGTCATATCTATCATACTGAACTTTTGCTGCATGAAGAACAAGCTCCGCGTCAACATTCCCCTTAACTTTGCCAAAACTGTCCTTAACAGTTGGCTTAAATACCAAATCGTATCCATAAGACTTAAGTTTTTTATATAAACTATCATTTTGTTTTATAAACCCTATAAAAAGAAATGCTTTTTGGACTCTGAATTTATCCGTTAAATATCTCCTGAATTTTTTAAAGTCTAATTTCCATCCTTTATAAATTATTCTTCCTTTTTTTCTAATATCCTTACTCGTCCCCAAGTTCAAATTCTGACTGTCAATAAATGCGTAAGCTTTAAAATGCATATCATATCCTGAGTGGTTCGACGCGCTCACCATCGAAGGATAAAAAGATTATAGCAGAATTTTAAAATCCAAAACGGTGCTTGGGGAATTTTGGATTTCCGCATTAGACTTATTGCCTACTCGCTCGTGGATATGAATCTAAAACTTGTTCCATTCTCTTAAATCTCGCATCTATCTCTATTTTTTTATCAAAAAGGCGGTTTGTAATTTCGAAGATGTCGTTTATCTCCATGCCAAGATTTTCGATCGTAAACCCTCCCGCCCGCAAAGCACGCGAAGAATATTCTAGCTTTACCAACATCTCATCATCAAACCTGGCGACTCTTGCTGATTCAATGCATTTTTTTGCAATGGATTTTAACTCATCCGGAGATAGTTGTTTAAATGTGGAATTTCTTTTACGTTCAGTCATGACGGAAATATACCACAATAATGTCTCCACATCAACTAAATCGAGGCCCCCGGGGGATTTTGGATTTCCAATCTATTTCTCGCCTTCCTGCGTGTTCATTAAATTTGCTGGAATATTTCTTAAGCTTCCAGAAATAGCTTCTTCTTCATCCAGACTCTTAATTAATCCATCTGCGTCTGGATATAATCCCCTCCACGATCCTTTATTTTGTCGGGAATCAAATAATTTTGCCCTTTGAAGATGATGAAAAGCAAGTCCGATCTCTTCCAAATCCTCTCCGATGTCTGACACCACCCAGAACTTCTCCGAAGGTACTTCCGTTGGAAACCCATAAGCATATTTTGGCTCACTACCCACAGCTAAAACTACTGCCTCATTCATCCCATTTTCACTATTAGTGTTTACATATGAATCATAGATTATCAAGACATAGTCACCTTTTTCCTGAATAGTAAAATCATATCTACCAGAAGACGTTGAGTGAAAAAATCTTGGAGGTAAGCTCCTCCGATTGGCTTCTGCCATTCTCTCCTGAGCTAACTTATCCCAACTTGCACTGTCTATCCTTGGTTCGATTCTTGGCCTCAATGGATGTTTAATCTTATCAAACAGAGCAGATAACGTTTCTTTTTTCACGAAATGATTATAACAGAACTGGGGTTTGGGGAGTTATCAAACTTATTTAAGAGCGGCGTTTTGGAAAAGCGTGCTGTACATTAAGGCATCCTCTGCCCTAGCATCGTTATTTTCATTCACTATCTTATCCAAGCCTTGAAGTAATTTTTTTGTAGAAATATTAACTTTTTCCAAATTTATTTCATTTTTTCTCCTTATCGCTTCTTGCAAAAACCTATCTGCCATCTTATCGGATTTTCTATAATATCCTAAAGCAACACGCTTAAGATCCATTGCTATTGATGACAATAATAATTTATCTTCACTCATATATTTGTCCAAAAAAATATTTCATCAATTTTTCAAGTTCTTCGCGGATTTTTGGATCCTGAATTTCATTACTGGTATTCTTATCCATTGGTCTGATGTTGATAAATGAATTAAAATCGATAGTTTTTGTATCGAGATCGATTCCTCCGCCCCAAATATTGGATTGTTTCGAGCCGTCATCAAGTAAAATTTTTTCTGATTCAAAATGGCGATCACAACCGGCAGAGCAAATCTTTTTCTTAATATCAATAACTGTTTTTATATAAATATCAAACTGTTCTTTCAGCTTTTCTATTTCCTTTTTTGAATAAGGAGTGATTTTCGTAATAATCATAAACTCATTATATCAAAAACGGGTTTGGGGAATTCTAGATTTCCAAAATTTTTATGGAGTCTGTTTTGTAACGATAGCGTCATTTGTATCTCCGGAAAAGAATTGCAGGTCATATTTCGCACAGATTTGTCTTAAGAGGGCCCTTTCAGCCTTATCTATGATTGAAAGTCGTTCTTCCCTGCTCATTCCCGGTTTAATAAACTGCCCTATCCGCTCTTCCAATTGCCATAGCCAAAGCCTTGCTTTTTTATCAGCCTCTCCGGAATCTAATTGTGGTGTATTTTGACCTCTAAAAAACAGCATATTCTTCGTTCTCCCTACAGCAAATGAAGCAACGCTCGCACCAGGATTGGAATCATTAAGCATTAAGAGATATAAATCAGTCGCTGAAAAAGACAGATCAGTGTTTCCTTGCGAGTGGATAGTCATTGCTAAATATGGTTCATTCAATTTCTCTTTTTCGGCAATCTCCTTGCTCACCTGAGAAGTAATACCCAACATTGCAAGTTCACCCCTTGCATGACCTTGAAAGAAACGCAAAGGCACGAGAACTTTCTTTTTTCCGGTTACATAAACCAATTTCCCTAAATCCTTATTATCAACATCCAAAAAACAATTGTTCGCAAGCTGTCTGGCCTCTTCTTGAAAAACTCCAAGATTCAAGCTATTTACATTGCAAGGAATCAACCTTCCCGGCTTAAAGGTGGACTCAGCCAAAATATCTCTCAGTAGGGGCTGTGCTCCGAATATTTCTTTACCTGCAGTATTATTTGATTCAACCATAATAATTACAAAAGATAATTATAGTTTTTTTGAAGACAAAAGTCAACTATAGGATGTTATTTGAGGCTGAATCCGCTTAAACGAGTGTATCAGAATTTTATTTGCTTGAACTTTTGCACTCCCACGCATGTCCTCTCCAGTTAATTTCTAAATTGTTTATTACCTATTTTGTTTTTATTAGTAATCAAAAGTGCCATAATCAGTTTTGGCGATTACATGATTTACGCCATCCGGGCTTTTTTCACATTTTCCAAGTTCGTATTCTTTTATGTGTGTTTCTTCGGAAACTTCTTCAAGTACTCGTTTAATTTCTGGCTTATCTTTGACTACTACGTCTAGCCCAACACCACAATTAAACCCCTTATACATTGCCTTCCAACTTTCGCTAGTCTCTCTTTGAATTAATTTTACCAATTCTGTTGCGGGTGGCATTTCTTTCATGTAGGTTATGCCTTTACCAATATGGCTTATTTTAGATACTGCTCCGCCCGTGTTTAGACTCATTCCTTTGATATCTTCATATAAACCTAACTTTTTCAATTTCTCCAGTAATATTTTTATAAAAATACCCCAATGTCTGGTTGGAGAAATCAAAGCATCGCTTACTGACATGTCGTTTGGTAAGCCATCTTTTTCACCAATTTTATATTTACCATGATGAATACCAAGATGGGGATACTTTTTCTCATAATCAGCAGACATTGTTCCTACCCTGCCCAAAGTAAGACCGTTTGACATAACTCCAGAATTATATTTGTCTTCCCATACTGCTTGTCCGTCACTGGCAAACCCATAAATCTTATCGCCCGGCTCAACATTGCCTTCAATAATGTCCTTTTTTAATGCTCTTGCCCAGACAGCAACGTCAAAAACAGCGCTGTTTACTTGAGTTGGCAGATCACCTGTTTCACCACCAAGAAAATGGATGTCAAAACCATATCTTCTGTATAGTTCCATTAATTCCTGAAACCTTTGGCCAATTTCGTTCATGATTACTTTCTTTGGTAAATTTAAAGCATTAATATTTACAACATCCGTAACTGTTATAGTTCCGAAAACAAATCCGCTAGCGGCAATATCCCCCAAATTCATTTCTAGTCCATCATCAACTGCGCCCCTAATTACACTTGAATCACCTGTTTCGGAATAGATTAGAAGACGCTGAACAAGTTTGCTGCCATCCCCATCCATGTGTTGTGTAAGTCCATAATCTCTGTTAAGAGGATCTGTAATTATGTTTACGAATGCATTTGGATATTCGTTCTCAACGCGGTTCTTAAAAATTTCGCGGACGTCTTTTTTTCCTGCATCAACTCCTAGTTTCTCGTACTCGCTTGGTCCTGACCCTATTGCTTCTGATGCCATATTTAATCTTCTATATCTGCGATGCGACCTTTACCATATTTTTAAATAGGATTGCACCTTGTGGTTTTGAGGCTGATTTTCTCTTGAAACCATAACGTGTCAGGGCAGCAATTCCACTACATTAACAAATTAAAAATTAAAAAACAATAGGTATATCAAGCTCCTTGCCTACCTATTTAGCAAAATAGTTAAAGACTGATTTGGAAATCTGGGCAATTCTATCCTCTGCTCCCGACGGAAACTCACTCTCAGACAGAACTACAATAATATAATCTCCTTTTGGCGTATAAACAATTCCTCCGTCATGGGACAAATAATCTATCTCCCCTGTTTTATGCGCAACAACTGTTCCTTTCGGCAGATATTTCGGCAACTTATCGTTAAGAGTTTGGGCTTTTAATAAGTCCAGCATTTCTTTCGTATATTGAGTATTGGCAAGTTCGCCTTTATATAATTTCTCAAAAAAAAGCGCGATATCATCTGCAGTAGATTTGGGAGAATCGCCGCTTCCGCCAACAGAAGAATCTTTGAAACCATTTGTTTCCAAAAATTTGGCAACGTTTGATAATTTTATCCGTTTTGTCAAAAGTAAAGCAGAATAATTGTGGGAAATCGTAATCATCTGCTTTAATGCATCTTTTACTGTTAATGTAATTGTTCCTCCTGTTAATTCTGATGATTCCGGATCAATATTGAAATCTTGATTTAAAACTCTAACATCTTCTGACAAAACTTCGTCTTCCGAAAGCGTACCGTTTTGTATTTGCTCAAAAACTTCTGCCATAACCCACAATTTGTAAAGACTGCCAATATCGTAAACTTTATCGCCGTAAAGCGATTCTCCTTTTTCGCTTTTCAAATCTTTAACTACAACGCTGTATTTTCCCCTTGCACCCGACAATGCGTTTAGTATTGTTTTATGCAAATTAATACCGGGAATTATTTGATTAAAAGTATAAAAACTAATTGCGCTAATTAAAACTATAAAAATAAATAAAACTACTTTTTTCTTCATGAAAAGATTATAACAAAATCTTGAATCCTAAAATGGCTTGAGGTTATGCGGGAAATTCAATGACTGATTTTATTCTATTCCCTTTATCTGAGGCTGCTTCTTGAAATGCTTTTATGGAATCTTGAAAAGAGTAGCGATTTGTTATCAGTTGGTTTGCGTCAAGTTTTTGGGATTTCATCAAAAGCATTGTTTCCTCAAAAGAAAAAACACAAGTCCACGATCCATATAGCTGCAATTCTTTTTTGACAATGTTCATCATATTAATCGTGACATTATGTTCGAAAACACCAAGCACTATCACTTTCCCTCCGGATCGGGCAAGTTCAATGGCTAACTCCACAGAGGTATCGCTTCCAACTGCTTCAAAAACAATGTCTGCGCCATCGACAGCTTCTTCTTTAAATTGCTTCAAAAAATCTGCTTGTGTTATGTTGAATCCTTTGCTTATGTCATGAATGTTCTTAGCATAGGTAATACGATTATCATGCTTGTCAAATCCAAATACAGTTCCTCCTGAGGCTTCTGCAACAAAATCTACCAAAAGCCCAATCGGCCCTTGACCTACCACTGCAACTTTATCTCCCACGTCCACCCCTGCTTTTCTTACGGCGTATACGGCAATAGAAAGTGGCTCAATTAAAACTCCTTCATCATAGGAAAATTCTGTTGGCAATTTGAAAATTAAGTCTGAAGGTATAGGCAGGTATTCTGCGAGCGCGCCTTGACGATTAATGCCAATAATGGTTGGAGCTTTACACAGATTCTTTTTCCCCTGAGAACAATAAGAACACTTCCCGCATCCAATAACATGTTCTGCCACTGCCCTATCGCCTACCTTAATATTTGTTACATTGTTTCCAATTTTTATGATATCTCCGACGAATTCATGTCCCAACACTAAGGGTAGCGGCACATTCATTCCGTTATTGTAAATATGTAAGTCGGTACCGCAGATACCGACTTTCTTTACCTTCATGAGAATCTCATTCTCCCCTATTTGAGGCTCAGAGAGATCAACGAACCGCAGATCTTGTTTACCGAAATACTGCAAAGCTTTCATAATAAAATTATAACAGAAATAAAATTTTAATGAATATTTCGATTATTGCTGGTAATTAGAGGGATATATTAATTTACCGTTGTATGTTCCCCCTATCGTATCTGCAACACGACCAATATCTACATTTCCTTCACCCGTCGGACAATCAGGATTAATTGGAGCTGCCTCAAAATGATTATTTATAATTTTGGGGGTTGCACCTTTTTCACAATTAACGCTCAACTGTGAATCGTGAATATTGTTGTCTGAAATAAGATCATTACCATTAGCTTTTATGCCAATTGCCTGATGCCAACAATTATAAATTTCATTATTAGTAATTATAACGTTTGCCGACCAAACATCTATACAACTCCATAATGAATCATGAAGACTGCTGTTTGTAATCTTAACTACTTTTCCCCAATCAAAAGGTGCCCCATCTGTTCCCGCATAAACACCATTATGGGCGTAGGACACTTCCACATTATCAAGAATGCTGCCACCAAATAACACCAGCTGATCCCAGTCGGCATATTCCGGCTTTATCTGTGAAGACGTAAAAACAATAGGCTGCCCCTTTGTACCAATCGCTACAATTTTTGCCGCTAGATCAAAATGGCTTTGATTATAGCCCTCACGGCCGGTTGGATCATTATTTTCTGTAATATAAGCATCCGCAAATTTTGTCCATGGAGTATTGAGAATATCAGGATTTTTGTCAAAAAGAATTTTTGTTCCGGGCTCAATACGCAAAGTAACCCATGGAACAAACAGAGTATCTCCTGTAATTGTAATCGTCCCGCTCCAATTTTGCGATCGAAGATGCAGTCCCGAAACATTGACATTGCTAACCGATTGAGGAAAAAACGCCAATGCAGCAAAGATAAATACGGCAACAGAAATGAAACCAGCAAGGAAGAATAAAGTTTTTTTAATCACCATATCCAATATATCAATATTTCGCTATGACAGCTACGCCTCGCTTTGGCATAAATCAACGTTCGGTTTGGGGAATTTTATTTCCAAATTTGGATTTCTAATTTCTTTCCACAGAGATTGTACATTCGCCAATCAAGGCATCCAAAGCTCCCTTTCAATTTCAATTAACCGATTGTATTTCACTAATCTTTGCGCCTGCGTTGGAGAACCGCTCTTTAAACCATCTGCTTCGCAACCAAAAGCCAGATCCGCAATAAAATCATCATTTGTCTCCCCGGATCTGTGGGAAACAATTATTTTTAAGTTATTGTCTTGGGCAAGTTTTATAGCATCCAAAGTTTCCGAAACAGAACCTATTTGATTAGGTTTTATAATTACACCTGTCATTAGTTTTTCGTCAATTGCTGTTTGAATAAGTTCTTTATTGGTTACAGTTAAATCATCTCCGATGATCCAAGGATTGTCCTTAAATAATTGGCAAATTTTTACAAATCCCAATTTATCATCTTCGGAAAAAGGATCTTCAATTGATAAAAGAGGAAATTTTGAGACTAAATTCTGATAAAGATCAAACATTTCCGTTGTATCGAAAACTTTTTCTCCGATTTTATATTTTCCGTTTGTAAAAAAAGTTGATCCTGCAACATCAAGAGCCAAGCTAACGTCTTGACGATCTAAATTACGATTTAAAATTTCAAGACCAAGTATCGGATCTGAACTTTTTATAGCAAATGCTCCCTCATCTCCTACTCTCACTTCGCCAAAGTTTTCTGAAATATCTGCCTTTAATTTTTCAACCATTAATTCTGCGTATTCCAGTCCGACGACCGGAGAATCAAATTTAGTAACCAAAATATATTCCTGAAATGGAAGACTATTTTTAGCATGCTGACCTCCCCCAATCAAATTAAAATACAAATAAGGAAATTTTTCAGGATTTTTATTTAATATTTTTCCTATCAACCGATATGTTTGCAAATTATTGGATTTTGCAAAAAGTTTTGTAAAAGCTATCGATAAAACTAAAGTTAAATTTCCGCCCAAATTAGATTTGTCGGGTGTTCCGTCCATTTTTTTTAAAAAATTATCAAATTGCAAAACATGCGAAAAATCAAAATTCAATAATTCATTTTTTATTTCTTCAAATTTCTGCAAAGCAATTGCCGGGGCAATTGAAAATACTTCATGTTTACCTTTACTTTTTCCTGTGGGTACCGAGGAGATTACAGCCAGATCGCTAGACATCATTTTCGCCCCTAAAGTATCCTCACCCCTTGAATCCTGTATTATTTTAAGGTTTATTCGTGAAATTTTCATTGCCAAACAATTCCATCCCTATTGTCGTTATTCTAAATCGAAGCGGCACTATTTTTACTTTTCCCAAATGATATGTCCATTTATGTTGTGTTTTTCATAAGTTTCCAAAACGTCTGTGCAGAAACTTATCAGACTTTCATTTTTTTCACTTTTAACTAATTCGTAAAGGCGAATGAACATTTTCTTGCCGGTTTCTGTTTGATTGAGCATTTTCTTTTGATAATTGTGTGGGCCGCAAAGAACTTGCCCATTCTTGATTGTAGCTTCTCCGCTCCTATCTTTTGGTTTTATGTGATCAACATGTAATTCTACGCCATCTTTAAGACCCCTACCACATTCGACACATTTATACCCATCCCTCTCCAAAATTTCTTTCTTTTGTGCGGCAGTAAAATCATGAAGCTCTCTCTGTTTTACTTTTTCTGGATCGTAGCAATAAATACCTTTTGCAATCTTAATGAGAAATCCACTTTGTGCCAAATGACGAATAGCTCTGTCTGGATCACGAAAGACATTTCCTGTTTTCTTCTTGTATTCTGCGACAACCCAATCTACAACCTCAGGATGTCTTATGTCACGATTAGGATTTTTCTTAAAAAATTCAACAATTAGATCTTTTTGAATATGATTATTTCTCTTTTGCATATTATCTACTACTTGAATAAATTTGATTGGTTTACTTTTGCTTCATTATGTAAGCGATTTATTGCAATTTTACAATATTCTTCATCAATTTCAACTCCAATTCCTTTTCTACCATGCAAATAAGATGCAATTAATGTTGAACCGCTCCCTAAAAATGGATCTAAAACCATATCTCCAATAAAGCTAAATAATTTTATGCACCGCTTTGGTAGTTCAATCGGAAATGGCGCAGGATGACCGCCTGCTCCTTTTCTACCTTGACCAGGAAATGTCCATATTCCATTCGTCCAATCCATAAATTCTTGCTTTGTAATATCATTTTCCCTATTCGTACCTGTCTTTTTCCAACTATCTTTATAGAGTACCAAAATCAATTCTACCGGAGCGATAACATAGGGAGCAGAGGCAGACATAAATGAACCCCAAGCAGTTCGACGAGATATGTTTCCTTCGTTCCAGATAATTGTAGAGTGGTATTTCCAACCAGTATCTTTTGCGATTTCCGTAATATCTGCACCAACTGATTTCTGTCCACCCTTATTTTTATCAAGAGGAATATTCAGCAAAAACCGTCCCTCGCTTTTTGCCAAAACAAAACATTTTTCGATCCACTTTCTAGTAAACTCCAGATAGTCATCATAGGTCAGATTGTCTGCGTGGGAATTATAATGAATATCTACATTGTAAGGTGGCGATGTGATAATTAAATCAATCGAATCATTTGGTATCGTACTAATTTTCAGAATATCATCTTTGTATATTCTGATATTATTTGCTCGAAAATATGGCGTGGTGGAAACTTTTATTTTTGTGCTATTTACCGTTGCTACATTTAACATCGTCTATTTATACTATCAGATTTAATAATGAATTGCTTGTTTATTTCATCTTAATTCTTGCTGTATCTTTCTTTTATTTTTCCCATTCAAAACCTTGTTCTGCCTTGTATATTTCAACAGTTGTTTTAATTAAAGTGTCGGGATTCAGAGAGATACTGTCAATCCCGCAATTAACTAAAAACTTTGCAAATTCAGGATAATCGGATGGTGCTTGACCGCAAATCCCAATATATTTCCCCCTCTTTTTACAA
>Ga0209541_10010827_pt1 | contig 14416 bp, 13 predicted proteins | sample RifCSPlowO2_01_FD_184027 | JGI IMG/M metagenome (GOLD analysis project Ga0209541, IMG submission 184027) | Groundwater microbial communities from Rifle, Colorado - Rifle CSP2_plank lowO2_0.1 (SPAdes) (version 2) | ecosystem: Environmental > Aquatic > Deep subsurface > Groundwater | place... | reverse complement strand
ATTTCCTCCGGTTTAATAACTATGTCCGCGTCCTCTTTAATTTCTGGTAGTACTTCAACTAAGGCAAAGGAAGTTTGCCTTAGATTATCGGCGTTAAAGGGAGAGAGCCGTACTAATCTATGAGTCCCAGCCTCTCTTTTCAAAAAACCGTAAGCTCGGAAACCTTCAATGTTTAGCGTAACAGTCTTAAGGCCTGCTTCCTCCCCGGCTGACTGATCTAAGATTTCGGTTTTCCAGTGCATAGTTTCGGCAAAACGGAGATACATCCTAAGTAACATTGATACCCAGTCCATGGCTTCAGTGCCGCCTTGGCCAGCGTGAATAGAAAGTATAACGTTACCTGGGTCATAACGACCGCTAAGAAATGAGGCAACTTCTAGTTTTTCGATATCTGCCTCAATTGACCGGATTTCTTTATGAAGTTCCTCGACTAATAAAATAGTGTCTGGATCAGCATTTCCTGTGATAGGTCGATTTTTTACGAGACTAACTAGCTCTTTAGCGGTTTGTAGGCGGGACTCGATTTTTTCGATCGAGGAAATCTCTAATCTAATTCCATCAATTTCCCGCATTACTTTCTGGGCATTGAGGTTGTCAGACCAAAAATCTTCTTTGAGTGATACGGACTCGTTTTCCCGAAGTGTTTTTCTTTTTCCTTCTAAATTTAGCTTTTGTGCTAGGTTGTGAACCCTTTTTTCAATAAGCTCTATTTTTGCTCTAAGTTCGTCCATGAACCTTATTATACCCGATCCAGATACAATCGGTGTGAATGGCTACTTCAGTGGGGGCTGGCCTTTGGTCTTGGGGAGATTCTTGATTGTCTCGAATTGGGGGAACTTTTTTCCCGACTTGGAAACAAAGCTGAAGTTGTCGAGTGTGTTGATCTGGATACCAAAAGGAGTGACAGCTATAACCCTCTCATCTGGGAGATAGATGTCGTTGAAGACAGATTTATAGTAAGACGCTACGGTAAACTGATCAAGCCACTCAGAGCGCACTTTGGTCCCTTCTCTATGAGGCCAGCCAGTTTCAGTGATAAAAACAGGAAGCTCAACCCCGAACTTTTCTTTTAGGAAATTCAGCTCCCATTTATATGAACTCATGGTGTTGCGCCCTTTTTCATCCTCCGATTCGCCTTCGATACTGGTATCAGTAGCCTTGCCTTTGTAAAAAGGGTGGGGGTACGTGTGTGCTGCCCAACCGTCTAGTTTCTTAAATATCCCAGGGACTTTGGCCTCCATTCTGGTCAAAAAATCTCTCATGTCGAGGTATTCTGTTTGAACTCCAAGATCTGTTTTGACTTTGCCAGTTCGGGCGGAAGCATTGAAAGCGCCATTGGTGATAAAGAAATTTTTTGACTTTCCCTTGAAAGTGGAAATGAGTTTATCCAAAACCTGGGCATGTCCTTCGGGGTCGATCTTATTTCCCCAATACTCCGCCGCGTTGACCTCGTTAAACGCACTTATGAATCTTTGTTTAGTCGGCCATTCGAGCTTGTCCAGGAAAGTGGCGATAGAGTCAATGTCTTTATCATTAGGGGTAGTTCCTGGGTCTAGGACAATTTGGATGATTGGGATAAGGTGTTTTTCGCTTAGGAGTTTGAAAGTGGAATTCCAATTAACTTGATCCTTTTCCTTGATGTTCATTGGAAAGAGTATCCAGCCCCAATCCCCACCACTCGAGTTGACTAATTCCGCGCCGTATTCAATAGAGGTGTGGTCTCGGTAGGAATAAATCCCAAATTTGTTGTTGGGCCAATCTATCTTTGGGTCTGGGGTGAATTTTTGCAGAATATTGTTACTGATTGAAAGTATTGGAGACCCTGAAGAATTGAAAGTGGGGAAGACTAGGAGATAGGTTACAACTATGGCAACAGTAGTACCTAAACCAAACAGGATTTTTTGTTTTTTAGTAAAGGTCTTAAACCAAGGTTTTTTTAGTTGATCGATTAACTTGGTTTTTATTAGAGGATCATTTTCCAGAACTGGGGGAGCAGGTTTGACCTCATTTGTTCCAAGTTGCTCGCTGTCTTGTGGCGGTGTTTCTTTTTTATCCATAGTCACTAAAAGCTATTGTTTGGGGGAGTTTCTTTTATTGATATCCGTGAGTATTATCCAACCATCTTGGTGCGTTGCTCGGCTATCATGGTGTGTTTCGTGGATCAGACCACCCAGGTCATTCCAACGATATAAGCCTTTGACTTCCACATTTTGACCCGTCTCAATTGGTAGGCGATAAGACCTCTCTAGATTATTTAGTATTAGTAGTGTCTGTTTAGAAGGAGTGGTGAGGATAAATCTTTGATGAGTCGATCCTTCCTTATCATCAGTTAACACCTTAGCAATTACGCCTCTAGCTGTAAGTAGTACCGAATCATAACGCTTTTTATACGCTTCTTCGGAAGTGATTTCAGTTTCTTCAGACATTGCTACTTATTTTCTCATGAGAGTGGTCTAATTTTCAATCATAACTTTTAAAAGCAACCCTTTCTAGTATCTTATCTTCCATTTCCAGCATAAGTAGAGGTTTAACGGTATATTCCCCAAATCGGTTGTTTATTTTATCTAGGGCTTCGGTAAGATTTTTGTCCTTGTCTTGATAATCAAATAAGCACAACTGATCTGATGAGCTTACTTTTGTCAGGTCGTAACATGAGACAGCCAGTTTAGTAATCTTTTTGGTAAACCCAAAGCTATTTAGTACTCTTTGAGCGCTCACAAACAAAGATTTGGTGGAGTACATTGGGGTGTGCTGTACCTGTGACCTGTGGTTAAATGTTTGATCTTCATAGCTACAGGCAAGGTGTATTCCGTGGGCGCTAAATTTTCCTTCTCGTAATCGTCGCCCCATCTTTTCACAAAGTTTATAAAGTAGGCTACTTAATTGCCTAGGATTTGCTAGTGGTTTACCTATGGCGTATTCTTGACCAAAACTCCGTCTCAGAAAATCAACGTTGTCGATCTCAAATCCTCTGAGCCGCTGAAACCAATAATACCCCACAATGCTCACAAATACTTGTTTTTGTAACAAGTCTCTGCCTGATCGTAAGAAATCTAGGGGTGTAAAAATTCCGTTAGCATTGAGTCTTGCCTCATAGCGAACATTTATCCCGGGTAAATCAACTAAGCCCAGTTTAGCCAAAGTTTGGACTAAGTTTTGGGCGTTAATGACGTCTAATCCATCAGGCTTGTGTAAACCAGAAGCGAGTTTGGCTAAGAATCTATTGGGCGCGATACCCACGCTGACCGTCAACCAGTCCCCAACCCTCCTTTTTATGCTGTCTTTTATGGATATGGCGACATCGATTAACTTTTCCTCTGTGTAGCCTAAATCTTCAAAATCAAGTAAGGCTTCGTCAATTGACTTGGGAATTACTTTTGGACAGCTGTCACGAAAAACTTTCATCATCTCGTCGTGAACAAAATGATACTTTGGGGGGTCGGGCATGCGGACAATTACGTTGGGACAGAGCTCTTTAGCCTCTTTTACCCTAAAACCCGTTTTTATTCCAAATTTTTTGGCTTCAATTGAAGGAGAAAGAACGCACCCGCCAGGACTGTCGTAGGCGGCAACGACCAAGGGTTTACCTCGCCATAATGGATTCGCCTGCTGCTCCACGGAAGCAAAACAGCTGTTTAGGTCGATATGCATTTTTGAGGCTAGAGAAGGGTTAAGTCGGATTTCCATCACTGATTTCCTTGACTGTCCAGGTAAGAGCTGTGGTATCAAAATGAAGTTTAAAAAATAACTCACCTGCAGTAACACAAAAAACGTGAATTAAGGACCTGCCTTCGTGAATGGTGTGGTGCAGACCCACCTTAGTAACGGTGAGGAGGTTGCCTTGCCATTTTAGGTATAAAGGTTGAGATCCGCCAGCTGGCGGACTTGCCTTGGGATTATAAAAAGAAAAAACCGGAATTTTTTCAGACAGTTTTTCGAACATATTTGTGTTTTCACACCGAAAAATAGTAGAATTTATACCAAATATATCCCGAAACTATCCACATAGTCAAGGTCGCAAACTAACTTGTAGTTATTTCAGAATTTGATGAGGAAATGTTGATCAGAGGAAAGGTTAAATTGTTTCCATTGCCTGCCGTTTACGTTCACGGTATATCTAGAAGATTTGCTCCCAGGCTGTTTTTGGATATAAAATGGCAAACCTTTGTTTCGGTCGTACTTAAAGGGCAGTTGGTATTTAGTATAGAAAGTGCCCGATTCCCCGGGGTAGACGTAGAAGTAAGTTTCGAAGACTTCCTTGTCTGCTTCTTGGTAAGACGTGACGTCATCAGTAGCGCTGCTTCCTGTGAGCTTAGAGCCTTTGGGGACATACATCCTTGACCATTCCCAATAAGTTGCGTTAAGCCAGGACTCTTCTTTATTTTTACTTATCATCTTGGTTTCCACTTCTTGGGTGATACTTCCATTTTGGTCTAAGTTAATGTCAATTGTGACCTCTTCGTCAATGAACAAATTAGATTTTTTTCCACCCAGATTAGAGTGGTTTATGTGAAGGTAGTCACCGTCGGTTTGTTTTAGCTCCCCATTAACTTCGATATCACGTAAAAGGTTGCTCACGACCTTATCAGTGGAGTGGGCGAGGAGGTGTTTTTCAGTCGCCAAATTGTTGATAGTGAGATACATCGCTGGGTATTGAGAAATAGGAGTGCTATACAATTTACGCAGAAGTTCTGCTAATAGGTCTCCCAAGATCTCTTTTCTAACATCAGCCGTAGTTTCTGGTTTTTGGGTGTACTCTTCCAGCCTGTATAACACTTCTGGTATACCCGAGGGGTGTATTTCGGCAGTGAATGGTTCGGGATACTTGGAAATGTATAAGGGGCCAGTTAGTTTGATCAAATCAACCATTACTTGAGTGTCTATCGCCATAATAAGCTCTGGTTTGGGGTTTCCATCTTCTAAGTAGTAACTTAGGAATTTTTCGGCCGAGGTTGGAAAATCTGGGTAAAGATTACTATCGCGACTATTCAAGTACGCTACCTCAATTTTCCTAATGGGTTCTGGCGCCAGTATATCTGTCAGGATTCGCTCGTCCATTTTATAGATATCCTCGCTTTTGATTATTTTTACCTTGCCTTTATTAACTTCAATTACGCCGTAAGCAGTTATGAAGCCGCCAGTTGGCCGCAGCTCGGCGTTATTTTGGAACATGAGTAAGTACTGTACTGGTTTCTCCGCGCCTGCGAGTTTCAAAATGCCTCCTAAGTGCTCAGCTATCTGACTGGGACTGAACTTGTTTACTAGATCTCGAATGAAGTAAAAAGACTCTCTCACCTGAGTGCCGCGGTAGGACTCCGGTAGCTTGTCAGGGTCGATCTGATTTAGGTGTTTCTTTAAGGTTGGTAAGGCCTCGATTAAGGGAGTAATACTTTTTTGGGTTACCTGATAATCATCAAAAAAAGTCGAGAGAAGTATCTCTAAATTGGTATCGCCAATAATATCTTGTTTTTTCTGGAAAGCCGGACGTATCTGAGTGCGAAGAAGGTCAGTGGCGTCAATAGTGTAAGTAAGCAGCTTTAAGGCGTTTAGAGCGGTTCTATACTTTTCGCCAATCACTGGGGTATTAGTAAGAATTTGGTTTTTTTCTATATAGGTAGCGGCGGTGTTTGCCCGAACTCGTATCGAGTAGACCCCATCGATCACTTTGTCAAATTCCTGATTAGTTAGCTTTTGTTGGTTTACTTTTAGCTCTTGAGTGAGATCGACTATTAAGCGATCGGCCTCCCCCACTTTGGCTGTCACTTGGTTATAAAAAACCAGACTTATGACAGTGAAGATAGCTAAGAGAGGCAGTGTTATTAAAAACTTGTTGCGTAAAGACATTAAAGATAGTTTATCCTAAGTCCAGCTCGGTAGCCAGATGTGTCTTTGGAAAAAGGTGTACGGTATTGGCCAGCCGATAAGCAAAGGCAGGAAAAATAGAAAAGTTACGATAACTAGGCTTAGAAAGCTCATTACCAAATTAGGGCCAAGTTTCTTGTCCCACAGCTTATCAAGCCAGTATGCCAGAATCAGAACCCCTAAAGGAATCGAAGGAGCAAGGTTGTAGTTAAACGACTCCCTCTTCAAAAAGACCCATTGAAGGTTGAATAGTAAGAAAGCTAGAAGCAAAATCGCTAGGTTTAGATTTAATTTAGAGCCCAACCAGTTTTTTACGGACACCAAAATTGCTATTAAGACTGCTGGGAATGTAATGGGATTACCTAGGGAAAGGACTGCACTTACCAACTCGGTATATTGATCGAACTTGAACCAGGTGGGGTGGTAGTTAAGCCACCAACTCCACCATGGAGAGTGATAACGATGTGCTTCTGTTAAGTTGTTATGGTAAGAAATGGTCTTGATATGCCAGTCAATAATGTTACTGCCAATTAATATGTCTGGTAAAAAGGTTGCCAAATAAGCTAATAAACTAGACCCAAATATTATCAATGTGGTCATTAGCTTCCTACCCTGTTTTTGGGTAAGGATTAAGGTTAAAGGAACAAGGAAAATAGCGTTCGACCACTTTACCCCAATAGCTAAGCCCATCAAAACGGAACTAAGAATTAGATACTTATTTAGCTTTTTGTCTTTGTAGTTGTAAGCAAAGAGAAAACTTGAAAGGCTGAAGAATACCCCAAAAATATCTAACAGTGCAAAGCGACCCAGGACAAATAACAGGCTTTCGAAACTTAAAAGTATCACTGTGAGCACAGCGGCTCTAGGTTTGGCAAAAACTTTTTTGGCTAAAAGTCCCCCGATAACAACCACCGCAAACCAACTAATTGAACTTAGTAATCTCCAGCCAAGTGGGTTGTTACCAAATAAGGTAACACTTAAGGCGACGAGGAGTTTTCCTAGCGGGGGATGGGCGTCATAAAAGACATTACCGGATAGGTAGCCGTTGGCGAATTTGACATAGTAAATTTCATCATAAGTTTCAAAGGGTAGCAGATTTAAAGTGGCTAGTTGCAGAATTAATAAAATCAGGGGAATTAGATATATGAGTTTTGACACGTCTAATTTGAAGTCAATTCACCAACGACCACAAGCCTTTGTTGGGAGATAATTTTACTCTCCTCGATAGGGTGGGAAGTCACTATAGTAAGGGTAGGAGTAAGCGTTCCATCCATCATGTCTAGATCATCCTTTCCAGTCACATAACTCCGGGTCATTTTGTAGACGTACTTTTTTTGTTGGTAGTAGACCATGATCTCATCCCCCTTGCTTAACTTGTCCAAGGAGTAAAGCGTTTTGGGGTCACCTTTTTTGTAGACCCAGCGGTGTCCTAAAATGACTGTGTTGCTTCTCTCGGATGGGTAGGCAGTATTGGGGTACTTCCAAAAACCTTTTAGTAGGATCGCGTCTGGGTTGGTAGTGCCTTCCAAAACATGCCAGTCGACACCTATTTTTGGTATGACTAGTTGAAAACCTTTGGGAAGTTTTGGATCTGTCTTGGGATTAAGAGCGGCACTGAAATCTTTCTTAGCTTCCTCATCGAGATTTTTTTCCTCTTGAGTGACCTCAGTGGGTATATCAAAAGGTATATCAGCTGGTGCGTTAGATTCTAAATTATCGCTCTTTGCTAATGGGTTCGAGGGGATTCTAAAAAGATCAGATTTGACTGCGTAGACTGATCCCAACCCTAGTATTACCACAAGGCCGGCTATCACTGCTAGGGCTTGCTTGTTAAATTTGACTTTCATAGACAAGGCTTTCATCAACAGTTCAAATATATCAAAAAAACAATTCCAGCGCTAGTAAAACTACATAGCCAACGGAAACCGGAAGCCTTATGTTTTAGAGTTAGGGCTTCCGGTCTATCGGTTTATAGATTAAGTTCTAGAGATTCCCGCCAACATTAGGTGTCGAAGCCGTTGTGCTCCCAAATACTCCGAAGTCAGAGAAGTGGGTTGTATCACCGCAGACTAGGTGGTCCGCTGCGTTCAGTGAGGTATTGGCTAGGACTTTCCATTCTTTACCATCGTGTCGGTAGACTCTTAGGTTTTCTTTAACAATGCTACCCATAAGATTCGGGTCGTACACTACACAGACTTGTACTCTTCCTTCGAGGTCAGATATATTAGTTCCAGCTGAGTTTTTGGCTTTGAAATCATAAACTCTACTGACTTTAGATAAGTTGGAAGGAGTAGCCGCTGGGTTGTTGTTCCACAGAACCGAGAAAGTGTAATCCGCTTTTAGAGCACCTGGGTTAATTTTCAAGTAAGCATGAGCATCACTTCTGTTCAAAACCGTTCCACCATGCTCAGCTGATACTAAAAGAACAGATTTGACAGTGCCGGATGAGTCGGTTTCAATACCGGCCAACGGTGCCGTTGAGGCTGCTGCCTGGGGATTGCTTACTGGAAATCCCAGTAGAGATGAGAACATAAACAAATATGTTGCGAGACCGATGGTCCCACCGACGGAGAGTATAGACAGTAGCTTAGGCATTAGACCTCCTTAAAAATTTATAGCTTTGTTTAAATATTGACAGTGTTTTAAAAGTTTGTCAATACCCACTTTCGAATTGAATTTGAGGCTAAAGTGTGCTATACTAGAAAAGTCTTAAGGTAGTGGTGTGATCGGGCCGCGTAGCTTTATGCGAAGTGGTCAGGAAAGTCCAGACATCGTAGAGCAAGGGACGGAGTGTAAACTCCGACGCGTAAGCGCTGGTGTCCAAACTTTTTACCGTATATGGAGTTTGGAACAAGTTCTGAAATGACAGAGCTTGAGAGCAACAGAGACGAACGGGTATGAAACGGGCAATCCCACCTGATGAAACCTCCGAATGACACGTTTAGGCTGCTCGCCGAGTGTCGAAGTCGAGGGCATCCCGCCAAAAGCGGGGATCAATGACGTTTATATGCCATTGATAGATAGATGATCACTTGAACAGAATCTGGCTTACTAGCTACCTTAAGACACTATAAGTTTTTAGTTGGTACTATGTAGTTTGTAGAAGGGTGAAAGTCCCGAAGCTTCAAGACGATCCTACTTTTGCCATTCCAGGCGTCTACAGTCAATGTGTAAGCGACGTTTACTCCCATTCCTAATTGCAGTTCTGAGATACGCGAGCCCAATCCAAAACCAATTGCTTCAATATCGCCCGGCCCACTAACTGATTTTAAATATAGCTTCAGGTGTTTATTGTCGTCTCCGATGGTTCTGAGACTCCGTATTAACAAATTATTCGTGCAGAAGACTGGTTCAGGATTGGACATACCAAAAGGAGCGAATTTTTGAACTTGGTTAAAAGTCGCGTCAGTTATTAATTTTTCAGGGAGTTCCGCATCTATTTTTATTATGGGTATAAGGTTTGTGTCGTCAAGTCTAGACTTTGCCCAGTCATTAAGTCGATTTTTAAATTCGTCTATTTTATTTGTGGGAATAGTAAAACCGGCTGCAGCCGGGTGTCCACCGCAGTTGATCAAGATATCGGAGCAACTTCTTATGGCCTCAACAATGTTGAAACCGTTAATTGAGCGGGCTGAGCCTTTTGACTCTGTTTTCCCCTTACTTATTACTAGTACTGGTCGACAGTATTTGTCGGTGAGTCTTCCGGCCACTAGGCCCACCACCCCTTGTTGCCAGGTTTCGTGATAAAGAACAAAGATTTTATTGTCCTTACCTTCCGCGTCCAGGATTTGATTAGCGTGGATCAAAGTTTCTTTAGTGATCCTCTGCCTTTCCATATTGGTAAGAGTGAGTTTGGAAGCAAGCTCTTGAGCTCGATTTGGATCCTTTGTTAGAAGTATCCTTAGCGAATCGTAGGCGTGTTCTAGCCTTCCCATGGCGTTGAGCCTCGGAGCGATGACAAAACCGACTTCAAATACCCCAAGTTGCTTTTGATCAATACCAGCGCTGCGAATGATTTCTTTAAGTCCTAATCGTTTGGTTTGATTAAGCTGTTCCAGGCCAAATTTAACCAGAGCTCTATTTTTGCCGATTAGCGGGACCATATCTGAGATAGTTCCTAGGGCTACCAAGTCCAGTAGTTCCTTAGGTAGTGGTTGATCATAGTATTTGTACAAAGCTTCCGCGAGTTCGTAAGCTACTCCAACACCGCATAACTCGTAAGTGTGCAAGATGGCTAAGGCTTCTGGGTCAGAGTCCCCCCTTTGGTGATGATCTGTGATGATTAGCTCCAAACCTAACTTCTTGGCTAACTTTGATTGTTCTACGGCACTGATTCCGCAGTCAACACTAATAACCAGAATTCCGCCCTTTTCCTTAAGTTCTTTTAAACCAGCGTCGCTTAGGCCGTACCCTTCTTTTTCTCGGTGGGGGATATATGGCATGACTTTGGCACCTAATTTGTCCAAACTTTCCCAGAGTACGGCAGTTGCAGTCACCCCGTCAACATCAAAGTCGCCATAAATATAAACTGACTCTTGGTCTTGGATCGCCTTCCTGATTCGCGATACCGCAATATCAAGCTGCTTTTGATCGACGATTGGTTGGGGAGATAGAATAGGATTAAAAAAAGCCTTAGCGTCTTTAATGTCCCGGTTTGCGAGTAACTGCTCTTCCAAATCATCAGAGACTTTCGGTGATACGACCCATTTAGTGTTTCCCATAGGGTTAATTGTAATTTCAAGCTTGTCTGGAATCAAGCATCCTAGGGTCCGACCCTAGCCTAGTGAACCTAGGGTCGGACCCTAGGCACGGTAAGTTGTAAGTTGCGCTAGATACTCATATAGGATAAACTACTGGCCATGCGGTATCCATGGGTGTGTTTAACTGTCCTTGGTGTGTGGCTAGCCACTTTTATTGTCATTTACTTTAAAGTGGTAGATGGCACTACTATTTTTCTGTACGCCTCCACCACCTCTCTTGTTTTGTTCTTCTTAGGATTTACCAGAAGTTAATGATACGTTTCCCCTTTATTATTTATGTTTCCCTTAAGCATCTTTTTATCTACGTCTTGATTAAACTAAAGCTGTCCAGAAGAAGGCCGGAAGTCTTACTTCGAAGATTTTTTGAAGAAACTGGTGGCTCGTTTATCAAATTTGGGCAGCTATTGGCCCTGCGTTTGGATATTTTACCTAAAAGATACTGTGTTGAACTTCTTGACCTCTTTGACAATCTCAAACCGTTTCCATACCACGAAATTGAGCGAGTTTTTCTCTATGAACTGGGAGACAAGCCTGAGCAGATTTTTGCCAGATTTGATAAAAAACCCCTCGCGGCCGCTTCCTTTGGGCAAGTCCATCGCGCAAGGTTAAAAACTGGTGAAGAGGTAGTGGTAAAGGTTTTGCGCCCAGGAGTGGAACAGCGAGTAGTTATTGATTTTATTGTGGTTGATGTACTGGCATTTTTTGCTGATTTATTTTTTCGAATTGATGCCCTTCCTTGGAGAGAAATCGCCGATGAATTCAAAGAGTGGACTCGGTCTGAGCTTGATTATCGAACTGAAGCTCGGAATATGATCAGTATTAAGGAAAACCTGGCGGATCAAGTACACTTTATAGTTCCAACAGTGTACGTTCATCTCACTACACAACGGATTTTGGTTGAAGATTTTATTGACGGGATTAGTCTTACGAGCGTTTTACGCCAAATAAAACAAGGCACCTTTGACTATGAAAGACTTCTGAGTGTGGGGATTGATATTAAGATAACCCCATCTATAATTGTTCAAGAAATGCTTCGGCAGTTTCTTCTGCATAACTTTTTTCACGCTGATCCGCACCCAGGTAATATTCTCCTTCGTCCCGGTAACCGAATTGGCTTGATTGATTACGGTATTGTTGGTCGTCTGGAGCACATCGATAAAGGCTATTTCGTGCGCTACGCCCACTCCACAGCCAAATTTGAGTTTCGGAAAGCGACACAATACTTTGCCCATGTTGCTGGAGAGACCATGCGCCAAAATATTTTGAGTGCTTTGCCGGCCAGTACTGACCCACAAGTGGCTGATGACATTATTAATATGATGGCCGAGGACTTTGGAGATTACGCCCATGACTATGTCTTGAGTAATGTAGAAAATCTTAAAGAGATGCACTTAGACTACGCCATGATTATTATGCGCTTGCTTAAGGCTGCGCGAAAGTACAATGTAAAGATTCCCTCGGAGCTCGCGATTTTCTTGCGGGCTCTCTCGATGATTGGGTTTCTGTCCAAAGAAATGAATTTCGAATTTATGCTTAGCGAAGAAATAAAAGACTTTTTCATTCTTTACCCAGAGGAGCGGTTCCCACTGAACGCAAAACAAATGCCCCAACGCATAAACAGAGAACTTGCTCTGGAGAAATTGAGTAACTGGTTGTCGCATTTGATAGAAGTCGACCCAAAGTTGTATCAGCTTGTCAAAGGGAAATTAAATCAGTATACTCATGCCGGTATTTAAATGATTGATCGATTTTTAAACTTTTACTCCAAATATCCTTGGACAGCTCTCATTATCGTGATGCAGTGGGTCGCGACGGCGTTCACCCTTACTTATTCTGTAACAGACGAATCCAAAATTCTTCTGATGACTTTTTCAAGCACGGTCCTATTTGCCTTTTTCGGTTTCAAAATCCCCAAAGACTAGCAGACAAAACCAGGGACGGTCCTAGTTTTAATTGACATATTAATCTAATTAAGGCATACTTTTTCTATGCCTCGAAAGCCTAGATTAGCTTTTCAAAATGCTTTCTACCACGTTTTTAACCGAGGTGTTAATAAGCAGCAGATCTTTTTCTCACCAGATGATTACCAATTTTTCCTAGACAAACTTTTTAACCTGAAAAAGAAATACGATCATTCAATCTATGCCTACTGTCTGATGCCTAACCATTTTCACATCTCAATTCAAACCCGGAGAGTCCCAATTTCCAAAATCATGTCCTCGCTAACGACCAGTTATTCGATGCGCTTTAACAACAAGTACAACCACTTTGGGCCTGTTTTTCAAAATAGGTATAAAAGCATTTTAGTGCAGGATGATAATTATTTCTTGCAGCTTTCCCAGTACATTTATCTAAACCCCGTAAAAGATGGTTTGGTCTCCGACCCAATCGCATATCCTTATTCGGGTATACGGGAAGCACTCAGCCTAGACCCTGTTTTTATCTTGGACGAGGATATAATTCGGTTGGTCGGTGATACTACGGAGACAAGAAATAAATATAAACAATTTGTTTATGATGGGTTGACTAAGGATTTGGCAGAAATGTCTGGTTTGTTTCAGGTTGAAGAGGCAGTTGCTGGAAGTATCAGGTTCCGAACATCAGTTCTTAATAAACAATCTAGGACACCTAAAAAATAGGGTTAAAATCGATTACTAAACCAACCACTTTTAGGACCGTCCCTGAAATCTGTGCTTGCAGCGTTATTTTTTGCTTTTATCGGACCATTCTTGCCAGACGACAAGAAGCGGCGAGGCGTTAAAGATTGACGAGTAGGTTCCAGAAACAATACCCACCAAAAGGGCAACCACAAACCATTTTATGGTTTGTCCGCCGAATAGAAGAAGGCTGCTAAGAACTAGCACTACTGTTAGCGAAGTCGCGACTGAGCGGCCAATAGTTTCAATAATTGATTTATTTACGACTTCGGCGAAGCTCAAAGGCAAACGACGTTTCAGGTTTTCCCGTATGCGGTCATAAACAACTATTGTATCGTGGACCGAAAACCCAATTATGGTAAGTAGGGCGGTGACAAATAACGAATCAACCTCAACATTGTAAAGTTTGCCTAGTATTGAAAAAACACCCACCACAAACAAAACATCGTGAAGTAGAGCCGCAATGGCTGTCAGACCAAATTTCCAAGACGAGGCGGGTTTGGGAACTTCCCGAAAGGAAAAGGCAATATAAAATACTATTGCTACTGAAGCTAGAATAAGCGAGATGAGAGAGTTTTGAACTAGCTCTTTACCAATAGTTGGCCCAACCGTTTCGACCCGTTTCTGCTCAACCTGACCAAAATTAGTCTCCAAAGCCGCTTTGACTTCAGTAACCTTTTCTTTATCTAGCACTTTAGTCCTTAGGAGATAGGACTGATCGCTTACTTTGGATATTGAATTGACCTCCACAATATTCTGTAGAGACGAAACGACATTACTTTTTTCTTGGTTCTCTACAGTTGAATCTATGGTTACTCCAGGAGCGGCTTTTTCTAACTTAAGTTCCAAAAGAGTTCCACCTTGGAAGTCTATTCCCAGCCTTAATCCATAAAGAGATAAGGAAATTATTCCAGGAATAATAAGTATTGCCGAGATAGCGAAGTAAATATACTTTTGTCCAATAATGTTCATAGTTATCTTTCAGCAGCGCTTAGAATATCTTCCATTACTTGTTGGTGAACTTCTTCAACAACTGCTTTTAATTTATCTTCAATGTTTACCACTTTAGTTTTGATGTAGTCAACTACCATGAGATGGTTGCCAGAATCAACTAGCTCTATAAAAGTAATTTTTTCC
>Ga0209541_10010825_pt1 | contig 14419 bp, 12 predicted proteins | sample RifCSPlowO2_01_FD_184027 | JGI IMG/M metagenome (GOLD analysis project Ga0209541, IMG submission 184027) | Groundwater microbial communities from Rifle, Colorado - Rifle CSP2_plank lowO2_0.1 (SPAdes) (version 2) | ecosystem: Environmental > Aquatic > Deep subsurface > Groundwater | place... | reverse complement strand
ACCGATCAAGCCGTAGATGATGTGGTCTCTGCCTTCTTTTCTTTTATCTTCATCGCCGCCGGAGGTCACGAATTGAAGCACGCCCCATAAAAAGAAAACCGTGGCCGCGACCATTAGAAGGGGAATAACAGCGTTAAAGACGCCGCCGAGATTATCTATCAAATCCGTTACCGTTGCCGCCATTGCCAATAACGGCAAAAATCCCGCGCTGATTGGAATTAATTTTTTGATTTTGTTTTTCATTTTTTTAATTTTACCCAGTTAAATAGTTGCGAAGCAAATTTAACAGGGTAAATTTTAACGAAAATTATTTTAAGGCGACCTTTGTTGTTATTTTCCACTTTCAACTCCGAGTTTTTGTTCCAAGTATTTTACTCTCGCCATTAAATCTTCAAATTCGTGGCGATACACGAAATGACGGCGGATTTCGGCGGTGTCTTTTTCAACATTAGATAAACGGGCGTTCATATACTCTAAATCTCCTTCTATTTTTTCAAACCTTTTGTCAACCTGTTCAAACCTTTTGTCAACCTGTTCAAACCTTTTGTCAACTTGCTCAAATCTTTTGTCAACTTGCTCAAATCCTCTGGCGGTTATTTGGGCTAAATTGTCAATCTTATCGTCAATTTTTTTATCAATTTGATCAATCTGTTTGCCAACCTCTTTAAATCCTTTGGAAGTTATTTCAGCCAACTCTTCAATTGTTATTTTTTTCTTTGGCATAATTTTATGGTGTTGGTGTTTCCAAGCCGGTAATCGTGGTTTGAAGCGCAGTGGCGATGACTTTAGCTCCGACCAGGAGCGCGACGCCGAGAATTGTCCAATAAAAAGTAGTTTTGGCTTTGGTAATTTGTTCTTCATTGCCGCGGGCCGAGACAAGAAGAAATCCGGCGTAAATCAGGAAAACCGCGGCGACCGGAATGCCGATGGCAATCATCACATTCGCGATAGTCTCGGCTAATTCTTCAAAAGAATCGGCGTTGATCGGGTTTTCAAGAGCCGCGGACGCGAAAATCGGCGCTAATAATCCTATCTTCAGGATAAAATAATAAGTTTTTTTAAGCAAAGCCATATTGTGAATAAGTATTATATAATTTTTTTACAAGTTTCAATGGTATCAAGCGGATTTTTAAAACTATCCGGATCAAGCAAGTTTTGCAGAATTAAATTCACAATCAGCCAGGCGCCGAAAGCGATTATAATACCGATAACCGTATTATAAAATATGCTTTTACTTCGTTCAAGCTGGTTTTGGTTTCCGCCGGCGGTAATCATTAAAATGCCGCCAATCAGCATAGAAATAACCGCTAAAGGCGCGGCCAAATACAACAAAAGAAAATCAATAATTTTTTCCGCCAAACAGCCGAGATCCGCCAAAGTGCACATAATTTTACCAGTCCCGCAAGGGATTAAAGGGTCAGCCGCTAATCCTAATAAAGGAACAGTCATTATTATTACAAAGTAAAATATAATAAATAATCGTTTTGTAAAAATCATACAATTAAAATTTAAGAATTATCCAAAAGCATTTGCAGCTGATTTTTGGCTTTCTGGACTGTTTCTTCCGAATTTATTTTGCCGGTTTTCATTGATTCAGCCGCATTCTTGAAAATTTCAGAAGTTTTTTCCGCGTTCGGATCCAGCCAGAGCCGGCTTTTTACGGCCGAACCGATAAAAGCCGCGCTTTGGATTTGGGAGCCGGGCTGGGTCAAAACATCGCGCCGGACCGAAGGCTGGCCAATTTCATCCTGAATTTTTTTCTGAACATCGTAAGAAATCAGGTAAGTAGCGAGTTTCCAGGCGGCTTGAGAATCAGCGGCTTTTTTTGAAAAAACTAAGGCGTTCATCCGGCCGTAAGTCGCTTTAACGCTGCCGCTGTTTATTTGCGGCGCTTCCGCAACGTCAAAATTAAGATGCGGATTTTGCCGGAGAATTTTTTCGTATTCCGAAGCAAAGCCGAAATACATTCCCAATTTTTGAGAAATAAAAGCGTTTTGGGCTTCCGCCAGGCTGGCATTCCAGCTGTAGCTTGCTTTTTGAGGATCGGAAAATTCGTTAAAAAAGCGGAGGGCCGAAGCCGTTGGATTCAGGGGCGCGTTGAATTTTTCATTAAGCACCGCTTTTTTTCCGTCTTTTTCAACAATCGGATTGCCGGTTTGAAGAATTAATAAAGAAATGATGCTTTTGGCGTGCCGGATATTCTTGAATTCTCCCAAAGCCGCGCCGCTTTGGCTAAGATTGCCGGAAGCGTCGGTGCGGACAAGTTTTTGCGAAGAATTCAGAAATTCATCCCAGGTTTTCGGCGGCTGGGGGATGCCGGCGCCGGCAAAAAGGTCTTTATTCCAGTAAAGAACCAGCGGATCAACGCTTATTGGCAGGCCGATAATATAGCCCGCGCTTTTTTCATCGCCGGATTCAAGATAAATATCAGCGGCTTCAAGAAAAGTGTCCCGAAATGTTCTTTCCGTTATTCGGCTGAAAGGAATGGGTAATATTTTATTTTCATGTTTAAAAATTAATTCATGAGGAAGAAACCAGACTTCCGGAGCGTTGTTCGCGGCTAAGGCCTCCAAGATTTCCCGTTCATAAATTTCATCGGGGATTTTTTTTAAAGAAACATTTATTTTTTCGTTGGCTTGCTTAAAATCTTCGGAAATTATTTTTTCCCAGCGCGCCTGGCTTTCCGGCAGCCAAACGGAAGTTTGGCCGATTATTCCGTTTTCGTCGCTGCGGGGACTGATTGGAATGGCGCCGGTAAAAATGCCGAGCGTGGCGATAACCAAAACGCCGATTACGGCAAAGATGATGATGTTGGCGAGATTCATCCCGTTAGTGATAGGAAATGATTAAAATCATTTCCGTAAATTATTCTTGTAATTTCTAACTATCTTCATTGATGATATTTTTAAATTCCGTTAAAAAATAAAGGTTTTAATCACTAACGGGATTCATTAAGAAGGTTTTTTAAAAAGAAGCCCGTAATGCTGGTCGCCGGCGTTGAATTCTTTGGCAAAAATAAATTTTTCTTCTTCAAAAAGCCGTTTGGCTTCTTCTCGCCGGATGCGCTGGGCCGGCAATGGCCCTCCCGGGCTGGCGTTTTCATCCCATTCCACGATCACGGCCCGGCCGCCTTTTTTCAGAATCCGAGCTGTTTCTTTTATTAAAGCTTGCTTGTCGTCAACTTGAAACAGGATATTGGAAATAATTACGGCATCCGCTATTTCAGCGCGCAGTTTAGTTGAGCCGCTTATTTCCAAATTAGCCCAGATCGCTTCAATATTCAAAAGATTTTCCAGGCGCGCTTTTGATCTGATTATTTCCAGCATTTCTTTTCTGATGTCAAAGGCGTAAATTTTTCCGCCCGGCTTGACGGCTTTAGCCAAAGGAATAGTGTAGAAGCCGGCGCCGCAGCCGAAATCCGCCGCGGTCATGCCGGGTTTTAATTCTAAATAGCTGATTATATTTTCTGGATTTACAAACATGTCAATGAAGCGACGGCGTCTTTGGCATTTAGTCGCATAATGCGGACGCCTTGAGTTTGCCGGCCTAAAACCGGAATATTTTTAAGGCCGGTGCGGATAACCTGCCCGTTTTTAGAAATAGCGATAATTTCCTGATTTTCTTCGTTGATTATTTTAGCGTCAATCAAGGGGCCGGTTTTGGCCGTCACTTTGGAAGTTTTAATGCCGGAGCCGCCGCGCTTTTGCAAACGGTATTCTTTCAAGGCGGTTTTTTTGCCGAAGCCGTTCTCGCTGACAACCAGAAGCAGAGTAGGGCTTTTAGGATCAACCGCGTCGGCGCCGATCAGTCCGTCGTCTTTTTTCAGCCTGATGGCGCGAACGCCGCCGGCGGTTCGGCCCATCGGGCGGAGATCCGATTCTTTAAAGCGAATGGCTTGTCCCTTTTTAGTGCTTAAAAGAATATGATCTCCTTTTTGAATGATGTTAACCCAGCGCAAAGTGTCTCCCGGACCGAGTTTAATGGCGATAATACCGGAACGTCTGACATCTTCAAAGTGCCGGTAAGTTACTTTTTTTATTATACCATTTTGCGTAACCATTACCAAAGAAGCGTCCGCGTCTTTTTTGTTTTTTGGCACGGCTAAAACCGAAGTGATGTTTTCGCCGGCGGCCAAAGAAAGAAAATTAGCGATGGATTTTCCAGCGGCGGTTCTTTTTCCTTCCGGTATTTCATACATTTTAAGCTGATAAACTTTTCCTTTGTCGCTGAAAAAAAGAAGGTCATCGTGAGTGCCGGCGGAAATAAATTCGCGGACCGCGTCTTCTTCCTTGGCGGCTAAGCCGATAATTCCTTTACCACCTCTTTTCTGCGCTTTGTATTCCTGCGGATTAACTCTTTTAACATAGCCGCCTTGGGTTAGAACCAATACTGTTTCCTGTTCCGGAATCAGATCTTCCGTTGAGATGGAGCGGGGAGCGTTGGCCATTACTTTTGTTTTTCTTTCATCGCCGTATTGCCGGCTTATTTTTTCCAAATCTTCTTTCAGGATTCGGCGTATTTTTTTCGGATCTTTCAAAAGAGCCTGAAGGTCTTTAATGAGATTCAATTTTTCTTTAAGTTCATCTTCTATTTTTTGCCTTTCCAGGTTGGCCAGGGTTTGCAGTTTCATTTCTAAGATGGCGTTGGCTTGGCGATCGGAAAACTGGAATTGCTTGATTAAGTTTAGGCGCGCGTCCTCGCGGTCTTCGGAAGATTTTATAATTTTAATCACTTTGTCTATGTGGTCCAGCGCTTTTTTCAATCCTTCCAGAATATGGGCGCGTTCTTTGGCTCTGGCCAGATCAAATCTTGTCCGTCGTTCAATCACGATGACGCGGTGCTTGATGAATTCTTCCAAAATACTTTTTAAAGAAACAATTTGGGGTTGGCGGCCGTCAATCAGCGCCAGCATGCTGAGATGAAAACTTTTTTCCAGATCCGTATGCTTGTAAAGGCTGTTTAATATTTTTTGCGGATAAGTTTCATTTTTAAGATCAATGGAGATGCGCAGGCCTTCTCGGTTTGATTCGTCTCGGACGTCTTTTATTCCTTCAATTTTTTTGTCGCGCACCAAGTCGGCGATTTTTGAGAGGAGTTCGGCTTTATTGACCATATAAGGAATGGAAAAAATGACGATTTGAGGCTGGCCGGCTTTTTTCTCCGTTATTTCCGCTTCGCCTCTGGTGACAATGCTGCCGCGGCCCGTGGCGTACGCTTGATAAATGTCTTTTTGATTGAAAATTACGCCGCCGGTCGGAAAATCCGGTCCTTTGACGTGTTTTAAAAGGTCGTCCGTGGCGGCTTTTGGATTATCAATTAAACAAACCGCGGCGTCCGTTATTTCTTTAAGATTATGCGGCGGAATGTTCGTGGCCATTCCCACGGCGATGCCGGTGGAACCGTTTAAAAGAAGCTGGGGAATGGCGGCCGGCAGAATCACAGGTTCTTTTTGCGAATTGTCGTAATTCGGCATAAAATTAACCGTGTCTTTTTCAATATCCGTCATCATTTCTCCGGCGATGCGGGACATCCGCGCTTCCGTGTACCGCATTGCCGCCTGCCGATCGCCGTCAATTGAATTATGAACAAAAATCCCCGCGCTTAAGCAAAAATTATGCGTTCCGTCAATAGTCAAATCATAAACATCGGCATTTTCGGACAAATTTTCAATCTTGATAATTTTATGGTTTGCGTTAATCTCTTGATTGATTAAATCAATATTATCTTGAAAATATTTATCTAATCCTTTTTCCCATAATGTCGCGCACCCGTAAGGATAAATTTTATTTCGAATCTGATTATAATTTATTTTATTTATTTCAAGTCGTTGACTTAAAACTTCTTTACAGATATTTATAAATTTTAATTTACCGGTTTTATTTGTTTTATGGTTTTTATTTCCTTTAATAATCTTTTCACGCATTAAAACGCGATATTCTGGATTTTGCCAAAGACGCTTTAAAGTTTTAGTCGCCCGTTCGCTCAATTCAATTCTTTTTTCCGGATGTTCTTGAATAAATTTTTTATTTATATCGCTAAGAAAACGGCACATTTTTTTACGATATTCGGGATTCTTCCAATTTTTAATATTTCTTTCATAAAGAATATTTCTATATTTTTCTTTAACAATTGGATTAGATAAATATTTTTTCCTGCCGGCGGCAATTTTTTCTCTATAATTTGGATTTTTGTGCTGTTCAGACGCATGAGTATAATGTATTTTCCAATGTTCTCCCCATTTCATCCGCAAAATATTTTCCGGATTATTATTTAATTTGTTAAAATCTATATGATGTCTTACTTTTCCTTTTAATTTTGAATACTTTTTATTGGTTAAATTAAAATTATCGGCTAAATGATGAGCCGAAACCCACTCGTCTTTTTTTGGTTGGTATATTAAAATATATCCTTCGCGATTTAAGCGATCAGTTTTTTCTGACAATTTTTGATATAAAGGCATTAAAGAATCTTGCGGCGTCAAATCCTGCGCCTTTCTATAAGAACCATTTTTCAACATAAATAAATGATTGGGAGTGCATTTTATTTCTTTGTCATTATCAAGGGTAATTTTTATAATTTTTGTGTTTTTCTTTGTTAAGCGAGGATTTTTTATTTTTGCAATTGAAATTAAACCAATTGAATTAACCGTGTACGTATAATTCTTTTTCCCAAGTTTTTCTTCGTTTATAAGCTCTTCAAAACTTAAATTGCGGCTGTCTGTTAATTTAATTTTTGTATCTTTTGTAAAACATCCCCAGTTTCCCTGACCGTCAACCAGCGGATAGCGTAAGGAAAAATTTTGGGCCATTCTGGCCATGGCGTCATAAACGGAAGCGTCGCCGTGAGGGTGATATTTGCCAAGCACTTCGCCCACGACCGTGGCTGATTTTCGGTGTTTGGCGCCGGAAAAGAGGCCCAGCCGATGCATGGCGTAAAGGATTCTTCGCTGAACCGGCTTGAGACCGTCGCGGATATCCGGCAAGGCGCGCGAAACAATGACCGACATCGCGTAGGTCAGATAAGATGTCTGCATTTCCGAAACGATATCGCTCGGCTGAATTATTTTTTCTTCGTTTTCCGCCCCGTTTATTTTTTTATTATTTTTCTCTTTCATAAATAATTGGCGCTGGTTCGGCCGAAAGATTGCTTATTTCTCCCAATTTTTCTTTAAGATTCCGTTTTAATTCCGCGGCCGAATTTTTCGCGCCGGAGAGAATTAAACTGAACGGTTCAAGAACTTTGTTTTCAGCCGTTTTTTCCGTTGTTTTTATTGAATATCTGAAATTTATCAGCCAAATAGCCGTAATTAAAACCATTCCGACAACTAAACCGATGGCCAGAATTTTTTTGCGTTCCGGCTCCGGTTTATTTTGAATTTCTTCCAATTTGTTTAAAAATGACATCTTAATTTTTTAAATCGCCGGTTTTAACACTATTACTTTGCTTTCTTCTTGCGATATGTCTTTTTTCTTGATCGTTAATTTTTCTTCCGCTTTTGTTTTTTCTTCCCCCATTTCTTTCAGAAATTCAGCCAGTTGATTTTTATTTTTGGCGTTCGGGGCGTCATAATGCATTGGAATAACGATTCGGGGTTCAATTTGGGCGGAAATTGCGGCGGCTTTTTGAGCATCAATGACCGTTTCGCCGCCGATGGGAAGAAACAGGATATCCGCGCCGCTTAATTCTTCTTTGGCGCGTTCGGATAATTCTTTTTCGCCGAAATCTCCCAAATGGCAAAGGCGGATTCCCTCCCATTCCACTTTATAAATGGTGTTCGGGCCGTATTTTTTTCCGTTTTGATCGTCATGGAAAGAGGGAAGACCGGTTATTTGCACTCCTTTGATTTCGTATTCTCCCGGCCCGTTTATGACCTGTAATTTTTCTTCTTTGGGATTAATGACGCCTTCGCCGTTGTGCCGGGGATGATTATGGCTGATTAAAACAAGATGTGATTCAAAGCGGGGCGTTTTCGCCGCCGCGTTTTTGGCTGGCGGATCAAAAACCAGGACATTGTCTCCGGATTGGATTTTAAAGCAAGATATGCCGTAATAAGTGATGATCATATTATTATTCTATTCTATAATAAATATACATAATAAATCATACATATATAATTATACAAAAATTTAAAATTATTTAACAGGGTAAACGAGTCAGTCTTTACAATCTTTGATAAAATATATAAACTGGATTTCATATGTCGGATCAGTCTGTAGCTGTTAAAACCAAGGAATCGCGGGAAATTCAGGATTTTCAAAAAAAGAAAATCGTTTCTATGGATTTTCTTTTTAAGTCGGTGATTTTGCCGGTGCCCAGAGCCGGTGATCTTTTGGAAGCCAAATTTTTAGCCAGAAAAGGCCGGAGCGTTTTCTTTGATTTGGGGCCATTTGGGACTGGTATTATTTTTGGGCAAGAATTTATTAACGCGCGCGACATCATAAAAAAATTAAAACCGGGCGAAACAGTGGCCGCCAAGGCCGTTGAAGTGGAAGGCGAACAGGGCTGCGTGGAACTTTCTTTAAGAGAAGCAAAACAGGATATCGTCTGGCAGGAAGCCAGAGAGCTGATGAAAAAAAATACTCCTTTGGAGCTGGCCGTCAGCGGGGCCAATAAAGGCGGTTTGGTGATCGGGTGGCGCGGCCTTCAAGGATTTTTACCCACTTCCCAGCTTCGGAATAATCACTATCCGCGGGTGGATGGCGGCGATAAAGGAAAAATTCTGGAAGAATTAAAGAAATTGGTTGATCAAAAAATAACCTTGACGATTATTACGGCCAATGCCAAGGAAGAAAAATTAATTTTTTCCGAAAAATACGCCGAATCGGAAGAATTAAGAGGGCTGGTTTTAAAATATAAAATTGGCGATGTGGTGGAAGGAGTGATAACCGGTGTGGTTAATTTCGGCATTTTTATAAAATTAGACGAGGGTCTGGAGGGTTTGGCGCATATTTCGGAATTGGATTGGTCTTTGGTTAATGATCCGGCCGAACTTTTTTCCGCGGGAGAAGAAATCAAGGCCAAGGTGATCGGCGTTGAAAATGGAAAAATTTCTTTGTCCGTTAAGGCGCTGGCGCCGGATCCCTGGCAGGAAATAAAAGATAAATATAAGAAAGGCGATATTATTGAAGGAGAAGTTTTGCGTTTTAATTCTTATGGCGCGCTTATTTGCTTGGCGAAAGGGGTTTGCGGATTGGCGCATATCTCGGAATTTAATTCGGAAAATGATATGCGGGAAAAACTGGCGTTGGGTAAAAAATTTCCTTTTCAAATTACGCTCTTTGATCCGGCGGAACACAAATTAACTTTTGGTTTTTTAGAGGAAAGCATAGAGGAAAGCATTGAAAAAGAGGCGACTAACAAAGAGAAAAAAGAATAAATAAATTTAAAGCCGGCTAGAGGCGGTTTGGTGGTCTTTGGTGATGATGGTTTCAAACGCTTGGTTGATTTTTTCGGCCAGTGCGTTTATTTTTTTGTTTTCTTCGGCGGTGAAGCCGCCTAAAATCAGTTTTTCTATTTTTTGCTTGCCTGAGGGCTTTTTTAGTTTGCCGGAGGGGGTGGCTGGCGAGATACCGATTCTTAGACGCAGAAAATCTTTGGTTTTTATTGTTCGCATGATTGATTCCACGCCGCGGTGGCCGCCCGAGTTTTTGCCGAAAGAAATTTTAATTTTTCCCAAAGGCAAATCCAAATCATCATGGATAACGATCAGGTTTTTGGCTTTGGCTTGAGAATTAATCAGCGATTTTAAAGAATTTCCAGATTTGTTCATAAAAGTGTTCGGCAGGATAATCGTGAATTTTTCCCGATTGATTTTTCCTTCGGTTTTTTGGGCGTTCAATTTTCCATCATATTCAAAATCATTCAGTTTTAGATGCTTGGCAAAAAGCGTTGCTAAAATCCGGCCCGCGTTATGGCGGGTTTTTTCGTACTCGTTTCCGGGATTGCCTAATCCTATAATGTAGCGCATTATGTTTATTATAGAATATTATTTATCATATTGATATTGATGAACAATTTGACTAAAAAAGAAAAAAGAATTCTCAAAAAAGAAGAAAAGCTGGCGGAGAAGGAAACAAAACGCCGCCAAATGATTTTCAAAAAATATTTTTTATGGTTCGGCGTTTTTATTTTGCTGAGCGCCGCTATTTTTGGTTTTGTGAAAATCGCCCCGGATTTGGCGAAAAATCAGACCGCTTCTTTAGCTTCAACGGTTGATGAAAATGATTGGTTTAAAGGCGGAGAAAGCGCGCCAGTCGCGCTGGTGGAATACAGCGATTTTCAATGCCCGGCTTGCGCTTTTTACGCGCCGTTGGTCAAAGATTTAGCCGAAGAATTTGGAAACGGATTGAAAATTGTTTATCGCCATTTTCCTTTGAATCAAATCCATAAAAACGCGGATTTGGCGGCGCGGGCGGCCGAAGCGGCCGGCCAGCAGGGAAAATTCTGGGAAATGCATGATTTGATTTTTGATAATCAAAAACAATGGTCCGAAATTCGGAAAACGGAAGCGGAAAAAATTTTTGCGGGATTCGCGGAAAAACTCGGGCTTGACGCGGAAAAATTCATTTTTGACGTTCAGAGTAAAAAAGTTGAAAAAGCGGTGGCTGAAGATTTGGCAAGCGGTCTCGCTTCAAGGATTCAAGGAACGCCGACCTTTTTTCTTAACAACAAGAAAATTCAAAATCCTCGAAATTATGAAGAGCTTAAAAATCTTGTTTTAACAAGCAAAAATTAACTGGAATTTTAAAATAATTAAGATATAAACAAAAAAATTCGTCAATTATTGACGGATTTTTTTGTTTCTTCTATTCTTAAATTATGGATCCCTGCCAATATATTCAGGAACGGACCCAAAAAATAACCGAAGCTTTATATCGAGTGACGGATTTATTTTCAGACAAGGAACCGATTAAGTGGCTTTTAAGGAAAAAAGGAATTAATATCTTTAACTGCCTAAGTTTCTTAGACGACGATTCTCCGGTTCAGCGGCTGAAAAATATTGGAATCGTTTCCGGATTAATCAGCAGTATTTTGCGCGTTTTAGAAATCGCTTCAGCTGGCGCTTTTATTTCTGTCGTGAATTTTGAAGTTTTACGGCGCGAATATCGGGTCTTGGCTGATTTCATAAATCATAATAAAAAAGACATTTTGCCGTCTCCGACTGCTTTTTTGTCCGATTCTGTCCTTATTAAAGAAAATCCTTCCTCAAAAGAAGGAGATAGTCTTAAAGGACATTCTAATTCTAACGGACAAATTGGGATAAATAATTTTTTTAATGGACATTCTTTGATTGTTAAAGAAAATAATGGTAAAAATAAAGAGAAAAGCAATGGTAATAACGCCAGCGGCGGTAATCTGAAAATAAATACAAATACGATAGTAAAGGATAAAAAAAAGAAAGATGTTTCTTACAGTAATAACAATGAAGCAGAGATTAAATTTGACCGGCAGAAAAAAATTCTGGAATTCGTGAAAAATAACGGTTGGGTTGGGGCAAGAGAAGTTTCCGCTGTTTTTGATAAAAATATCAGTGAAAAGACCGTTCAAAGAGATTTAATCGCAATGGCAGATTCAGGTATTTTAAGAAAAGCCGGCGATAAGCGCTGGCGCCGATACGCCACAGTATGATAGTTATCCACCTATCATCTTGCGCCTTCGGCGCATCGATGATTTCGGCCTTTGGCCGAACCGGATAACTCGCAAAGCAGTTTGCGAGTTATCCACAACTATTCTTTACGGGTAATTTCTCTTGAAGTATAATATAAAAAAGGTGTGAAAACTATTTGCTTCATCTTTTGATTTTTAGTAATTAATAAACTAAGAATTTAAATTAAAAATCAAAAGAGGGAGCAAAAGACTGAACATTGAGAATTTAATAATTCCGTATCAGATTTTGGAGTTCTAACTGGGTCGATATGAAACAGTTGAACTTCAGCGCTGAAAATTTACCCTGTTAAATTTGCTTCACAATTATTTAACTGGGGTTAAAATTTAAATTTGAAAGAAAGATTAAAAGATTATTAGTTAATTAAGAGCATGGATAAAGCCGGCCTCTTGGTCGAAGTCGGCAAATAAATCTATGCGATAAATTAAAATTATTAAAATTATTAAAATTATGAGTAATTTAAAAAAGAGAGGCGGAATCAAGGGAAAAATTGTTTCCTCTCTATTAACCGCGACTACAACTATTTGGTTGTCGGGCGCGATGATGTTTGCTCCGTTAGCGGTTCAGGCCGACGCGGTTTCTGATCTGCAGGTGCAAATCGCGGCATTGCTCGCTCAAATTAATACCTTGCAATCGCAACTTACAACGATGCAAGGCGGGACAACCGCGGCCGCTTGTTCATTTTCCCGAGACCTTACTTTAGGCTCGCAGGGCGATGATGTAAAATGTTTGCAGAATTATTTGACCGGCACGGGCCACTTTAGTTTTAGCGGCGGCGCGACCGGTTATTTCGGTTCTGTAACCAAATCAGCGGTTGCCGCTTGGCAATCCGCTAACGGAGTTTCGCCGGCCGTCGGATATTTTGGTTCTATTTCCAGAGCAAAATATTCTTCTGTTGCGGCCGTGACTCCGACTACCCCAATCACTCCGACTACCCCAACTACTCCCACCACTCCGACTACCGTTGTTACGGGCGCTGGTTTGGCGGTTGAAGCGGGAATTCAGCCCGCCGGAAGTTTGGCGCCGGACAATGCCACCAGAATTCCTTTTACGGTTTTGAAATTTACCGCCGGCAGTTCTGACGTGACTGTTGATTCAATAGTCGTTGAAAGAACTGGCTTGGCGAATGACGCCGTGTTTGCCGGAATCGTGCTTTTGGACGAGAAAGGCCTTCAGGTTGGCGTGGCCAAAACTTTGAATTCCGTCCATCAAGCGACCTTGACGGAAGATTTCGTGGTTAAAGCCGGCCAAAGCCGAATAATGACGATCGGCGGTAATCGCGCTGATACTGCCACTTACGCCGGACAAATTGCTTACCTGAATTTGGTGAGTGTTAATACTGTCGGCGGAGCGGCGGTTAGCGGCACTCTTCCGATTTCCGGAGCCGGCCATACCATCAACGAATCTTTGAGCATTGGTTCAGTGACTATGCTTCGCGGCGCCACTGATCCGGGCGCTAATCAGAGCAAGGAAGTTGGCCTGACCGGCTACACTTTCTCGGCGATTCGCGTTACCGCCGGATCAGCGGAAAAAGTTTATCTTGAATCAATCCGCTGGTATCAGTCCGGTTCTGCTTCCAAAGACGACCTTGCCAATCTTAAGATTATCGCGGACGGCGTGGAATACATTCCCACGGTTAGTACTGACGGAAAATATTACACCGCCAGTTTTGGCAATGGGACAGCCGGCATTCTGATTGACAAAGGATTTTCCAAAGATATTTCCATTAAAGGCGATATTGTCAGCGGATCAGCCCGCACTATCGCTTTTGACATTGCCAAGAAAACTGATCTTGGTTTGAAAGGCGTAACTTACGGCTATGGTTTGACCGCTCCGCAGGGTACTTCTTGTACATCTCCTACAACAAGCGGCACAGCTTGTTTCACCAGCACTGAAGATCCTTGGTATGATTCCGCGATCGTGACTATTTCCGCCGGATCAATGACTGTTTCCAATTCCACTTCCGTGGCGGCCCAAAATATCTCCATTAATCAAGCTAATCAAATTTTAGGCGCGATTAGCGTTGATGTCAGAGGCGAATCAATTACCGTTGGGGCAATGGACTTTAACATCTCGCTTGGTTCAGAAGGAACAGACGCGGATGTTAACGATATTACCAGTGTTTCTTTTTACGACGAGAATGGCGCGGTAGTGGCTGGTCCGGTTGACGGCAGCGCCACTCCTGACACGACCGGCGCTTCCAGCATCGGCGGCGACGGCGTGATTACCTTTACCGATTCCGTCACTTTCCCGTCCGGCGTTCACATTTATACTTTAAAAGGCAAATTGGGAACGGATATTACCAATAATGTGACAATTACCGCTTCCACGACGCCGAGCACTCAATGGACTACGGTTACCGGCCAGACCACCGGCGTAACCATTACGCCCAGCCCGACTTCGGCTATTAATTTGAGCCAGATGACCGCGAAGACTGGCGCTTTAACTGTGTCGGCTTCCAGCATTCCGATTGCTCAAACTGTGATTGCCGGCGCCAGCCAATTCTTGTTCGCGAATTACATTCTGGACTCAACTGCTTCCGGAGAAGATGTTAGATTAACGGCTATTCCTTTGGCTTATGATGTGGTAACAGCCGCGGCAACCGAACTGACCAGCTGTAAACTTTATGACGGTTCTACGGCAGTGACAACCGGTTCAAACATTGTTAATCCAAGCGCGGTTGGTTCAGGGACATCCTTTACCTTTGACGGTTCCGGTTTGATTGTCAGTAAAGGCACTTCCAAGACTATCAGT
>Ga0209541_10010824_pt1 | contig 14419 bp, 21 predicted proteins | sample RifCSPlowO2_01_FD_184027 | JGI IMG/M metagenome (GOLD analysis project Ga0209541, IMG submission 184027) | Groundwater microbial communities from Rifle, Colorado - Rifle CSP2_plank lowO2_0.1 (SPAdes) (version 2) | ecosystem: Environmental > Aquatic > Deep subsurface > Groundwater | place... | reverse complement strand
CGTCTGACGCATTAAGCTCAAGAAAATTCTGGTGCCATTGTGTTTTAAACAGCTTTTTTGCTATTACCAGCGCAAGGCTTGTTTTTCCTGTGCCTGCCGGGCCTGAGAACAGCAGATGAGGCATGTTTTCCTGCTCAACAAAAGACTTTACTCTCTGCACTATCTCTTTCTGGCCTTTTATTTCAAAAAAATCATTTGGCCGGTACTTCTCTGTCCATATTGCGTTTGCCATTTTGTAATTGATTTTAATCGATGTGTTTTGTTTTGCTTGGTTTAGTTTTTGTCAATGTTGCACTCACACGCTCACAATTAGTTGTGCACTAAGTTGTGCTCAATTATTTTTATTATTCTTTTTAATTAACAATAAAAAATAATAATTATTGTGCACAACCACACTCACAAATTGTTGTGCTCCTGATTGTGAACCATTGAATTGATTTTTATTGGTTATTATTAACCTTTGCCAGCTCGCCTGCGCGGCTCGCACTAATGCTTTTTGAAAATGGATTATCTGCTAATTTGCCTATTCGTCTTGCGCTGGTATCTTGGTGGTGAATATTCCTTTGGAATATTGGCTGAAGGAATGTATGCTAATTTAAAAAGTTAATCATTAGAATTGAGATTATCTGCTAGATTATATCCTCTTCTGCAACAACAAGGAAATCGCCGATTGCGATTACTGCTGAAAATGGGATTAGAATCCTGCCCTGCTTGTCTCTTTCAAGCTCAAGCTTTTCTGTGTATGATGTAGGGTTTAAAAGCATCATGTGGATAAGCTCCCCTGACCTTGTTTCAAATATAATGTCGCCAACTTCGCCAAACCTTTTGCCTGTCTTAGAAACAACTGTTTTGCCAATCAGCTGCTTTGAAAATTTTTTCTCTTCCTCAGCCATAAAAACCCCTCTCTATATTATAATTATGTATACAGATATACTACTAAATAAAATACGGTTATATTTAAATGTTTTGTTTTTGCTCTTTTTGAATAACAAAAAGCTCTTCATGCCTTTTTTCAAGCTTTTTTTCATCATAGCACGCGTCTTTTAGGCCGCAGGACCTGCACTTATTCATGTTGCCTGCCTTTTCAGGCACTTCCCTGCTGTTCAACAGGCTAGCTGTCTTCTCAGTCAATTCTGCGATTTCCTGCTTTAGGAAGATGTTTATTGGAACGTGCCTTCTTTGTTTTGCATCCAGATAGGTTACAAACCCCTCCTTTATTTCTGCGCCGTAGAGCTCTTCAAGCATCAGCGCGTATGCGGCTATCTGTATTTTATGGTTTGGCCAGACGCCTTCTTTCGGGCACTGGCCTGTTTTGATCTCAACCGGGACGCAGCCTTTTTCATAGAACTCTATCTGGTCAATAACTCCGGTCAGGTTCATCTTTTCTGAGCTTATTTTGAACTCTGATTTTATCTTTGGGGTTAATTTTTCCCACAGCTCTTTCCCATATATCAGGTTTAACTGCATGAACTCCCAGATGTTCTTTGCCCTTGTTATGGACTCCTCCATTATTAATGGCCATGTTTGTTTGAAGACTTCATTTGGCTTTATGTTCAGCTCACTTAGCTGCCCTTTGTATTTTCTTATGGCATCCAAAAGGATTTTGCTGTGCGCTGCCTTGTATTTGTTGAAGAGCTCCTCTTTTGTTGATTTTTTTGTTATTGCGGTTACTATGCTTTCCTCAATATTGTTTATCTGCTCGCACACCTCGTGCCTTATTGTTCCCCTTATTGCAGGCTCTTTTATTGGCTCGTAGAACTTAAGGACTTTCTGCAGGTAAAGCTTTCTCCGGCAGTAAAGGTAGGATGTTAATGCAGTAACTGAGAGCATGGTTTTTTAAGAATCTATTTGTGTTTATATAGGTTGCGCGAAGAAATGTCCTGTCCAGTGGCTAGCAGGGAAAAAAATCATAAAAAGGTTGTTATAATAAAATTAAGGCAAAAGCCGGAATCGGGAAAAGTATCGATAAAAAGTATTTTCTTTAATGCCGAAATTCGGAAACAAGAAAAATCATTAAAATTAAATAATTATTACTGGCAAAAGTCGGATTCTGTCAAGAACTGCGGACTAAAGTCCACAGCGTGCAGTTCTTGAGCATGCTCAGAAATGCTTTGCATTTCTGACATATTGTATCTATCAGCTCTGCAGAGTTTACACCGACTTTTACCTATGCCTAGTTGGTCCGCCAGTAGTCGCTGGAATAGCGATTGAGGCGGACAGTAAAAACAAAAGACTTATATATTATCTATTATTTATAGTGGATTATCTAAAATATAAAATAGATTATCTAAAAATGATAATAAAGGAATCTAACGATATGTTGGTGTTTAAGCATTTGATTAATCATTACTACAAAAACTATTCGATTAAAGAGCTCTCAAAAGAAACCAAGTTAAGCGTCCCCAAGCTGTATAAAACTCTGGCTTCCCTAAAGAAAGAAAACCTAATCATAAAAACCAAAGTGTGTTTGGACCATATTTATACACGAAGCATAAAAAAGGTTGTTGATGCCGAAAAGATACTCAATCTTCCTTACAATATTTCAGCAGCGCTTGAATGTTTTAAAGATAGGTTGTTATTGAAATATGAAGAGTATATTCGCTCTATTGTTGTTTTTGGCTCTGTTGCAGATGATAACTTTGACGAAAAAAGCGACATTGACCTGCTTATAATTGCGGACAATAAGGAGAAAATCGATTTTTCTTCAATGCCTTTTGAAGGACATACGATCATAAAGAATATGAGGGAAATAAACCAGGATTTTATAGATGGCGACGATTTTCTTCTCTCAATCCTGAAATGCCATATAATTTATTATGACAAGAACGACACCTTTTATTCATTGCTGCTTAAGCCATTTCCCAAAATAGGCAAAAAAGTGATATTAGAACGGGAAGAGCGGCTAAAGGATTTTCAGGATTCTGTTTTTAATGAGTTCAAGAACAAGCATTTTAGATATGCTGTAGAGAACTTCAAAATGTTTCTAATTGCTAAAGCAAGGCTTGAATTAATCAGGAATAATGAAATACCCGTATCTAAAAAAGACACGCTAATCAAAGCAGAAAGATATTTTCCCGACATAGCAGAAGATTATAACAAGACAACAAAGGATAATTTAAAAAAGGCGGTGATGAAATATGTCTGATGAATTAGACAGGGCGAAAAAAGCCTACAAGCTGGTTAAAGAGGATCTGCAGGCTATAGAAAAGAGCCAGGAAAGAGATGCAATATCAAAACTGCTGAACATTTACGAAAACTGCATAGATGCTATAAAGGATTTAAAAAACCAGAGGCCTGAAAAAGAGCATAAAAGAAAAACAATTATTTTTAAGAGGTACTATGAGCTGGGCATACTCAAAAAAGACTATTCAGAAAGCCATAAAAGACTTCACAATTTAAAGCAAATGGCAGAACACGGCCCTTATGCAAGAGAAAAGACGCATCCGCTAAAAGAACTTAAAGAGTTGGAAGGCTTTATAAAAGAGGCAAAGGAATTGGCTTTGGAAACAGAGAATATTATAAAAAGTGAAAAATGATTTTAATAGAACAAAATTCTTGGAAAAATGTCAAGAACTGCGGACTAATGTCAGAAATCTCAGATTTCTGAGCACATTAGAAATTCTTCAATTTCAAATGAGTCCACAGCGTGCAGTTCTTGAGCATGCTCAGAAATCGCCCTCTTACTCTGAGCTGAAGCAAAGAGTGTGCGAGTGGCGATTTCTGACATATCAATAAAAATAATTTCTTTTAGCCGAAATTCGGATTTTATTTTTGCTTATCGGTCTGCGACAGCTATTTAGTCCGAATTTCGGCAATGCAATCAGTCCGCCATTTGTTGCTGGAATATTGATTAAGGCGGACAGTTAAGATTTAGTTAACAATCTTCCTTATAATCCGGCTTGTAATCATTAAAATGCCTGATGCAGAATTTGATTAATTGCTTTATCAGCTTTCTATTCTCATAAACATCTATTTCCTCTAGCTCTTCATCCAAGACTTCCCAGTAATCCCCGTTTGATAAACCCAAGATCTGACCATCTGAGTTTAAGTAATCAACATAATAGGTTTTTCCTTTATGCTTGACTGTGAAGGATTTTTGTAAAACAGAGTTTTCTAGTTTCATTCTAAAATCAATAATTCCTCTCCTGTATGCTTTTTGGCTATTTCAATATTTTCTTTTAGTTCTTCGATTAGTTCATTTTCTCCGTAAAAGATTAGGAATTTCATAAAGCAATATAAATTAGTTTAGTATAAATAGGTTTGTTACGGTTAGCGGTAACAATCGGAAACATTTATTAAGTTATTAGACCAATGCTATTATCATGGAATTAAATTTATACCAAAAATCCATTTTCGAGTCCTATAAAAGCAATTCTCAAAGAATTAGAGTTTTGACTGAAAACTGGATGAGTAATGAGATGTTCTGCCCTGCCTGCTTAAATCCAAAAGTTAATTCATTTCCAAACAATACACCAGTAGCTGATTTTTTCTGCCCAAAATGTAATGAACAATTTCAATTAAAAAGTCAGAAAAATGATTTTGGTAAGAGGATATTAGATGGTGCCTATAAGTTAATGATTAATTCAATAAAAAATAACACTAGACCAAATTTCTTTTTAATGAAATATAATGAGAATTATTATATTGAACATCTATATCTGCTGCCTTATTTCTTTTTTAGCGAGAATGTTATTGAAAAAAGAAAACCTTTATCTGACAGTGCAAGGCGCGCTGGCTGGGTTGGCTGTAATATTCTATTGAATGAAATTCCTCCTGAAGGTATAATAAAAATTATTGAGGATAGCAGATTAATTGAAAGGAGCACTATACTGAACAGATGGAAAAAGATAAGTTTCATTAAGGAAACACCGCTGCCAGAAAGAGGATGGACAATCGATGTACTAAGAGTGGTACATTCGTTAGGAAAAAAAGAGTTTGCATTAAAAGAAATTTATGGATATAAAGAAGAGTTTGCCAAAAGTCACCCGAACAATACGCATATCAGGGCTAAGATTAGGCAACAATTGCAGATATTAAGAGACAAAGGAATATTAAAATTTAAAGAAAGAGGAGAATATTTAGTTTTAAAATAATTCAAAAAAGGATGGGGCAGAAAACATTGGGAGAAGATGGAGAGGTTGTGATAGTTTAAGAAAATAAGTTTAGAATTCTGTATAAACCTTTCGGATTTATTTCTTATTCATCCATCATTTTTTGATTCCTTTTTTTCTAATAAATGACATTTATAACATAGCTCGTATTTTTTCTTTTTCCAAGATTTACATTTAGGGCATCTGTTCATATCACTCATATCAAAAGGATTATCATCTCTATGTCTATAAGCCCAACCACCATAAAGTTTAGCTCGTTTAATTTTAATTGAATTGATTTTTCTTTTTTTAATTGGATTTAACTTTGCTCTTATCTTTGATGATGACATATGGTAATCAAGAAATAAATCATTTTTATTTAAACCTTTCTTCATTCCGCTTTTCATCTCTCTCCACCAAAACAATCCCCTTTATAATTACACCTTTCACATTTATATTTTAATACAGGTTTTGGGCTTTCTGAATAACTTCTCATTTCCTGCATTGTTTTTAGCAGTGATGCTCTCATTCCCTCTGTGTATGGGACAGCAAAAGGGTTTCCTCCCTTGTATTGTATGAATCCGTATCTTGGCCTTGTACCTTTTTCTTCTTCTATTAATAAACAATAAGAGATAAGCTGCATTACATGGGAGAGATACGGCTGATTTGGTCTTTTTGCGTGTTTTATTTCCAAAGGCAATAAGCCATCTTTTGTATGCAGAATAAAATCAGGTCTTCCAGTTAATCCATACTTAGATGAAAACAATGCCTTTTCAGGCCTTTCTTTATGATCTGAATAAATTGTTCTGCTTTTATATATCTGCGGTGGAACCTTTGTTAATTTTAATAAGACAAATAAAACTAGTAAAATGAAGCCAGCCACTATAATCATCAAATCTGCAATGTTCATCATAAAAACCGGTATATGAGCAAAGCTATAATAATAACAATAGTAATCATCATGCAAACATAAAGAAAATTGGCCTTTGACTGATTTTCTGAGATAAGTATATGGTGTTTTTCTCCTTCAGTCATTGTTTTTGTTATTTTAACGCCTTTTGTTTTCCCAATCCACCAGCTTACAGGGCAAAAAAGATAACTCGCTATCTCGCTTGATTTGATTATTTTCATGTTAGGATAAGGGTTGTTTTAAGATATTAAAATGTTTTTGGAATCTATTCGGTGGGTTTCACTTTAAAATTTCTCTAGTTTTGCAGAACCAATGAAAAATGTGTATAGCAATAAATAAAATAAAGAAGGGCGACTGGGGGATTGGTTTTGCGACAAACAAAAATTTTTGATTTAAAAATTAGTCATAATAAATGGTTGATACTATTTTAGAATAGAAACATTTTTAAATTTCACATCTATTCCTATATCATATGGCTAATCACCCTAAAAAAGATACCTTTACAAATTATTATTTAATAATGTCTTATTCTGAAGTATTAGGGGAAAAGAATCAAGTTGAAATAACAAATGAGGATTTATTCCTAGTTCTTAAAGAAATTGAAAAAATAACAACTGCAAAACAGAATACAAAAATTATATTAATACTAAACTCTATCGGAGGAGATATATATACAGCCTATAAGATTATTAATGTATTAAGAGAGAAATGCAAAGAATTTGATGTTATAATTCTAGAAAACGCAAATAGTGCAGCTACACTTATGGCTTTAGGATCCGATAAAATAATAATGGGAAAACAATCTGAACTAGGACCTCTCGATTTACCAATGCAGGAGCATCCCCTTTTTGAAGGTGTAATTGGACCACTATCTGCTTTAGATGGTATAAGACCTTTGAGTTATTTGTACAATGCTGTATATGTAATGGCTTTGGAGAATCTAGGATTAGATATAAGAACCATGACTAAATTAAGCAGGAAAGATTGCGTGAGTTTAGCTCTAAATTTTTCTTCAGAGTATGTAAAACCTATTGTTGAAAAACTAGACCCTTGGATTCTAAACATGTGTGAACGATCATTAAGAATTGCGGAAGAATACGGAACTGAATTTGTCTATCAATACATGTTTAAAGAAGATCCCTTAAGAAAAAAGTTAGCTAATAAGATAGCTCATGAACTTGTTTGGGGTTTTCCGGCCCATAATTTTTCAATTGGCATAAACAGACTCAGAGAAATGGAGTTAAATGTGCGTGATTGTTCTGAATATCCAAGCTGGAATGATTTGTGGGATTATTTTGTAAACAATCTTAAAAATAAAAAGAGTAAAACAATCAAGCTACTTGACGAGAAAGAATATTTTAAATTGATTAAAAAACAAAATCAGAAATGATGTCCCCTCAATAAGTTCTTTTTTCGAATTTCATCTATTCTAATAGCGATTCTTGGAAGGTTAGGGTCACCAATATCAACAGCTGAATCTTTTTTATGAGATAAATTGTTCCTAATTTTTCTTAACCCCCTATCTAAATAGTCGATCATACCATAGGTAAGGTAAAAAGTATATAAATAGTTTTCTATTATAATGGTGCCGTGCATTCCTCTCCTCACAAACCCACCCACCACCACTTCAACATGTCAGAAATAGAATATTTCTGAGCATGCTCAAAAACTATAGTTTTTGACAAGTTGAAGCAGTTCGTCATTCATTCCATTCCACTCCTTCACTCGCTCAGTCAGTCATTCGGAAGTTTAATCACTCATTCAATGATGTCATTATTGTAAACAAAGGCCATTTCATAAACATCCTTCCCCAATCCTCACCCATCTCCCAATTCTCCCCTCCCAGCCTTCCTCTGCCCAAAATCCCCTATTCTCTTGTCCCAAATCGTGGGTCTAATGGACCACCAAAAATAACATAACTAATCATCACAAAAAAATTACAAAATCTGGCTGATGAAACCTTTAAAAACAAGAAAACGCTTTCTTCAACAATAAAGGATATTACGAAATAGAAGGCTGCCAGTTGTAGACCTTATCATGATGATCATAGTAGTAGACATCCACCGCCTTGTTGGCATGATCTATTTTGAATATAAGAACAAAATGCTTATCTATGTGAACCCTATTAAATGACTGCAATGGTTTTCTTAAGAACTTGTACTTATGTTGGGGTTTTGACCTTATTTCTTCTATCTTTTTATGTATTGCATATAATTGTCTTGGGTTTTTCTTAGAGAGCTTCCTGAATATCTTATCAGCTTCTGGCTTTATATCTAGATTATACATTTTTAAGCCCGTATCTTTTAGCAAAATCTTTTACGCGAATACTTTTCTGCTTCTCTATCTTCCTCATCTTTTCTATAAACTCGGGCCTTAACTCAGGTTCGTCCGCCTCTTCAATATACCTGCTGACTAATAATGCTATAGCTTCTCCTTTATCATTAAGGCAGTACTTAGCCTTTACAACATTCAATACCCTGTTGGTATTATCATCAATCTGCACTAAAGCTTGAACCATATTACATCACCTTAGCTTGACTAAGTTAAGCTTATTTATAAACCTTTCGCTTTTCTCCTCTTTCGTTGCTCATTCGCTTGTCGCTCATTGCGTATTTGTTAACTCAAAACCCAATGAAACTTCTATCCAGTTCTTCAATTGACACATTAAGTGTCGGGGGTGGGATACGTAGTGGTGAAGAACTAGAGGGGAGGATAAAAGTGAAACGAAGTTTCACGTCTCCCTCTCCCATTTATTATTTCCAATATAAACCGCAAACACTCCACTCGTCTCTCAACTCTCGCGTCAATCATTACGTTCAGAGAAATGTTTAATCTTTTGTTCACTTTATTGTCCAGGCATTATTCTTTAGCAACCCCCCACCCAATCCCCTATTCTCAGCCAATAGACCCTGAAATGCCAAAATCCCCCTTCCTCCTGTCCCAAATCTGGCTGATGAAAACCCCCGTTACAGACCAAATTCACAACCCCTCAAACCCCAAAATCCATCACCTAATAAACTCTTATTTGAGAACAGAACTATGTCAACATACTGATATAATAATCAAAAAACTATATCACCATAGTGATATAATAAAGTTTGCGTATAAATTATCCTTCAAGTATTATATTGCTCCATACCACCTTATAGACTATCCTTTCAAAACAATCTCAATCTTTCCTTCTGCCACTTTTGGATGCAATCTAAGTTTTGTGTTAGGATTATCCAGATTAAAGACCTCAGCCATGTCTTTTGGAAAAGTCATTCCCCAGCTGTGGCCTATCTTCATTGGCCGCTTAATATACTCCTGCTCCAATCTTTTGGACTCTAACTTAGAGATAGCTTTCATTGTCAAATCCTCTGTAAATATCTTTTCCTTGCATTTAGGGCACTGCCTAGCCTCAAACCTTATTCCTTTGTAATTAACATAGGTTTTTTTCATTGGAATCCTGCAATTTATACATTTTCTTTCAGCCATTTTACTCCCTCCCTTTTTCAATGATTACAGTTTTTATCAAGCATTTAATATACTCTTCAAATTCTTCTTCCGGGTATATTACATAAAAGGACAGATTGTCTTTAAAATAACGATAATAAGTTCTATTTTTCCTTGACAAATGCTTTCTTTTTGCTAATTTACCAAGCTTTGCTGTTTTAAATGCCCTGTCTTTGGTTTCATAATAATTCAATCCAAATTCAGAGCCTCTCTCCAGCGCCCTAAACAAGGCATGAACCTCTATATCTATAATCTTCTTTTTCAAACTAACCACTAATAGAAGAAGTGATATAACCAATATATAAAACTTTTGGTTAAACTATTTGTATAACTTATTTAAACCTTACGAAAATCTAAGATTTTCTAAGGTCTTGAAAATCTATGATTTTCAAAACCTTTCTTCATTCTTTCTGCCGCCAGTAAATTTTTGCTTTATCTCTGCCAAACACCCATAGGCTTATTAAGAGCAATGCATTATCATCTAGAGAAGGCAATTATTGGTAGGCTTTTTCTTGCTGGTCTGCCTGGGTTATGGAGGGAAAAATGGATGAAGAGTTAGCTAAAAGGAAAGATGAAATTGAAAGGACAATAAACATATTAAACTGGGATAACAAGCTAGGGCAGATTAATCCGGCAAAGAAAGCCCAGCTGGAAGTGTATAGGAATGAGCTGGCAAGCATTAATGCCAGGCTAAAACCAGAGCTGATAAAGGAAGCATGATTAAGGAATATTCACTGCTGCCAAGTTCCAAAAGATTAATAACCACCAGGGCATCCCTTACATTAGTTAGGAGGAAAAAATGAAACAATATACAAGCGAGGAATTAAAGGCTATGAGCATTGAAGAGCTGCACAGGTATTATGACAAGCTTCATAAAGAAAATAGAAAAACTTATTGAGTAATTGTCAAGAACTGCGGACTAATGTCAGAAATCAAAGATTTATAAAAAATCCAAAGGGTTTTTTATGACCTAAAAATTCAAAGAATTTTTAGATTTCTGAGCACATTAGAAATTCTTCAATTTCAAATGAGTCCACAGCGTGCAGTTCTTGAGCATGCTCAGGAATTTTCCATCCAGTCTATGGCTTGTGGCTTAAAGCCAATCTTGCTTTGGATTATGGAAAATTCCTGACATTTTAATAATATTTTTGTATTAGAAAACAATATTAAGGATATGTCATATGGAAGGATAGTTTATGAAGTAATTGAAAGGTCGGATATTGTTTTAGAGGTATTAGACGCGAGATTCATAGATGAGACCAGAAACGAAAAAGTAGAAAAAAAGGCAAAAATTCTTATTCATGTTATAAACAAATGCGATTATGTGGACAAGCAGCATCTTGACAAAGCTAAAATCGGACTGGAAAACTGTGTTTATATTTCTGCCAAAAAACATTTTGGCATTACATTATTAAGAAAAAAAATAAAGATGCTGGCAAATAAAAACAGGATAAAAAACCCCGTAGTGGGGGTAATAGGCTATCCTAATGTCGGAAAAAGCTCCATAATAAATGCCCTGAAGGGAAAGGCTTCTGCAAGAACATCTCCTGAAGCGGGATTTACAAAAGGAAAGCAATACCTGAGGATAGGCAATGATTTTCTCATGATAGACACGCCAGGCGTTATTTCCAGAGAAAAAAACAAAGAGGAAGAGCTGGTGTTAATAGGCGCAAAAAACCCCTATTCAATCCAAGATCCTGACATAGCTGTTATCCAGCTGATTAAAAGCCATCCTGAGTTGGTTGAAAAAGCATATGGGGTTAAGGCAAGAAAGAACAAAGAAGCAACAATTGAAGAGATTGCATTAAAGCTGAACCTGAAGAAAAAAGGCAATCTGCCTGATGTAGAAAGGGCATCGAGAAAGATTTTGCAGGACTGGCTTGACGGCAGGATGAAGTAAGGAGAGAAGTTGCCAGAAAAATGTTTATTTATTCTTTTCAGCAAAATTTATATAAAGCAGAGATGAAACAGGAATAATGATGAAACCAGAAGAGAAACTGGAGATAATAAAAAGGAACACAGAGGAAATTATCACAGAAGAAGAGCTAAAAGAATTATTAAAAAAGAAAGCTGAGCCAAGAGCATACATTGGCATAGCAGTTACAGGCAAGGTTCATGTAGGGTATTTTATACCAATAATGAAGATTGCCGATTTCCTGAAAGCTGGTTTTCATTTTACAGTGCTTCTGGCTGACCTGCATGCGCACCTTGATGACAGGAAGGCTCCTTTTGGCCTATTAGATGCAAGGGTTGCTTATTATAAAGGGGCAATTAGTGCAATGATGAAATCTTTGGATATTGACGCAAAAAATATTGAATTTGCCAGAGGAAGCGATTTTCAGCTTAAAAAAGAATATACATTGGATATGTACCGGCTGTCTGCATTAAACACGCATGACAGATGCAAAAGAGCAGCTTCTGAGGTTGTAAGATTCGGAGAACATCCAAAATTAAGCGGTTTTCTTTATCCCATATTGCAGACCTTGGATGAAGAGTACCTTAAAGCAGATGTCCAGTATGGGGGCATTGACCAAAGAAAAATCCTGATGTTTGCCAGGGAAAACCTTCCTAAAATTGGATACAGGCCAAGAATAGAAGTTATGACTCCAATGCTTCCCGGGCTTACTGGAACAAAGATGAGCGCATCAGAAAAAGAAACCAAGATTGACATTCTTGAAAGCCCTGAAGAAGTAAAGAAGAAGGTTCTAGGCGCATATTGCCCGCAAGGAGAAACGAAAGACAACGGTATTTTGGCTTTCTTAAAATATGTTGTCATGGTGTATAAAAAAGACAGCAAAAAACAGTTCTTAATAAAGAGGCCAGAGAAGTTTGGAGGCAACATAAGTTATTCGGCTTATGAAGACCTGGAAAGAGACTATGTTTCAAATAAGCTGCACCCCCATGACCTAAAGCTGGCATTGGCAGATGAGATTAATATTTTGCTAGAGCCTGCAAGGAAGCATTTCAGGGAAAATGAAAAGATAGTAGAAAAGGCTTTTTCTGATGATTAATTTTGCTCAATAACAGCCAATGCATAATTCTTTGTGAAATACCTCTTGGCAACAGTTAATATCTCTTTTTTTGTTATTTTTTTGATATTTTTGGTATAATTTTCAGCCAAAGAAGCATTTCCAGCAAGCTCCCAGAAGTTAAGCGTGTCTGCTTCCTCATGCGTATCTTCTTTTTCAAGAACATACTGGCCTTCAAGATAGCCTTTTGCATCGCTAATCTCTTGTTCTGTAAGATTTTGAAGCTTAAGCTCATTTAGCACGATTTTCAATGAATTTGCTATGCTTTTTTTGTCTGTATTGAGATAAACTGCAAAGAAGCCATAGCTAAGGGAAGGCTCATGGTGGGCATTTACCTCATAAGCCAATCCTCTTTTGTTCCTGATTTCCTCAACAATCCTGCCAGACTGTCCTCTGCCAAGCAGGGCCTTTATAACATCAAGAGAATAGCTGTCTTTGCGGGCCCTTGGTACAGTCTTATACCCAATAACAACGTATGAGCTGAGTATTCTCCTTTTTTCTGTTTTCTTCCTTATATTTTTTTGCGCTGGCTCTATGCTCTTTTTTGCAATCGGCAGTTCGCCTTTTTTAAAATCTGCAAATTTTTTGGCTATCTGATTTTCTGCATTGCTTACGTCTCCAACAACAGAAATAACAGTGTTATTGGGAAGGTAATGTTTTTTATAATAACCAGCCAGCTCTTTTCCTGTAATTCTTTTAACTGCTTCTATCGTGCCATAAACCGGGTTTTTTGCCGGATGCTTTTGAAAAAGGGTTTTATTGAAGAGTATCCACTGGTAAAATCTTGGCTGGTCATTAACCATATTTATTTCTTTCAGGATAACTTTCCTTTCTTTCTCTATTGATTTGTTCTCCAGCAGCGGGTTCTGGAGTATATCAGAAAGTATGTCCAGGGCTATGCCAAAATGCTTTTTTGGAACCTTTATGTAAAAGCATGTCCTTTCGTTTGTTGTATACGCGTTTAACTCGCCGCCAAGCTTTTCTATCTCATTTGAGATTATTATTGAATTTGGCCTTTTCTTTGTGCCTTCAAAAAGCATGTGCTCTATGAAATGTGATATGCCAAAAATCCTTTTTGTTTCATCATTTGAGCCAACTTTTACTGCAGCCTCAATAGAAACAGACTGCGATGGCCTTTTATTGATGATTATCGTAAGGCCGTTGCCAAGAACTTTCTTTCTCATAATAATTAAAAATATTTATATATACTATAAAAACATTTCTTTTGTGATGAAGATAAAAGAGCTGCAAGAGCATATGGCAAAAAAAGGAATTGACTTCTGCCTTTTTTATAATCTTGGGAATGACAATGAAGATGCAAATATGTTCTATTTCACGGGCTACAATGGAAATGGGGCATTGGTTATTGGAAGGAAGAAAAAGTACCTTGTTGCGCCCAGAATGGAGCGCGAGAGGGCAGGAAAACAGAATATAAAGGTGTACAAATGGGAGAAGGAAAGGCTTTTTGACAGGATTTTAATGATAAACAAAGGCATTGGCATAAAAAATAAAGTAATAGGCATTGATAAAGAAATGTTTACGCTTAAAATGCACAGCCATTTCAAAAAATACTTTAAAAAATGCAGAACTCCTGACATTTCCGGCGTATGCTCAAAGCTGAGAGAAACAAAAACAAAAAAAGAGATAATCGCAATAAAGAAGGCTTGCGCTATAACAGACAGCATAATCAAAAACTGCTTTGAAAGGTTTGGCGAATTCAAAACAGAGGCTGATGTTGCTTATTTCCTTGAGAGTGAAACAAAAAAAAGGCTTTGCGAACTTGCTTTTAAGCCAATTGTTGCTTCTGGCGCTGACTCAAGCATGCCTCACAGCGAGCCGCAAAACTCAAAATTAAAGAATGGGTTTTGTGTGATAGATTTTGGGGTGAGATATAG
>Ga0209541_10010821_pt1 | contig 14421 bp, 15 predicted proteins | sample RifCSPlowO2_01_FD_184027 | JGI IMG/M metagenome (GOLD analysis project Ga0209541, IMG submission 184027) | Groundwater microbial communities from Rifle, Colorado - Rifle CSP2_plank lowO2_0.1 (SPAdes) (version 2) | ecosystem: Environmental > Aquatic > Deep subsurface > Groundwater | place... | reverse complement strand
TACCTGGACGAGTTCCACTGGATCTAAGGCAGTAGGAACCAGTGAAACTGAAACCTGGCTTGACATCCCAGTGTCCACCACAGGCACTCACGCTTATGAGATTTGCGCCGATTATTTAAGCGTTGTCGCTGAAAGTAACGAGAGCAATAACTGCGCAACCGCAACGTTTACGGTGAGCGCTGTAATCACCTACACTCTCACCGTTAATTCTTCCGGAGCATCAAGTGTTGCTATCACAAGTACTACTGGCCATGGCGGTACCACTAACTACACCAAATCCAGCCTCGCTTCTGGCGCCAGCGTCTCGCTTACCGCTCCTTCAACTTCTGGAGGTAACAACTTTTCAAGTTGGACCGGATGCAGCAGTGTCAGCGGCAACACCTGCACTCGCTCTATGGATGCTAATAGGACGGTGACAGCGAATTATACGGCTCCCTCAACTTTCACTCTCACCGCTTCAATTAGCTCCGGGTCAGGCACTATCTCCGGTTCCGGTATCAGTTGCCCGGGGGATTGTAGTGAGTCTTATCCTTCCGGTACCCCAGTGACTCTCATTGCCACCCCGTCAGCAGGCTACACTTTCAGTAGTTGGACCGGCGCTTGCGCAGGTCAGACTAGCAGTTGCTCTATTCCCACCATGGACGCCGACAAGGTTGTGGCTGTGAATTTCAGCGTCGTGTCGGCGTTTGACTATAGTCTCTCAAACTCCGGCACGTCATATGTCACCAAGACATCGGGTAACGCCTTTACCACTAACACCATTACCAAAACTCGCACAGCCGGTACTTCCGAGCCAGTGACTATTACCGCGACGGGTGTGCCTGCCGGTGTTTCTATAGCATATGACGGTAACCGCGCCTGCTCACCAACATGCACCTCGGTCATTACCTTTACCGTTCCTTCTGGCACTCCCGTGGGCACTTATCTCGTCACTGTTACCGGTTCCCCGTTGGACAAACAGACCAACTTCAATCTGGTCGTATCAGGGAGTTCTTTTACGGTTTCTTGCTCGGCTTCTCCTTCGTCGGCTCTGCTTGGACAAACTGTCACTTGGACGGCCACAGTTTCCGGAGGTCTCCTGCCCTTCACTTACTCATGGAGTGGCACCAGTATTCCGACTAGCCCGGCTCCCTCGACTAATCCCTACAGCAGAAGCTACAGCACTGTTGGTCAGAAGACGGCCCAAGCTACGGTAACCGATGCGAATGCTGTGCAAGCAACCTGTGTGCCCGGCACCGTTCAAATTAACTTCAATCCTGCTTTTGAAGAATTTTAGTCATTCGATCTTTGTATAATTCACATTATGGAACAACCACCACAAATAAAAATCGTTTCAGCCATCGTCATTGTCCTTGTAATTCTTGGCGTTGGTTTTTTACTATTGACAAAATATCACGTTTCTCTTAATCAAGAAAACCTGCCAACGTCCGGCCATGTCGACGACGAGCAAGTGACGGTGGTAGTAGAGAATACCCCAGTGGTAAACGGCGCTCTCTCCGCGCCAGCAGGGTTCCCACGAGACATTCCCCTCGAGAGCGATAATCTGACTGAAAGCGCCACCACCCAGTATCCCAGGGAAAACGCCCGACAGTTATCCTTGAGTTATCTAAGCTTAAAGACGATAGCGCAAAAATATGCGGAATATAAAACTTATATGGAGCGAACGGGCTACCAAATAACGGAAGGTAGCACAAGTTCTTCCCTTAAAACCATTTGGGGCGCCAAAGAAAACGTTAACCTGGCCGTAGTCGTGAGCGGCAGAGCAGATAGGACTCTTGTGCAACTTGCTTATCTCCTAAAATAGATATCGGAATGCACATTGACGAAAACCAACTTGAGAGTTTTATGATTGACTCCGGCTTGGTTTCGAAGAAAGAGATCAGTCTCGCCAGGAGTGAAGCCAGTAATAAAAATGCCAGCATCGGCGAGGTGCTGGTAAACAAGGGTGTCTTAACTGAAGACGACCTGCGCCGGATGCAGGCCTATATTCTGGGTATTCCCTTTGTGAACCTTAAAAATCAAAAACTGGATTTCTCGGTACTCTCGCTTATACCGGAACCGGTCGCTCGGAACCACAATATTATCGCTTTCAGGCAGATAAACGACGGTCTCGAAGTAGCCATGCTCGACACCGAGGATCTCACGGCTGTTGACTTCGTAAAGAAAAAAGTCGGACTTAAAATTTTGCCTCGTTTAACGGATGGCGAGTCGATGAAGTGGGCCCTGCTTTCCTATCAGAAGACGCTTAAAGCCGAATTCGGCGATATCATCCAGCAGGAGGCCGGTTTGCTCAAGGCCGCCAACGACAAGGCGGGCGGCGACGATATGGTCGAGAGTGACCTTAAGAAGTTGGCGGAAGATATTCCGGTGGTGCGCATTGTCGATACTCTTCTCAAACACGCCATTATTCAAGATGCTTCCGATATCCATATCGAACCGGAGGAGGACAAGGTGCTGGTGCGCTATCGTATAGATGGTATCTTGCGCGATGCCATGGTCTTGCCAAAGAATACCGCCTCTGGCATTACTGCTCGCATCAAAGTGCTCTCGAGTCTCAAGCTGGATGAAAAGCGTATTCCTCAAGACGGTCGTTTTAAAATTGATGTTGAGGGCGAAAGAGTGTCTTTTAGGGTTTCCACCCTGCCCGTTTATTACGGCGAGAAAACTGTCATGCGTCTGCTCCGGGAGAGCACATCCGGGTTCACTTTAGAGAGTCTTGGCTTTCATGGCCAAGGTCTGGATGATTTGCATAAAGCATTGAAGGTAACGACGGGCATGATTCTCGCCACTGGGCCGACAGGGTCTGGTAAAACCACGACCCTCTACACCATGCTCGATATCGTCAACACTCCTAATGTTAATATCTCGACGATTGAGGACCCGGTAGAATATCAGATGGCGCGTATCAACCAGACACAAGTGCGTCCGGAGATCGGCCTGACCTTTGCCAACGGCCTGCGCACGCTGGTGCGCCAGGATCCGGATATCATTATGGTGGGAGAAATTCGCGATAATGAAACGGCGGCGCTTGCCATCAATGCTTCTCTCACCGGGCACTTGGTCCTTTCAACCCTTCATACCAACTCGGCCGCCGGTGCCATACCGAGACTCTTAGATATGAAAGTAGAGCCATTCCTGCTCGTCTCCACTTTGAATATTGTCATTGCCCAGCGCTTGGTCAGGAAATTGACGACCGCGAAGACTAAATACTTTTTAAATCAAGAGGAACTCGCCTCGCTTAACAACGTAGTCCCACTAGAAAGAGTGTACGCGCTGTTGAAGGAAGAGAAACTAATTGGCAAAAACGACGACTTTGACAAAATCCCGTTCTGGAAACCGAGTCCGGGCAAAGACTCCGAAGATGGATATTCCAGTCGTATAGGCATACACGAAGTGCTCAAAGTGACGCCGACTATCAAAAATCTAATTATGAAAGGAGCGACGGCGGGGGAGATAGAAGAGCAAGCCAAATCAGAGGGTATGATGACCATGATTGAGGACGGTATTTTCAAAGCGGCGCAAGGTATCACCACCATCGAAGAAGTCTTACGGGTCGTTTCGGAATAGAAATTGTATAATTAAATCATTGATAATTTATTGAAAATTCTAAATTGAAAATTTGAACCATGACTCTCTACAAATATAAAGCGAAAGACAAAGAAGGCGCCATCTACGAACGCACTCTTGAAACTAAAAATCGTTTTGATTTGTACGGCGTCATTCGTGAAGAAGGCGGGAGCATAGTTTCTATCAAAGAAGTGAAAAGCTTTTGGTCCACAATCTCTCTCAACTTTTTTCTTGGCGGTATTAAGACGCATCAGAAAATTACCTTTGCCAAAAATCTCGGTCTGATGATGAAGGTCGGCCTGCCGGTGACTCGCGCTCTCTCGGTAATGATCAAACAGTCGAGAAATAAATCGTTCCAAAAATTACTCTCCGATATGGAAATGGACATCAGTCATGGTAAAACGCTTTCAGAATCACTCGGGCGGTGGCCGAAAGTGTTCTCGGGTCTTTTTGTTTCCATGGTTAGAGCCGGTGAAGAGTCTGGCACTGTTTCTAGCTCGCTCGGCATTGTGGCCAATCAGATGGAGAAGTCGTATCTCTTGGCAAAGAAAGTGCGCGGCGCGCTGATTTATCCTGCCGTCATTATCTCGGTCATGATCGTACTCGCCGTCCTACTCCTAATTTTTATGGTGCCGACTCTGACCGCAACCTTTAAGGGCATCGGGGTGGAATTACCTCTTGCCACTCGTGTATTTATCGCCTCAAGCGACTTTCTAGTGAAAAATACTCTCGCTGTCGTGTCTGTTATGGCGCTCGTTGTGATTTCCTTTACTATTTTCCTGCGCAGCAGGCTGGGCCGTGACCTTATGGATAACGTTGCCATTCGTCTGCCTGTGCTTGGCGAGATGATTAAAGAGTTTGAATCTGCCCGAAGTACCCGTACTCTCGCTTCGCTGCTTTCGGCTGGGGTGGAGATTGTGGTAGCCCTCGATGTCACTGCCGATGTTTTGCAGAATCATCTATACAAGGACGCACTCAAGTGCGCGCGGACAGCCATCGAGAAAGGAGAATTGATGTCGGCCGTATTTGTCGCGCATGAACATCTTTTTCCCCTTTTTGTCGGCGAGATGGTCGCCGTGGGCGAGGAGACTGGCAAAATTTCGGAAATGCTCATGGGTGTCGCAAACTATTACGAGGAAGCAGTGGACCAGAAGACCAAAGACCTTTCAACCATCATTGAACCGGTCTTGATGATTATCATCGGCGTAGGCGTGGGGATTTTCGCCATCTCGATGCTCGCGCCGACCTACTCATTGGTGGATTATATTTAATATGACGCTTCGTAAAATCGAGGGTTTCACCGTCTTGGAAGTGTTGGTGGTGGTCGCGATCATGGGGATTCTCGCCACTTTTGTCGTTATTGCCTACTCGAAATTCAACTCAATGCAGGCGCTCGATAAGAATATGGCGCTTGTTTCCTCGGTATTAAACCAGGCCAGGTCCCTGACGCTTGCCTCCAAAGATAACACTCAATATGGAGTACACTTCGATGCCGACCAGATAGTGCTTTTTGCCGGCAGTAGTTACTCGGAGAGTAACCCCGACAACAATGCCATCGCGCTTAGTGTCTCGGTCGCGGTCTCGGCTAGTTTCTTGGGCGGAGGCAGTGATGTGATTTTTCAGCGCTTGACGGGGGAAACTGAACAAAGCGGCACGGTGACGCTCTCGCTTGTCTCTAGTCCCGCTTCGGTCAAAAGTTTAACCGTCTTCGAAACGGGCATCATCCAGCATAATTAAAATGACCAAAAGAAAATATCGTCAAGGATTCGCTTTGATTGAAGTGGTCATCACGGCGAGCGTTTTTCTGGTCGTTATCCTGGGTCTGGCCGGAACGTATGCCATAGCAGTCAAGGCCTCTTTGGAAAATGTGACAAAAGTTAAGGCCACTTTTCTGGAAGAAGAGGGACTGGAGGCGGTACGCCTGATGCGAGACTTAAGCTGGGCAGATAATATTGCCACCCAAGTCACGGGAGTGCCATTCTATCTAGTATTTGACGGTGCGACTTGGACAGCGGTTGCTACCAGCGACTTTATTGGGGGCATTTTTGAGAGGAAGATCACGCTTACAGATGTCTATCGCGATTCTTCCCAGAATATTGTTTCTTCGGGCGGTACCCTGGATCCAAACATAAAGAAAGTAACTTCTGCCGTCTCATGGTTCTCTAGAGGAGCGACGACTACCAGATCGCTTTCAACTTACCTCACTAATGTTTTTGACAACTAACATGGAGCGTGGCTTTTCTTTAATTGAATCAGTCATATACGTTACCATCTTTACTTTGCTCGCTGGCGTGATGACTAACGCCCTGTACTCCGTCGCCAGCTCCTACCGCCTGATGCAAGCATCGGTGACGCTCGAGACGGTAGCCGAGACGGCTCTGGAGAGAATGGCGCGGGAGACACGTGACAGTGCCAGCATTGATATTGCAAATAGCGTTTTCGGTTCTTCAGACGGAGTGCTGGCTCTCAATACGACGGATGAAGGCGGCGCTTCGGCCACTCTCCAATTTTTCATCTCAAATCAGACCGTTCACATCAGAGAGAACGGTATTGATCTCGGTCCTCTATCCTCGGATAAGGCCAGAGTGACCAAGTTCATCTTCTATCCAATCAACACACCCTATTCCCAAGCGGTGAGAATGGAGGTGACTGTGGAAACTGGTCAGGACGCCAGTTATAAATCGGGTACTTTTTACGCCACGGTGGTATTACGCGGCTCTTATGCTCCATAAATGAAACACAAATCCAAACAATCAAAAGAGCAAGGCGCGGTTCTGCTTCTTGTGACTGTTTTATTCACGGCTGTTTCAGTGACCATCCTCTTGGGCACTATCGCGCCCATGATTCGCCAAATCCAGATGGCCCGGGATTTTGAATCCTCCAAACGAAGCTACTTTGCGGCTGAAGCGGGAGGCGAGGACGCTTTCTACCGGTTAAAAAACAATATTGAGATTTCTTTTCCGTTGATCATGGCTTTCGATAACGCGGCCGTGAGTGTGACTTCCTCGGTTATCTCTCCCACCGAGCTGGAGATTTACTCTCAAGGCGTTGACAACAATAATTATCGCACGGTGCTCAAAGGTATCACCATCACTGACGGTTTTTCCTTCCACTTTGGTGTTCAAACCGGCATCGGCGGTCTCTTCCTATATAACAACGCTCGAGTCAACGGCAACGTGTATGCCGGGGGTATAGTTTTGGGCGGTAATACCAATCCCAGTTCCTATAACTATATCGACGGCAGTGTGGTCTCCGCTGGCCCGTCGGGCTCCATTAGGTATGTCAATGCTTCGAGCTCTGCTTATGCTCATACCCTGCGGGATAGTACGGTTGGGAAAGATGCTTATTATCAAACCATCTCCAATACGACGGTGGGTGGCACGCAATATCCCGACAGCACCGACCAGCCGCCGATCGGCTTCCCGATCGGTGATGAGCAAATCACTAATTGGGAAAATGATGCCCAGGCCGGAGGCAGTGTCTCCTGCACTGCCGGCAATTATGTGATCGAGTCGTCCGTCACCATCGGGCCCAAAAAAATACCATGCAATCTAGCTATCAGCGGCAATGGTACCATGGTCACGCTGACTGGCTCGGTTTGGGTAACCGGCAACGTCAACATTTCAGGTTCTGGCGGCAGCGGCGTGCAACTTAGAGTAGCTGATTCTGTCGGCAATAAGAGTGTGATGGTGATTGCCGATAATCCTGCGAATAAAACCGGCTCCGGTCTCATCTCGATCTCCGGCAATTCTAACTTTTATGGCTCGACTGGCAATGAAGATTCGTACGTAGTGCTCATTTCTGGTAATACCAGCGCGGAAAACGGCGGCAGCAATATCGCCATTGATGTAGTGAACGGTGCCGCGGGCAATGTCTTGGTTTACGCTTCTCATGGAGAAATTAAACTTCAAAACAATGTCAATCTCCGCGAAGTTACCTCATATAAACTGTCAGTCTACAACAATGCGGTGGTTAACTATCTGATCGGTCTCTCTCAATCGCTCTTTACGTCAGGTCCTGGCGGCACCTGGAAGATCAAACGTTGGCGAGAAATTTAGTGTCTGGCTAGCGTGATATAATCCCCCCATGACCAAGCCTATCCTAGTGGCGAACTGGAAGAACCACCCAAAGTCTCTAAACGAAGCCAGGATGCTCTTAAGGGACTTATCGAGAAATGCTCTGCGCTATAAAAAAGTCAGCTTTTTTATCGCTCCGCCTCTGGCATATTTTGAATCAGTGGCGTCGCGCGCTGGAAGTTTTTACCATCTGGCCACTCAAGATATGCCGCCCTTTTTCCATGGTACTTACACCGGAGTGGTGACGCCTGATATTCTCAAGAGTTTCGGAGTCCGGCTTGTCATCCTTGGTCACAGCGAACAGCGCGCGCTGGGTGAAACAAACGAAGCTGTTTCCCAGAAAATAAAAACTGCTTTTCGCTCCGGGATCACGCCTTTGGTCTGTGTTGGTGAGACGTCGAGGGACCAAGATGGCGAACACTTCGAGTTTCTCCGAGAACAGCTTAAGCTCTCGCTTGCCGGTTTGAATCGGACGACTGATGCCCGCAAATTAATGCTTGCTTATGAGCCGGTCTGGGCGATAGGCAAGCGCGCTGAAGATGCCATCATACCCGCCGATCTCGCGCAGTCCGTTATCTTTATCAAAAAAGTGTTGGTTGATATGTTTGGTCGCGCGACCGCCGAGCTTATTCCCGTCCTTTATGGCGGTTCAGTCGAGTCGGATAATGCCCGCGCGCTTGTCTCGGGAACGGGTATCAACGGTTTTTTGGTCGGGCACGCCTCTCTCGACGCCAGAAATTTCAAGATAATCGCCTCGTCATTGCTTGGAAAATGAATCTAAAGTCTATCACCAAGGCGGGAAATTTAGCCGGCAAGACGGTCCTAGTGCGGGTCGACTGGAATGCGCCGATGGATAAGACCGAGGTTATTGACGATTTTCGTATCAAGAAATCCTTGCCGACACTAGAGTATTTGGCAAAAGCCGGCGCCAAAGTGATTATCGCCACCCATTTGGAACTATCTGGCGCCTCGGTAGGTCCCCTCCGGAAATACGTGCCGGCAGGGATGAAATTACTGGAAAACTTGCGAAATAATCCGGGGGAAGAAGGCAATGCGGCAAAATTTGCCAGGGCGTTGGCCGCCAAGGCCGATCTTTACGTGAACGAGGCCTTCTCTGTGTCACACCGAGAGCACGCTTCTATCGTCAGAGTGCCGAAATTGCTGTCGAGTTTTGTCGGTCTCGAGTTTCTGCTCGAAATTCAGGAACTTTCCAAAGCTTTCTATCCCAAGAAACCGTTTTTGTTTATTCTGGGAGGGGCCAAATTTGATACCAAGTTGCCGCTACTTGAAAAATTCAGTCATATTGCCGACCGCATTTTTGTCGGAGGCGCTTTGGCCAACAATTTTTTTAAGGAGCAGGGGAAGGATATCGGCGACTCGTTAGTAAGCGAAGGAGACTTTGGTCTCAAGGCGCTCCTGGATACCGGTAAAATCATTCTGCCGGAAGATACCATCGTCAAAGACGGCAGGATTCTGGATGCCGGTCCTATTGCGATAGAAAATCTTAAGCCACTCATTTCTGCCGCTAAACTTGTGCTGTGGAATGGTCCGTTGGGTAATTATGAAAAGGGTTACAAAACATCCACTCTTGCTCTGGCTAAAATGATTTCAGAATTTGGGGGTGAGTCTATCATCGGAGGAGGGGACACTCTGGCAGCAATCCATGAATTAAATATTCTCGATAAATTTTCTTTCGTCTCAACCGGTGGCGGCGCCATGCTCGACTTCTTAGCCACGGGCACTTTGCCCGGTATCGAAGCTCTTAAATAAAACAACAGGCGCGTGAGAAATCACGCGCCTAAGAAGGTGGGTAGGAGATCCGGGTTCTTACTGAGTGATTTGTTATTCGTTTGATTGTCTCCTGATGTACCCAGGATTTTTTGATGGATCGTAGACCATCATCTCATCAAGAAGCAGGAACGCGCCCTTATCGTAGACAAGTCTTTTCAAGTCACAGTGACGTGGCTGAGCCAGTGACTCGAAATATTCCTCCGTCCATCCTAAGAGTATCTTGAGCAGCACACGAAGTCCGAAGCCATGAGTGATAATGAGGGTGTCTTCGTCTGACCTGGATGCCATCTCTTGTTTCAACTTCTTGGCAAATAGGTCGAAACGCAAGATCATCTCTGTACCACTTTCTCCACCGGGGAATTGATACCGTAGTACCCCAGCCAGATACCTTTGTTTCTCGATCTCTGCACGGTTATGTATCGTTATATTTCCCCAGTTCTGTTTTGCGATGAGACGTTCCGTGCTCAGTGACCACTTTATCTGTGCTGGCATACCGGAGATGATGATCTCTGCAGTCTCGAGCACCCTCTTGCTTGGTGGCAGTATTAGACGAAGGTGTTTACCAGTTCCAAATTCATGGATGAACCTTTGACCAAAGACCTTGGCTTGTTCTTGACCTTTTTCACTGAGTGGCATGTCTTCATCGGCAATACGCCCGTATGCGTTATTGTCGATATCTTCAAGAGACTCAGCGTGTCTTGTGACGAAGAGCTTTTTGGCCTCTGCATCCATCTCGGGCTCCTTTCATGTCGAACTTGTGAAGAACAAAATCTTGTTGTATAATACTCAGATATATGATAAAGTCAATTTCTCGATGAAACCACTAGCTGTATTTAAACAAAAAGACATATTCCCAGAACAGGAAGAGCAAAAAAATATTGTTTTTAAAAAGCGCTTAACAGGGAAAGCAATTGTTTTTGATCATGGAGATAATGTTGCTTTGGTTGGCAATAGAATTAATTCTTTTTATCTACTCCCTGGCGGTGGAATTAATAAAGATGAATCTGTTGAAAACGGAATTATCCGAGAGTGTCTTGAAGAAATTGGCTGCCATGTGAGACTTTTAAACAATGTTGGCATCGTGGAAGATTACCGAGATAGAGATAAGAAACATTATTTTAATTATTGTTATACGGCAAGGTTGGTTGGTGAAAAAGGAAGATCAAAACTCACGGAAGATGAGGATAAAAATGGTATGCATGTGATATGGGTTTCCTTAGATGAAGGAGTAAAAATTCTAGAAAAGGAGCTGGAACAATTGAAAAAAGGAGAAGTGAGGTTTTATAATACCGGCTTCAATATTCTCCGAGATCATATTTTTCTAACTAAAGCGCGAAAATTTTCCAAGCAATAATGACTAGGGTCTTTCTCATGATTGACTATCGAGGTCAATTCTATTCCTCGACAAAACACAGAGGAGCTGCTGTTGACCTCGATAGGTTACGAGATTATTTTACAAAGTCCGGATTCGAACTCATGATAGTACCGTTTTCAGGGGTTAATTTTTGTACTCAAAATTACAAAGATGAGTGGGTGCTTTATCAATCATCTGAAGACCCTAGCTTATTTTATAGAGGATATCTTGAAGACATTGTTACGGGTCTCCTTATGCAAGGAGCTAAATTAATACCAAATTTCTATCAATTCAAAGCCCACCACAACAAACATTTTATGGAGATCATGAGGGATATCCAGTCTCTTTTAGAGATAAAAAATATCCAAGCAGAAAGATACGGGACATATGAAGATTATTTAAAAAATATAAAAAAGTTTAAAGAGAAAACTTATGTACTAAAAGTAAGCGATACATCAAAAAGCAAAAAAGTTTTCCTGCTGAAAAACTTGAAGGAGAAGATTAGATTACCTAAAATCATGTCAAGAACACTTTCTTTACAAAATCTGAAATATTTCATGAAAAAATTGGGAACCGGTAACACGCCGTTGTATATTTCAAATCATAGACAAAAGTTTATTCTGCAACTATACATCAGCAATCTTCATGGCGATTATCGCGTTGTCGTATATGATAATAAATTTTATGTTTTATATAGAACAAATCGCACTAATGATTTTCGGGCAAGCGGAAGTATGAAGTTCAATTATGACGTAGAGTTGCCAACAGGCCTCTTAGATTATGCTGAAAGAGTTTTCGATAGTTTTGATGTGCCGTACATAGCTTTAGATGTCGGCGCAAAAGACGGAACTTTCTACCTGTTCGAGTTTCAATTTGTTTGCTTTGGACAATATACTCTTGAGAAATCAAAATATTTTTACCGTCATGACAATAATGAATGGGTGAAGATATTTGAAGAGCCAGATTTAGAACGTGAAATTGCAACATCTATTATAAAATTTATTAGGAGGCTACAAGTTAGCGATGGCCGAAACTAACTCATCGGTGTGAGTATTGGCGATGTCATGTCCGCCGCCTGCAATGATACGGAGCGTGTGATTGTTTTCATGCGAAGTGAGGAAGTCTTTCACTAGCTCCGGTGGAGTGGCAGTGTCCTTATCTCCGTAGATCAGGACCAGTTCGTCCGACACTTTCAGCAGGTCCTCTCTGAGATCGAGACCAACGATGTTACGGTAGGTCTCTCTCATCACAGAACTTGCCTTAGCGTAGTAAGGATTTCTCACTACGCTTGCCAGATAGAAGTCTCTGGCAAGTATAATGAGTCTTTCCGGCAGGATGGCTTTGAGCCAACCGATCGAGGCACTCTTTTTCTCGTACCAGCGAAGAATGGCCGGGGAGACAAGAAATGCCTTGACCGTCTTGTCGCCAGACACCGCCTTCCAGTGGACGAGAATTGCTCCGCCGAAAGAGTACCCGAGGACGATGTCCGGCTTCTCCCTCTGAATCACCTGATCTAGATACTGAGTGAAATCAGAGAGAAACCAGGGACGTTCCGGCTCCTTCTCCCCACAGAATCCGGGAAGATTGAAGCGAACGACCTCAAGGCGTGCTGAGAGAGCTTCCACGAAGTGCGAACGATTGCTCCATGCGTCCGTGCATCCTGATGGTGTGTAGTTGTCGTGGTTCCAGCCGTGAATAAGGAGAATCTTTTTCATGTTTTCACCTCTTGTGAGTTTCGAGTTTGTTGTTAAAGATCTGGTGTCTGCCGTGGACATTACATTAAATGAGTGCGTTAATCAAGATAGAAATTGGAGAATTTTCTCTGCATTACCGAGAAAATCTTTTGGATCGCCTGAAACACCGGAGTTTGGAAATATCCAAATATGCGCGTGTCGCACTTCATCGCCGATTATTTTAGAAAGTATGAAGTCCGTTCCAAATGCTTTTTTTTGTGCTATAGCAATTTTTTTCACCACTTCAAAATATTCCCCAGCATTGGGAACGTCCCAAACCCATCGATAATGTATTTTTGTGATAACTTGAGTATGCCCGGGAGATTGCGGGTTAATGTCTAGAAAAGCCAGAAAATTCTCATCCTCGTACACTTTGCAAGAGGCGATCTCTCCTTTGACGATTTTACAAAATATACATTCCATACTAAATATTAATAACTTCTAGAGTCCACTAATCGACCTAACTGGTCAAAGAGTTCTATAGTCTCATAATCTTCGGCCCACATTTCCCAACCTTTGCCGAGAAATATCCGCCATGTTCGGCCAGAAAAATTCGGGTTGCTAGCGTGATTGGCGATACAAGAACCGTAATTGAAATGACTTTTGATAAACGCTACACAAGAGCTTGAAAGCAACTTACCGTCCACGCAATTGTAACAAATATCTTCCTCTCTATCTCGAGTATTGAATTCAGGTGTGCGACAAGGCGTCATTCTCTCTATGAATTTACGACATTCAGTATCGAGAGCACTCACTCCCGGCTCATCTGTTGGTCTGGGGCAATTGCGCGCAAGCGGCGGAGTGAAAGTGTATTCGGGCAAGTCTTCCAAGAAACCAGAGCAAATATTTTCTTTGAAACTCACGATTTTGTAGGGCAATTGAGAACCGATTAAGCCAGTAGTGATGACGGCTGTTTCACCGTCTTGAAGTATTACATTCTGAAATATGTTTGTACCCATAGGCGAGACGAAAGGCGCCGCTCGGCCGATCTTGGCGGTATCTGCTGGAAAGTACTTTAAACTGCCGCCGAGATCGTAAGCGCGCTTATCTTTAGCATTTTTCAATTGCCAGTTGGTAATGTCTACGGGCTCTCTCTCCCTATTATCTATGGTGATGTACTCTTCGTATGGCTGATAAGCATAGGATGCGTTGCCAGTGCCTAGAGAAATATTTAGCGCATGGGACGAGTCTGACGTGACGATATTTTCTCCACCGGAACCGTTATTTACTGAAGGATTAGAAGGATTGGTTGTAGAGTCGGAGTCTCCCATGAGCGTAACTATCATAATGACAATAAGAACAGCCAAAATCAGCACTCCCTCCATCATGCTGTTATCTTTCATAGTTCTATCTTAATACGCCTGTCCGCTAGTGCCAAGTGAGCCACGGCGGGCGTGCTAGAATAGTCCAATGCAGTATTTTCCGGAGCTATTCGAGGCCATGCTTAAACAGCGCGGTATCATGAGAGAGGAAGAGGAAGATTTTTTTAATCCTGACTACGAGAAGCTCTATGACCCTCTACTTCTACCGGACATGTCCAAGGCTCGCGACAGAGTGATAAAAGCGATCAAAGGCAATGAGCATATCGTCGTATTCTCCGATTACGACTGCGACGGCTTACCGGGCGCGGTGGTGCTCTCTGACTTCTTCGCGCGGATAGAATTTGAAAACATTTCTTTTTATATCCCGCATCGGCACGACGAAGGTTTTGGCCTCAATCGTGACGCGATCAAAGAAATCGCTGCGCGTGGTGCAGGGCTCATCATCACCGTCGATTGCGGTATTGCCGACACCAAAGAAGTGGCGTTTGCCAATAAGAAAGGTATTGACGTCATCATTACCGATCACCATAAACCGAACCCGATTCTGCCCAACGCCCACGCTATAGTCAATCAGAATA
>Ga0209541_10010820_pt1 | contig 14423 bp, 10 predicted proteins | sample RifCSPlowO2_01_FD_184027 | JGI IMG/M metagenome (GOLD analysis project Ga0209541, IMG submission 184027) | Groundwater microbial communities from Rifle, Colorado - Rifle CSP2_plank lowO2_0.1 (SPAdes) (version 2) | ecosystem: Environmental > Aquatic > Deep subsurface > Groundwater | place... | reverse complement strand
CCCCTTTCTGAAAATTCTCTTGGTCATCAAACCCCACTCTGGGACAAGCCGTATTCACCCATAGTTGAATGAAAGGAAAATTTTCCAGCTGATCGAAAGAAATGACATTATCAATAAAATAGTGAAATGTTTTATGAGGATACTTTTTCTCTAAAAATAGAGCTGGCCGGAATTGTTCTTGGCCAGGTTTAATGGTTACTAAGACACCTATCTCTTTAGCGTTGAGGAATTTAAGCAGAGAAGCACGATATTTTTGTAATATTTTTTTGACAAAGGTATAATCTAAAACCTGAAAATGTTGACCAATAGGATCATTACAGATTATTTCCTTCAGTTCGGAATTATCTTTTTGGCCATAAACTAGTGCTAAAGGATGAAATTTTCCATCACCAATATAAAGGTAATATTCTATTTTTGATTGTTCTTTAGAAGGAAGGTTCAAAGAGTTATGATAATTATCACAACCAAGAAGCTGGTTGGAAACATGAGTACGATCAGGTTGGGATGAAATCATTTCAATATTTAATTCTTGAAGTTTTTTTTTTACTTTATCCAAATTATTGCAGAATTGAACAGAAGCATACAATCCTACTGTTTTCACATGTTTATCTTTGAGAAATTTAATGCTTTTAGGAAGTAATGAAACTTCTCCGGTAAAGGGAGCTTCTAGAAATAAAATATCCATTTACCATCCCTCTTTTTTATGAAAGACATTATGTCCCCAACTGATTAACAAATCTACTTTCATTTTATTAAGTCCTAAAGGAATATCACAAGCGCCAAAATTACTGCCTAACCAGATTAATACTCTAGCTTTGGTTTCTTGGGTTATTTTTTGTTCAATTTCTTTTGCGTATGGTTTCATGCCATCGGGAAGCTGAATGCACACTAGTTTGGCATCTATTTCTTTGATTTTCTGAATTGCTTTTTGTAGTTCTGGATCGTAGAGTGCCATTACGAGAAGATTATTCTACGGCCTATTTTATATATATTGCGGTAGATATTGTGTAACAGAAAAAGTAGAGAGATATCTGAAAGTGAAAAAAATGAGTGAAAAATTATTGATGTTTTTTGAAAAATTCATCTCGACTCATTCTAATCTCATTAAGTATTGCTTGAAGCAAACCACGCTTAATATCTTTATTAGAGTGTATAGGCACTACAGTTGTTCTTCCATCAAGATGCCGATAAAAACAATGGCTTCCCTTCTGTCGAATACATTCAAAGCCTTCCTTCTCTAAGAATTTACACACTTCTTTAGAAGAAAGTTGAGGAAGCTTCATGAGATAGTTATTTCTTGAACTCCTACAAATTTTATCTGTTCTACCGGAGTTAAAGTCTTTTTGCCAGATTGTACTTCCAAGCAAAGTTCGATAGCTTCCTTGATATTATTCATAAGTTCATCAAGAGTGTCGCCTTGGCTCACGCATCCAGCAAGTTCTGGAACCTTACCAATATAGCCGCCATCTTCGTCCTGTTCAATAATTACATGAAAAGTTCGTGCCATAGTTGCATATAAAGTAGTTTATTTTATTAATCTTACGCTGAAATTCTACTCAAAACCAAAACAAAGGGTTTAGTAACAATTCACGCAGTATACTTATACCACGTTCCTTTATATCCCATTTTATTTTGGATAAAACGAATATAATCTGCTGTGCCAATTATAGCATTATGATTCTTGGTTTTGTAGTAAAGCAAAGTATCTATGATAAAAGAATGGGATACTCCTATAACAATATTCCAAGAACCAGTACCGGAAATACTACTTGCTGCATCAGCCCAGGCTTCTAATTCCGAAGAAACTTTTACCGGATTTGGAGTTAATTTGTACTTCCCTTTCATCCAATTTGCAAAACATTGAAATTCATTTTCTTTATAATCTGGACCGTATTCTGCCATCGCTTCTTTGCTCATACGAAAAAAAAGATCCGGATGTCGAGTTACTTCGCTCACAGTAATTCTTTTTCCATAATGGGCAGAAGTTTGTACCAATTTTCTACGAATTATTTCCCCATATAACCAAGCCCTCCTCATATCACTACAATAAATACTCACATTAACTGCCTTAGGACAGAGTAAAACTTCTTCAGCCAGATATTCGGCAAAAGCTTTGGCTTGTCTCACTCCTTTAGGAGATAGATTTCTTTTTCGAGAGGGGCCACCAGGATACATTTCCACCATGTCCTCAGATTTATCCGGATGACGAAGCATATACACACTCGTTACACTAAACATACTTTCTAAATCTCGTTGTATTTTTTGTAATAATAAAGAAGCATCTTTTCGAGCATCGGCATTTTTGGAAGATAGAATTGCTTTGACACTTTCTAAATACTTACAAACTTCACGAAGTTTAACCGTTTCAGAGGGATGAAGTGAATTTTTATGTGTTCCTTCAACCAATAGAATATACTTACGAAGATGATCGATAGAACTGCATATTTGAGCAGGTTTTTTATCACTACTCATGGCATGATTAATCTCTTTCAATAGACTTTGTACATTTACTAACGATGTGAAAAAACTCATTATCATCACCTATCTCTTTTTTATCAATGTATGAGGAGTTAGAATATAAAGATTTCTAATTTCTATAATCACACAGAAATCTTCGAATGCACATAATATCCTATAAACTGAAACAATGGACTAGCCAGCAATATAATTACCACCACAGTTATATCCGGCACATACAGAGCCAGGGAAAATATCCCTGCTCCAAACAAATACGCCCATTGATCCCAAGGAACCCAATATTCAGATTTAGCTAAATGTGATTGTTCTCGATAAAATAATCTTAGTGCATCCCCAACTATAACTCCCAATCCCATCAAAACACCCATTAAGATGGAAAATCCATTATAATCGATGAGAGCAAAACTTTGAAATCCTTTAAAATAAAGATATTTCTGCAGGGAGAAAATAATGATGCTGATGATTATAGCACCCAAGAGATCTTTCCCATCAATCTTGACCAATCGGTGCAAGTGTTTTTTCTCCCAGAAATCTAATGAGGAAAATAGTTTAGCCGCATATACTGGAAGGAAATAATAAAGACATTGGAATATAATTGAAACCATTAATTGAATGGAATTAAAAGAAGTATAAAAGATTAACGTTTAGGATCTTTAGGTTTGATAGTATATCCTTCATCTATTCTAGTAATTTTAGAATCTATCGGTCTAATTTTAAATTGACCAAAACTACCACCAATTCTTTCTCCCCTTCCTGCTTCTTCTAAAAATAATCTATCTATAGTCGTTGCTCGTTCTGGTACAAATGGACTTTGTTCAAAGACTACCGCCATACCAGCTTTTCGATATAAATCAGCAGTCCTCTCTTGTGCCGGAGTAGGTGCTGCACCTTGGTAAGTTAAAAGTACGGGAGGAGCTTGGTTAAGATTAACATGAATTTCTGCACCCCAGGATGGATCTCTTACACCACCTAGCCTAGGGGTTCTTTCTTCTGTGGTAGGAGAATTATATATTTTAGATTCACCACCTAGATAAGTTAATGGTCTGGAGTGACGTACAAATGGATCCTGATCAATTTCACTTCCAACAGTAGTCGCGATAGGTTTTGCTGTAGGTATTTCTTCAAAAACTACCTCACGACCCAATGCACGATACGCACCAGCAATTCTCTCTTGCTCAAGAGTAGGGACTACTCCGTTGTAAGTCAAAACTACAGGATGTTTTCTCTTAGGGATACTCTCATCTCCAAAACTAACAAGTTTAATTTTTTCTTCTAAAGGACGTCTAGGAGGTAATTCTAAATGGGTTGGATTTCTCTCAGAAAGAGGTATTCTAAAACAATCTAGTTCTTGATTAGAAAAATGATCTGGCAGTAGTGATTTTGGTTCTCTGAATCTTATTTCAGTAGGAGGTAAATATGTTTCATCTCTAACATCAGTGTCAGTTAATGGTTTTGGATTATGAGGAATTCCATCCATTCTTACCTCTCTACAATATTCTCTAAACCTCTCTACAGGATCAGTATCAAAAGGAGAAACGGCCGCTGGCATAATCTCTGTTCCATCTTCTGCAGGAACTTTTGTAATAGGATTTTGACTCACTTTTCTATCTTTAAAAGCAGCTACAAGTTCTTCCCAAAATGTTTTTTTACCAGCCATTTTACTCCTGTAAATGAACCCACATTTATAAACTTTTCGTTTTTATAATTGGTTAGTAGTAACATATTTTGTATTCTCCCGATTAACAATCTTTATTAACTTCACCTCCTGCTAAGAAAATCGAAAACAGTGGATGTAAATTACCTTCTTAAACCGGACCGAAGAAAAGAACCATTTAGACCGACTGAAGTCCTTCCTTTTGGAGAATTAAGGACCGATCATGTATTTGTAAGAGAGTATCGTGACGGAGCTTGGCAGAAAGGAGTTATAAAACCTTATGATAGTAATCCCCAAATTATGTGGGGAGCAAAAGGATTGAGCTACAGTATGGGTTGTTTTGAAGGCAGTGGAGCAAGAAGACTTCCCGATGGAAAAATATATACTTTCAGATTTGCAGAAAGCGCTAAACGTATGAATAAATCGGCTACCAGATTAGTTCTGCCCCATATTCCCGAAGAGGAACAGATGGAAGCAGTACACCACTTGATTGATGTAGAACGATTATGGTACCCAGAACAAGAAGGAGCTTATTTTTATGTAAGACCAGTATTGGTGGCAACTCAAGATTGTGCTAAAGTAGGTAAGAGTAAAGAATTCAAATATTATGTTTTTGTTTCTCCCTCCAGCGCCTATTTCCCCCAGGGATTTCAAGCCGCAAGTTATCTAATAACTGATCGTTTTCATCGTGCTGCTCCCGGGGGAACTGGAAATACCAAAGCAAGTGCTAATTATGCCGGAACAATTCTACCCAAAGAACTCGCCGGAAGATTAGGTGCATTAGAAGTATTATACTTAGATGTCACCAATACTTGGATTGAAGAATATGGGGCTATGAATTTTTTTCATGTGACTAGGGATGGTATAATTCATATTCCTTCTTTTAGTGATACTATTTTAGAATCAATTACTGCCCGTAGTTTCTTGGAGCTTCCAGAAAGAATGAAAAGAGAATTAGGACATGAAATAATACAAGAACCAGTAAGATTAAACCGCTTAATGGAAGGATTAAGAAACGGTGATATTACTGAAGCAGGAGGATTAGGTACAGCAGCAGGAGTTTCACCTGTTGGAAAATATTTTGTAGACTTTGGAAGAAAAAATAAATTGGAAGATCTGAGTACTGAAAGTATTGGAGAACAAATGGTGGGAGACAGCAATGCTGGCCGGGTATCTACAAGAATGTTCAATCTTCTTACCGATATAAGAACAGGAAGAAGAGAAGCCCCAAAAGGATGGTTGGAAGAAGTGGCGCGATTAGATATATAATTCTAAATGAATATAGGGAGAGAGCGTATTTCTTTGACAGTAGTAACAGTACAAAGATTTAAAAATAAGCGTATTTATTTAACTTTAAATGGATTTTAAAGAATTATACAAGAAAGGAAAGGGTTTAGTATGCAAAACATTAGTAGCAACAGCAATTATTTCTAATTTGGTTTCTGGTTGTAGTTTTTTTGAAGAACAAAAGAGATTAGCAGAACAGCGGATGCAAGAAGCAGAGCGACAAAGACAAGCTCAAATGGTACAATTATATGAAACTGCTGATGGTCTGGCAACTTATTCCGTTCCCCAAATTGAAATAGAAGCTAAAAAGACAAGTTACACTTTAGATCCATTTACACATCTCGGAAATGCTATGAAAGCTCAGCGAATAACTCTTCCAGTTTCTGAAGATTATTTTAATTCAGTTAGAGTTGGGCAAGAATTAGATTCTAAGTTTAATACAGGTGATTTCTTATTTGAAGGAGATTTGTCCAGTTATGATGTAGAAGTTGCTGGCAAAAGACGAAAAAATATGCAATGTCGTATTGTGGGAAGCACTTGTCAAGAAGTTGATGATGCTACCTATCAAGCACTAGCTGCGGTTAATGACCAGCAGGGAAAAATGAAACCATCAAAAATAAATCCCGATGTTTTATTAAGAGATGGAAAGGGATCTATTGATGGTTTGTTCACAGACAACTGCACCATTAGAATTCGCTCTCATAAAACTAACTTTACCCTTGACATTTTCAAACATATTACTAACAGTTGGAATGATATGGAATATCCCATTCAACTACCACGTTTTTTATGTGACCAATTACATTCGGGAGATGAATTAGATCAAAATTTTGTAGGAGGAAGTTTATTTTTTTCTAGAAGTGCATCTTGGGTAACTTATACCGTAACAGCTATCCAGAGAAGCTATCAAAATTAAAATGTCGTTATTCAAAAACTATACACTATTCCCCAGTTGCATTCCCAAAAATAATTTTATCTTCCTAAAATTAATCGTATCTTAAAACTTTTAATTATTTTCTATAAACTAAAATTATACAGTTTACAATACATAGTATACAAAACTAAAAACTATTTAAACCACTAGCCCTCACCTAAAAACCGAAGACACTAAATCTGTATGGTTTCAGCAACATAAACACCAGGGATAGTGTTTTATCACTTATCAAGAGAAAGAGTAAGATAAGAAGATCACCACAATAAAAGAGGTTAAAAGATGCAATGTCCATTCTGTTCACATCAAGAAACTAAAGTTTTGGAATCGAGAGAGGTAGATGAATCTATCCGCAGAAGGAGAGAATGTTTGAAATGTGAGAATCGTTTTACTACATACGAAAAAGCCATATTTCATTTCTCGGTTCAAAAAAAAGATGGGAGAGAGCAAGTATATAATTTAGACAAAATAAAAAACAGTTTGGTCAAATCCTGCGGAAAAATAGAAGATACGGAATTAGCAGAATTAACTAGAAAGATTGAGCAGACAATCCTCTCTCGGAAATTAAATCCCATTCCCACTACTAAAATTGGTAAAATAGTATTGAAAGAATTAATGAAGTTCGATAAAATGGCCTATTTGCGTTTTGCCACCATTCATAAATCTATTGATGATCCTCGTTTGTTGAAAAAAGAATTAGAAATAATAGTATAGTCAAAATCAGGTATAACACAAGGGGTGCAGAGAAATGGAACAAGAAATGAGCATGCAGCAGGGATTAAAGATACCGCGATATTTTACGAAAGAGAATATTAGTCCTTTTGATATGTTTACCTATGAACGACGTTCTTCTATCATCAAAAATCCCGATGGATCCAAAGTGTTTAGTATGGAAGAAGTAGAAGTTCCTACTTTTTGGAGTCAAGTGGCTACAGATATTTTAGCTCAGAAATATTTTCGTAAAGCGGGAGTCACATTAAAAAACGAACATGGCGAACCATTATTAGACGAAAATGGAAAAGTGATTACTGGAAGTGAAAGTAGCATTAAACAAGTTGCGCATCGAATGGCAGGATGTTGGAGAGATTGGGGGGAGAGATATGGATATTTTGCTACCCCTACAGATGCTCAACATTTCTACGAAGAAATGATTTATATGATCATTAACCAAAGTGCTGCTCCCAACAGTCCTCAATGGTTTACTACCGGATTATTTTGGGCCTATGGATTAACTGGCGCTCCTCAAGGACATAGTTATGTTGATCCTATTACCAGAAAATTAGAATATGCTAAAGATGCGTATACTAGATCACAACCTCACGCTTGTGCAGATTACTTTACTCAAGTTTATACTGAAGAAGGTACAAAATATATTGGAGAAATTGTAGAAAAGAATTTAGTAGGATTAGGAGTATTTGATGGAGAAAAGTTTGTAAAGATTTTAGCCACTAAAGACAACGGAGAAAAAGAAATACACAGAATAACTGTGAAAAATGGAAATTATGTTGATTTAACAAAAGATCATTTGGTTCTTTCCGCCCAAAAATGGGGTGACAATTATAGCTGGAAAGAAATCAAAGAAGTAGAAATGGGACATACTCTTCAACAACCTTTAGTTTTAGAAGTCAAGGAAAAAAATGTGTTTAGTTTGGACTTAGCTAAAGCCAGATTGGCCGGATGGATTATAGGGGATGGTTCCATAGGAATTTATGATAAAGTTATGCGTATGGAAATCATCACTATTAACGAAGATGAACAGGAAGCAGTTTTATTAGATATTAAAGAAGTATTTGGAGAGGGAGTTTCTTATTGGGTTACTTCTTTCAAAACCAAAAATGAATCTATTCAAGGAAAAAGAATTCACTTAGCTGGAAGAAAGATCCATTCATTTGTAGAAGAGTTCGGATTGATAGAGAAAACTAGCCGAACAGCAGTTATTCCGCACAAAATAATATGCTCATCCCCACAGGAAAAAAGAGAATTTCTAAAAGCACTTTTTCAAGCTGATGGTTGTGTGAGAATTAGAGTAGACGAAAACAGAAACTCGGGAGATGTTTGTCTTACTACTTCTTCAGAAAAACTCTCACAAGGAGTGCTACAACTACTCAACTCTCTGGGAATATACTCACGGATTTCTTGGAATCAAGATTTAAGAGAAAATAGAGCAGGAACACATCAAGTGACTATTGCATATGGAAGTGCCAGAGAACAATACCAATTACAAATAGGATTTATCAGTGAAGAAAAACAAGGAAAACTTGCTTTACTCAACAAACTGGTTCAGCGTTCCAAATCTATTCCGCTGATTAGAGAAGAAAGCATAATTTCTATAGAGAAAGTAGGAATAGGAAGAGTATTTGATATTCAAACGGAAAGTGGAAAATTTTTAGGAAACGGAATTGTAGTTCACAACTGCTTTATTCAAGAAGTCAATGATGACTTAGTCACAGAAGGAGGAATTTTTGATTTATTAATTCGTGAAGCCAGAGTGTTTAAGTATGGTAGTGGAACTGGAAGTAACTTTTCCCGAATAAGGGGAAGAGGAGAAAAATTAAGTGGAGGAGGAACTAGTTCCGGATTAATGAGTTTCTTAAAAATATTTGATACTGCTGCAGGGAGTATTAAATCTGGTGGAACGACCAGAAGAGCAGCTAAAATGATTTCTTTGGACATGGATCATCCTGAAATTGAAAGTTTCATTTGGTGGAAAGTTCGTGAAGAAGAAAAAGTAGCTTCTTTAATTGCTGGAAGTAAAATAATGAATCGCACCATTTCCAAATTAGTTGCCGCAGCTAAAGGAAAAGAAAAACCATTGGAAGATGCAGAAGTTCGTACATATCTTAAACAAGCAGCTAAATCGCAGATTCCTGTTAACTATTTGGTTCGAGCTCTAAGTTTAGCTAAACAAGGCACTGATTTTCCTTTACAAGAATTTGATACTCATTATGAATCCGAAGCGTATCAAACTGTTTCAGGACAGAATAGTAATAATTCTATCAGAATTCCCAATTCTTTTTTTGAAGCAGTAGAACAAGGCAAAAATTGGAATTTGATTGCCAGAACTAATGGAGAAATTATGAAATCCATGCCCGCACAAAATTTATGGAATCAAGTTGGTTACTGTGCTTGGGCCTCGGCAGATCCCGGAGTACAATTTGACACAACTATCAACGAATGGCACACTTGTCCTGAAGATGGAAAGATTAATGGAAGTAACCCTTGTGTAACGGGAGATACTTTGGTGCTAACGGAAGGAGGAAAATGGAAAAGAATAGATTCATTATTAGGAAAAGAAACCACTATTATAACCAATACGGGAGCAATAATTTCCTCTCCCATTGTCGGATCATTCAAAACAGGATTCAAACCAGTCTATCACCTCACTACTAATTGTGGATATGAATTAAAATTAACCGCTGACCACAAAGTATTCACGGTTAATAGGGGTTTTATACCTGCGTGCGAATTAACCAAAGACGATAAAGTATTACTCCCATCTACTAGCGTAGATACTATTAAAGAACCACAAGATCCCACTTTTTACCAAATGGTGGGAGTTTATTTAGGGGATGGTTGCGGCACTTCAAATAATGGAATCCAAATCACTATGAATGCAGAAAGAGAAGTTCCCATATTACAAAAATTTGCCACATATGTTGAAGAGGGATACGAGAGAGTAACTCATCATTCTAGTCCAGCAGTAGTAACTTATCGCCAAACCAGTGCCGCATACGTCATCACTAATACTTTGTTAAAAGAAAAAATGAGCAGTATAGTTGATCTAAGTTTACAGAGTCATGAAAAACATATTCCTCTACAGGTAATGGAAGGAGGATTAGGGATACAGAAATATGTTTTACAAGGATTATTTACTGCTGATGGTACTGTAGCTAATTATGCGGATAAAGCTAGCTATTATATTTCTCTAGATTCCAGCAGTTTATCGATGCTTAGAGAAACTCAAACAATTCTTCTCGGCTTTGGTATCAAAAGTAAATTATATCAAAATCGTAGAGCAGGAAAAAACACAGCAATGTTACCAGATGGAAAAGGAGGGATGAAAGAATATGCAGTAAGAGAAATGCATTCTTTACGCATTAGTAGATCAAACCGTATCTTGTTTGAAGAATTAATTGGTTTTATGCCTGAATCATATAAAAATCAGCAGTTAAAAATAGTTAATCAAACTGTTTCTTACTACCTTGATCTTCCCTTCGACACCGTGGAAAGTTTAGAATATATTGGCCAAGAAGAAGTCTATGACTTAACCGAACCTCTAACCAGCACTTTTGTTGCCAATGGAATAACTGTACACAATTGCTCCGAATACATGTTTTTGGATGATACTGCTTGTAACCTAGCTTCAATTAATTTAGTAAAATTATATGAACCTGAAAATGGAAGATTTGATGTAGAAGGGTATCGCCATACCATTAGATTATGGACTATTGTTTTGGAAATTTCAGTATTGATGGCTCAATTTCCTTCCGAAAAGATCGCTTTGAAGAGTTATCTTTTCCGCACGTTAGGATTAGGATTTGCAAATTTAGGAACACTGTTAATGCTGCAAGGAATTCCTTATGATAGTGAAAAAGGAAGAGCTATTGCCGGAGCCATGGCCGGAATTATGACCGGCGATGCATATACTACCTCTGCAGAAATGGCTAAAGTTCTGGGCGCATTTGAAGGTTATGAAAAAAATCGCCAGCATATGTTGAAAATAATGAGAAATCATCGTCGAGCAGCATATAATCGCAGTGATCATGAAAATTTAACCATCAAACCAAGAGGAATCTCTCCTGAAGTTTGTCCTGTTGATTTACTAGCGGCAGTTCATGACTCTTGGGATAAAGCTTTAACTGTAGGCGAACAATATGGCTACAGAAATGCGCAAGTAACGGTTATTGCTCCGACCGGTTGTTTAATTGGTGGATCATTAGTTGCAACAGAAAGAGGATTAGTTCGATTAAAGAGTTTAGGTAATGTTAAAGGACAACAGTGGCAGGAAGCCTCATTTAAAGTTCTTACTGATGAAGGTCCTCGGGATGCCACCAAATTTTATATCAATGGTCAAGCGCAAACAAGAAAGATAACTACTGCTGCCGGATATGAAATTCAAGGAACCCCTAATCACCGCATCAAAATCGTTAATGAAGAAGGTGTTTTAGAATGGAAAACGTTACAAGAACTCCAACCAGGAGATCGAATTCCTTTATCTATGAATACCATGTTTGGATCACCTCAAACTATAATCTTACCTCCCCTGCCTGAAATGCACTGGAATGCAGATTATGAAACAGAAGTTCCTACTGAAATGAATCCTTTGTTAGCAGAACTAGTCGGTTATTTTATGGGAGATGGAAGTTTACATAGCAAAGGTCTGCGCTTTTGTGTTACCAATGGAGATGATGATGTAACTGATCGAATTACGGCACTGGTAAAAGAACTATTTCACTTGGAAACAAGAATAACACCACAAGAGGGATATATGGAAGTTGCAGTTAATTCCGTGCCTTTAACCGTTTGGTGGGAAGCTACTGGATTGGCAAAACTTAAACCAGCAACACATCCTGGAGGAAAAGGATATCAACCTTATATTCCCAACGTAATATTATATACTAACAATAAGGAGGTGTATACTGCTTTTCTACGTGGTTTGTTTGAAGCAGACGGTACTGTAACTAATGGCAGTCCGGCTTGGACTAGTGCCAGTAAGGAATTTAGTACGGAAGTTAAAAGCATGTTATTAACCTTAGGATTTCCAAGCACTACTAAAATAGATATTTCGGGATGGGGACAATCGGAGATTTATTGTTTGCGTCTGCGAAATGCTTCCTACCATGATCAATTCAGAAGAGAGATAGGATTTATCAGCAGTAGAAAAATGAGTAAGATAATATTATCAACTACCTTTCAAGGGACTAAAAAGGATTTAGTATATCTCCCTACCGAAATCACGGAACAACTAGTATGTGCAGCAGGAGAATATAAAAATGCAACAGTTCTATCATTACAGAGACAACAAGCTGTAACTAGGCAAGTAGCAGAAGTATTGTATCAAAGAACTCAGAATCCGCAATTATCATATGCTTTACAATTTTTTTATGATACTATTGAATCTAATGAAGATGGAGGAATAGAGAACACTTATGATTTGTCAGTTCCAGAGAATGTAACTTATATTGCCAATGGGTTTGTAAGTCATAACACCATCGGGCTAGTCATGGATTGTGATACTACTGGAGTAGAACCAGATTATGCCCTCGTCAAATTCAAAAAATTGGCTGGTGGTGGATATTTCAAAATAGTCAATCACTGCGTAACTAATGCTTTGAAAAGATTAGGATACAATTCCCTACAAATAAAAGATATTATCACCTATTGCTTGGGCCATGGCACTTTGCAAGGTAGCCCCTACATCAACAAAGAATCTCTTCTGAGAAAAGGATTGACCGAAGAAGCCATAAACACTATTGAAAAAGGTTTAGTGAGCTGTATGGACATTAGGTACATGTTCAATTCCTGGACCGTGGGAGAAAAATTATACCAAGAATTGATAAATGGAAAAAAGGGGGATTTGCTATCAAATTTGGGATTTACTGAAACAGAAGTGGACCTAGCCAATGAATATATCTGCGGAACTATGACTATTGAAAATGCGCCTCATTTAAAAGTAGAAGATTATCCTGTTTTTGATTGTGCCAACAAATGTGGCAAAAAAGGACAACGATATATTCATCCCTACGGCCACATGAATATGTTAGCGGCAGTGCAACCATTCATCTCCGGAGCAATATCTAAGACTATTAATATGCCTAATAATTGGACTATTGAACAAATCAAACAAGCATATTACGATTCCTGGAAGATGATGATTAAAGCAGTAGCATTGTATAGAGATAATAGTAAATTAAGTCAGCCATTAAATGTAAGTATGGAAGAGACTAATAATTTAATGGAAATATTACAAGAACCAGAAGAAGTTGATTCCATAGAAGAAGTGAAAAGAAAAATAAATGTAGGACATAAAGAATTGACTCTCATTGGTAGAAAACACCACGGAAAATTATTTGAAGTTACTTTGAACATGACCGGAACTACACCAGCACAGGAAGTTATGCATTCTGCCTTGATAAACACGGTTAATTTGGCTTTGAAAAATGGAATAAGTCCACTGCTCATTGCCCAGCAAAGCTTACAGGTAGAAGGACATCCCGTAGTGGAGGAATTGGCTAGTTTTCTGCATCAGTTCGAGCAAGCTGGAGGAGTAATGGTTTCAAATGCAAACAGTGGTTCTAATAGTTCACCATCAACTAAAATAAATATTTCAGCAAATTCTGCGATTACCGAAGGAAAGCAGAAGTGTAAAGGATGTGGAGCTACGCAGTTACGGCAGAATGGCACTTGTATGTTGTGTGAGATATGTGGGGAGACGAGCGGATGTAGTTAGGGAGGATTTTATTTAATTCTTCTTTTTTGGAAGACCATGATTAACCTCTTTGGTTGAGACTTCATGAGAATACTGCTGTTCAAACGAAGAAATTATTCTCTGTCTAAGTTTAAATGTATTGGCGTTTTTGGCATAAGTGCTGAGACAAGAGAAGAAATAAAAAAGAATTTAAGAAGATTATTGTGCTCTAGTAGCGAGATAATCGGCTATAATTCTAGTCAATCCAGCAGCTTTAGTAACATCCAATGCTTTTATCGCACTGGCAGGATCAGCCAGTAGAGTATCATAGCAACGAGCAGGGGTAATTTCCGGTGGAGCTGATGGAGTACTTGGAACTGCACTTTTTGCGGCGTCGCCTATGGCAACTATTGGTACCCCACGCAAGGCGCCGCGAAGGCTGACACCGTGATTATCCGCATAGAAACTGGAATTGATATTGAAATAGTCCAACCTAGAGGCCCGCCAGATTGGTATTCCTTCTGGATCTTTAGCGATTTCTTGCTTAACATAATCGGGATTAAAAAAATAGGTACGAGTTGTTACTTTACCTGCTTTGGTCAATTCTGCAAGATATTCAGTAGTCAAGCCCGTTTCCTTGAAAACTTTAGCTTCAGTATCATTAG
>Ga0209541_10010819_pt1 | contig 14425 bp, 18 predicted proteins | sample RifCSPlowO2_01_FD_184027 | JGI IMG/M metagenome (GOLD analysis project Ga0209541, IMG submission 184027) | Groundwater microbial communities from Rifle, Colorado - Rifle CSP2_plank lowO2_0.1 (SPAdes) (version 2) | ecosystem: Environmental > Aquatic > Deep subsurface > Groundwater | place... | reverse complement strand
AGCACGATAAAGTTACAGCAGATACACAAGCAGTTACTCATGTAGGTTTTGAAAGTATGGGAACAGCATGGAAAAATGCAGGTGTTTATCCTTGGGAAAATGCTTCTTATGTCGGTGGAATTGATAATGTAAAAATATTAATGGCACTAAGAATTTATGGCGGAAAATCTCACGTTTACTCTGGACTTGCAATATTAAATCCATTTGCAAGAGAACAAGTTAAACAATATGCTACTTCAGAATCTGAATTGTTTAAGTTAATGATTCAAGAAGATGAACAACGATTTATAGATAGAATAAAAAGATCAGGAGAATTTGTGTTTGGGAATAAGGATTCACAAATATTGCTTGATGACAAAGTCATGGGAGAATTTAGTTTAGGTAGTCAGACAGAAAGAAGACCCAATTCTCATTTAAGTCTTTTATCCATGGTTGATGCTTGGCATCAGTTGGGAGTAAACCCCTATAAAAATTTGATGTGTCAAACTCCTTTATTTCGATTAAGATTAGGAATAGCAGAATATCTATTCAGAAATCCAGAACTTCTTGAAGAATCTGTTAGAACTGCTTTGTTTGATAAGGGAATAAGAGGAGATGATTTAGAATTTCATACAGCGGTAAGAGAATGGGCTTCAATAATTAGTCATGGAGATACAGAAGGATACAAACAGCAGTTTGATGCGACAAGAGACTTTTTTAAAGAGAGAATTCCCGAAGGAATGAAAAGAAGTAACGAATTGATTAAAAGATTAGCAAGTTCTAAATAATCAAGCAACGAAGTTGCGAGACTATCTGTTGCGAAGCAACCCGTAGCCGACCCCATAATTTTCTTTATCAATTTTATCGAACCAGTCCTGTTAAATAAATCTCCAGCCGATTGAATTGAACCCTTGTTATGTGCCCCGAGTGTAGCGAAGCGGAACGAGAGCGCAGCGTGGTTTGAGCCGAAGGCGAGAAAGTCGGGCGGAGGGGCGCTTATTCATTAAATATTTCATTCAATCCATTAAGTGATTTTCTAATGTAATCTTTCACAATCCATTTAATCAAGAGAAAGTCCATAATTTTTCCACCAAGATAAATCGGAACTTTGTATTTTATGGAAACCGTCAAGATTGTCTGATCTTGCTTCACCTCTTTTACATCCATTGAAGAATTAAACGTAACTCCAAATAATTTACCAGTGTATGCAACATATTTCTGCTCCTGCCAACTCACAATTTTTTCTGTTGATTTTATTTTAAATGGGCCTAATTTTCCATACCACTCATAACTCGCACCAATTCCTGTAGCATTTGGACTGGTAGTTTTTCCATGAGCGTAGCCATAGACATATTTGGGAAAATTTTCAGGTTCTGTTATAAATTTCCAAATGCTTCTTAGTTCGGCATCAAGCGTAATTTTTTGAAGTACATTCCCCATATTTATCTCTCTTTTTTAACTGATACGGCAATAAAAAATGTGCCAAGATTAAGATTTTCTACTTCAACATTTCCAAAAATTTCTCTCATTTTTTCCGGAATGTTTTTAGAGGGATCCCAAGCAGCAAATTTTGAATAAATTACTTTAACTAAAGGATTAAGAAATTTTAGAAATCCTGTAAAAAGACGAGCGTCGCAAACAACTAATTTCCCTCCAAAGCGCAGAACATCGTGACATCTTTCGAGTGCTTTTTCCCAATCAGGAATTGCGCTAATTCCAAGAACACTTACAACACCGTCAAAATTGTTTTCGGTTATTTTAAGTTGTGCCGCGTCACCCTGAACCAATTTTATATTACCCCAGTTATTTCGTTTAGATAATTGTTTCGCGGCATCAAGCATCTCTTGAATGTAATCAAAACCAAGAATAAAACCCTCTTTGCCTACGGTTTCAGCCAAATAAGGAAAATTTCTACCAGAACCACAGGCAACTTCTAGAGCTTTATCGCCTCTTCTTAATCCCATCTTTTTAACCGCTCGGCTTCTTATAGTTTTTGCTCTTCCTAAAAATGTGACTATATCTTGGGCACTATAAAGAGAGGGAAACCTACCCCAAAAGGAATAGACTTTTTTTACTTTCTTTAATTTGTCCGTTTGTGAATCTTTTGTCATTTTTTTATATGGATTGAATGGTTTATATAAACTTTATTATAAGCGCCCCGTAGCCCGATTGCACATAATTCTTGTTATACGCTTCCAAAGGAACGAGGTTTAGTGCAACGGTCGGCGAAGCCGAAAACCGAAGAGTTAAATTTTCACTTTTATCAATTCGAGGCGTAGCCGAGTGTATAATTTAGAGTTGGGGGCAGTCGTTTTATTTCCAGAATTCATGTTTTAATTTATAGACAGCAAATATCCAAACAACCAATACAAAAACCCACCATAAATCAAATCTATTAACTATTGCAGCTAAAAGAATGCCAAACACAGTTTTTGAGCTATATGTTACATAAATAAACTTCTTAATGTTTTGGTGAACATCTAATTTGTTGGCATAATCTAATCCAAATGCGATTGCCGCAACTAAGCTTCCCCACATCCACCATTGTAAAGGTTCTGGAAAAGTAGAAATTGTAGGTATAATCTGTGCTGGTAAGATAGTTCCAGCAATATTGGGGAATAAAGAGCCACTTAATAAAGCACCATTGACAATAACAGTCCATCTTGCGACCCACCCTCGCCTCTCTATCCAGAAAGCAAATACCCCTATAATAACAAGGGTGAGTAAATCCAAATTTAGATTTCCAATCATTTTTATACCTTATACCAATATTGCGTTTTTCCTGTCCACATATTGTATAATGTGTCTTTTTTCCAAACCTCTCTTTCTTTTTGGACAGTTTTATATTTTGTAACGCTTCTTGACATTGCCTTTTCCCTATAGCGAGTTTCTTCTATGTACAAATCACATAGAATACCGAATGTGCAATTAGGATTTTTTACAGTTATTGTATAAGGAACATTTACATAATAAGTTTCATAATCTGTATATGGCTCTTGAACATCATAAGCTTCTGTTGCTTTATATTGAAAGGGTATTGCAAAAATTACAATAGACCCAATTATCAAGATTAACACAATTGGAATTACAAAATACAACCACAATTTTCTTTTTTTAACACCCTTTACCCTATGCTCTTCTTTATTTACAACTTTACCACCACAAGAAGGGCAAAATTTATGGTCATCTTTTATTATTTTATCACATTTTGAACAAATGCGTTTTTCTTCTGTCATTCTATAAGCACTAGAATGAACTACTTTATAAATCTTCTTTTTTTGTTTTGTCGTCTGCCCCCAACTCGTCCGTTCTCGTAAAGTGAAAATTTAATTGCGTATAACCCTTGTTATATGACCCGAACGTAGCGTAGCGAAGTGAGAGCGCAGCGGGGTGCGAACGATAGTGAGCAAGTTTTTATTGGCGGCTTGCAAAATCTATTATCTTATTCATTAACTCAATATTTAAAGCAATAGTTTTTTTAAGTGGTTGTTTTTCTGGTGATTCTGTGCACATAGAATAAGGAGTTCCTTCTTGGAACATTCTATCTTCAAAGGAACCATCTTGGCGATTAATGATTAATCCATTAATTTCTGAGTTATTATAGATTTTTTGAGATTTGTTTATGGGAAAATATTTTTCAGCAAGTATTATCAAATCACGATAAATTTTTTCCTTTTTATTTTCAAAGTTATACAGATAAAAAGAATATTCATCTATATCTCCATGGAGTGCGTGAAAGAAAAAAACTTTTTCATTTTTTAATTCATTGAATAAAATTCTATTTTCATGAGTAAGTTTTTTTCTGCAAAATAAGCCATTTAATTCCTTGTTAAGATAATTATACCTATTTTTCGCATTGAATGCCGTGGGGCTTGCTACGGGAAAGATAATTATCTTGACATTAGGATAACTTTGAAAATTATATTGATTCAAAAAATCTATTATTGCCCAAGGACCAGAAATTTCGTCTCCATGTATGCCCGCAGAAAAAACAACCACTTTTTTTCCAGAAGTATTTAATATTATTTTGTAAATTGGCAATAAATTCACTCTGCCAATTTCTTGAAGTTGTATTCTTTTTTTCTTACAGACAGATTTTAACTTATCCAAATAATTTTGATAATATGCCATAAGGTAAATAGATTTATTGTATATTATAAATTTATCGTTAAGCCGCCAATAAAAATTTCATATAACTGTTTATATGCGAATATCATTAAATAGATGGTTTTTAGAGCTTAAGTGGCAATTTTATAGCCCACCATAACATTCTTTTTTGTTCTCATTTTTCGGTGGCAGACTGCTGATTCTGGAATATTTACATAAGAAACCGAATATTTTTTGATAATTCTTTGCTAGTTATTATAAAACCTCAAATTATTTCATAGGCATGGATATAATATATAACATGCAAAGAGAGATGCTAAGAAGAGGTTATAGCTCAAGAACAATATGCACATATATAGAATGCATAAAACAGTTCATGAAATTTAATAAAAAGGATCTTAAGTGTACAACAAAGGCAGATTTGAAGGCTTATATAGACATGTATATTGACAAGGGTTGTTCGGGAAGCACAGTTAATGTTAATTTAAGCGCATTGAAATTCTTGTTTGAAAATATGCTAAACAAAAGGCTTACACTAAAGATATGTTATTCTAAAACCCCAAAAACATTGCCAGTTTTTTTAACAAAAGAAGAAGTCATAGCCTTGTTTAATGCTGTCAACAATGAAAAACACAGTCTTATTCTAGAGATTATTTATGCTGCTGGCTTAAGAGTTAGTGAAATAACAAACCTTAAGGTAAGAGATCTTGAATTTGATAGATGTATAGGCTGGGTAAGAAGAGGCAAAGGCGACAAAGATAGGCCGTTTATAATAGCAAAAATACTAAAACCAAGATTAATTGATTATATAAAAAATAACAATATTGATAATGGTTCTTACTTGTTTACTGGAAGAAATGGAAAAATAAGTGTAAGGACTATTCAAGAAGTATTAAAGCATGCTGCTAAAAAAGCTGGAATCAAAAAGAACATACATCCGCATTCATTAAGGCACAGCTTTGCAACACATTTGATTGAAAACGGATATGATGTTGCTGCAATACAGCCTTTATTAGGACATAATAGTTCAGAAACAACATTAAGATATATTCACATGGCTGACCCAAAGATGATAAGCATAGTCAGCCCTTATGATGAATTGAATTTGAAAAAATTAAATAGTTCGCCTATGAAAAGCAAGGATGGCAATTAAAAAGGTTTATATATAACTAACTATATATTAACTATGGGTGATATATAATGAATGCCACAACAATACAACTTGATAAAACTTTGGTTGAAACATTGAAATCTGCAAGAGAATATCCAAGGCAGACGTATAGCGAACTAATAAAGAATATGCTACAAGTATTTCAGAGCATAAAGAAAAAGAACCAATATGATGAATTCTTGCACAAAATCCAACAGGTAAAAATGAAGGAGTTATGGAATAACAAAGCAGATGATGCATGGGAAAATGCTTAAGGCTGGAGATGTAATACTAATAAACATACAGTTTACGGATACATTTGAAATAAAAAAAAGACCTGCATTGATATTGTTTGAAGAATATGACAATGTTGTTGTAGCAGGAATAACAAGCAATCTTGAGATGCAAGGCATTACATTAACAAAAAAAGATGGTGCAATTAAAGATAGTATAATAAAATTAAATTATATTTTTACTGTATCCAAAGCAATGATTGAAAAAATATTATTTTCTGTCTCTCGAGAAAAAAAGAGGCAAGTGTTTAATGAGCTTGTAAAGAAGATAGAAAGCTTAAAATCCACTATTTTGGGACAAGCGGAATACTATGCGAAAAAATGACAAAATGACAAAATGACAACATGACAAATGCCCGCAGGGTTTATAAAGGAAGCTTACTTATAATATATTATAGCCTAATGAAACAGGTTCCGAAAAGGTGGGCTAGAGAAGAGAGCTGTTTCTAGACTATAAAAATATGAAAAAAATGCAAAAAGCAAGGAGCAGGTAAACATGAACAGACCAATACAAAAATGGAGAGTATCCAATATAGAATGTGCTGTGTGGGAGAACAAGAAGATATTCAATGGGGGAGAGGTTTCTTACAAGACAGTTACCTTAAGCAGAAGCTACAAGAAGAAGGATGAAGATACATGGAGAAACGAAGTAATAAACAACTTAAGAAGGAATGACATAGCAAAACTAAAAGCTATATTAAACAAGGTCGAGGACTATTTGTTTTTTGATGACAAAGAACACAAAGAAGAGCATGAAGAAGAGGAATAAAAAATGGCAGAGAAAAAAAAAGAGAAGGAATTTGGCGTTAAAGACTTGCCTGGTGTTGGTGCTGCTACAGCTGAGAAATTGAAGGAAGCAGGATATGACAGTTTACTATCAGTGGCTGTTGCAACACCTAGAGAGATCGTTCAAGCATCTGGTGTTGGAGAGACTGTTGCAAGGAAAATAATCAATACAGCAAGAGACAAGATGGAGATGGGCTTTGAATCAGGTGATGAGTTGTTAAAGAAAAGAGAAAATATTGAAAGAATCTCAACTGGGAGCAAAGCAGTAGATGCATTATTAGGAGGAGGGGTTGAAACGAATACTATAACAGAGATGTATGGAGCTTTTGGCTCTGGCAAATCAGCTATAGCGCATGTACTTGCTGTTAATTCGATATTACCAAGGGAACAAGGTGGCATCAATGGCATGACTATTTGGATTGATACTGAATCAACTTGTAGACCGGAGCGCATAAAACAGATAGCAGAAACGCGCGGCTTAAATGCTGAAGATGTACTAAAGAATATTAAGATTGGAAGGGCATTCAATAGTGACCATCAAATGCTGATGGTTGATAAAATTGAAGAGATGATAAAGAATGGAAATAACATAAAATTGGTGATTGTAGACTCATTGATGAACCATTTTCGTTCTGAATTTTCAGGTCGCGGAATGTTGGCAGATCGTCAACAGAAATTGAATAAACATATACATGACTTATCGAGATTGGCAAATAGCTATGGGATTGCAATTTACATAACAAACCAAGTTATGGCTAAGCCAGATGTTTTTTTTGGAGACCCTACAGAAGCTGTTGGTGGGCATATTGTTGCACATGGAACTGGAATAAGGATTTATTTAAGAAGAGGAAAAAAAGGCACCAGGGTAGCTAAAGTGATGGATAGCCCTTGCATGCCGGAAGCTGAATGTGTTTTTCAAATTACTGAAAAAGGCATTGAAGACGTTGAGTAAAATAATATTTTTCTTTTTATTTTTTTGGGCGTACAGGGAGTCGAACCCTGATCTTAACCTCCGCAAGGTCACATTCTGTCCATTATACTATGCGCCCATTTGAATAATGCTATAATCTTATATTTAAACCATTGCCACACATTTGTATGTTACTTTACCACTATTAAGTAAATAAAAATAGAAAGGCTTATAAATACAAAATTACTTCTAAATGGTAGTTATAATACTACTAAGGAGGTTAAAAAATGGATTTTGAATTAGTTTGCAAGGAAGCTGAGAAGGAAATAGAAGAAATTGGTAGGAACGTAATTGGAATTGTAGAACGTGATTTCGGCAAATTCAAATTAGAAGAAGAACTATCTCTAATGCCTGATTCTGAGATTCTATTAAGGAAGACAAAGGTGAAGGATTTGTTTGTTGTTGGACAATTACAAGAAAATAAAAGAGAGCATTATATGCCTAAAATAATAGCATATGATGTAGACCCACAGACCGGAATAGTTACAGTTGTTAAATTGAGAAAAGAGTATAAGGGTTAATGATTTTTTTTCTTTTTTTTCAAAAGTTTTATAAACATTGTTTTTAGGCTATTAACCATGGAAAATTTAATATGCAATTCATGCAAGGTTGAAATATCAAACCAGCCAGGAAGTACTATATTCAAATGCCCAAAATGCAGCAAAAGCGAGATAGTGAGATGCTATCATTGCAGGCAGATTGCCTCTAAGTATAAATGCAATGAATGTGGTTTTGAGGGGCCAAATTAAATGGCTGGCATAATAATTACGTTTAAGGTCGTTCTAGAATCTCCTGAAGTTGATTTTGAGGCTGTTAAAGACAAGGTAATCAGTGCCATAGAGGGATACGACTGCGATATTGGCAATGCCACAATTGAAGAGGTTGCTTATGGGATAAAAGCTATCAAAATTATATTTTTAATGGATGAAAAGAAGGGCGGCACTGAAAATCTAGAAGAAAAATTAAAAGAAATTGAAGGCGTTAGCTCTGTGGAAGTTCTTGATGTAAGAAGAGCTGTCGGGTAATTATGAATTTATCTGAAAAGTTAAAGGATGCTGAAGAAGGATTAAAGGGCTTAAGCAAGGAAGAGCAAGAAAAAAGGGTCAATGAGGTTTTAAGTTCTTTGTCTGAAGAAGAACTTGAAGAACTAAAAAGGCAGCAATGTGTTTTTTGCTTGATTATTGACGGCAAGATAGATGCTTATGACATTTATGAAGATAGCATGGTTAAGGCTGTTCTTGATATAAAGCCTGCTAACAAGGGCCATGTTGTTCTATTTCCAAAAGAACATTATCAAATAATGAGCCTGATGCCTGATAAATTGGTTGAGCATATATTTAAGATTGCTAATATGCTAAGCAGGGCTGTTTTTGATGGTGTTAAGGCCAATGGAACTAACATTTATGTTGCTAATGGCAATGTTGCTGGGCAGATATCAAACCATGTTTTAGTTCATGTAATACCAAGGTTTAATGATGATCATATTGTAATACCATGGAAAAGCAAAGAATTTTCTGAGGAAGAGATGAAAAATATTACAAAAGAAATTAAAAGCAAAATTGTTAAAAAAGAAGATGTTAAAAAAGAAGTTAAGATTGAGGCAATAGCTGAGAGAGAAAAAAGAAGAATACCATAAGCTTATTTAAATAACTAGTTCTTATTTTATTTATGCATAAAAGAGGGCATCAAATAACATTTTCATGCTTATGCTAATAAAGAAAAAATTTAATAAACGTATCTTTGAAATTTTTGACAGTTAAACAGCTACAATAGCATGTTGCCAAGTATTAAAGTGATTAATATTGAGATTAGGAAAGCAGGAACAAAAGGGATGCCTTCTTTGACTGGAACATATTTTATATTTGATTTTTTCAACAAATTAATCTGGCGCTTTTCAATGCCAGGAGAGGATTTAGAGTAAATAAGCTTATTCTTAATTTTTATGTCTTTTGTCAGCCAGTCTCCTTCTGTAAGCTTTGAAACTGGGAGCTCTTTAAACATGGCTGACCTTTCAACTGCTTCTATGAATGTCGTCAATAAGGGATACAGCAAAAGAATAATTGATGTGGACAATAGCAGAAGTCTAAGGCTTATGTCATTTATAATAAGGAGAGGAATTAGCAACAGCAATGCTATGGAAAGAAATAATTTTATTTTATGTTTGTTTTTATGAATATAAATTGGCAGTTCTTTTCTGAATTTGGCTCTATTTTTAAATGCAAAATAAATGCACCAGAATAGGCCGTATAAAGTGCTGATGATAACAAGGTTTAACAGGAAGCTGAGCAAAAAATATTTTTGGCCCGGAACTATTGCAAATATGGAGGCTATGGCAACAAGCAGTTTTGTATCTCCACCACCCCATTGCCTTGTATAATACATCAAGTTGCCAAGTAAGAACATTGCAACTACTGCAAGAATTGTATACATCAAATACTGCCAGATGCCTGTTGAGATGGACTGCATTAATCTCATGGAAATCCCTGCTGCTATCATGGAGAAATTCAACCAGTCTGGGATCTCTCTTGTTTTTAAATCCGAGATGGATGCTATTATAAGCCCAATTAAGCCTGTTGCAATAAGTAAAATTTCAATCATCGCTTAATTTTTTTTATTTTTTTTGAAAATATCTTTGCTTCTTTTTTTAATACCCTTTTTGCTTTTGGAGCCTCTCTTTTTATTTCCTTAATAGCAAATCTGCCGAGCTTTTCGCCTTCTATTAGGGATTCTCTTGCTATTGCTTTTGCAAACCTCTTGTTTCTCCTTGATAAAAGACCCCTTGTTTTCTTCAATAGCTTTTTTATCATTTCATAACACCTCTTTCTTTTAATATTGATATAAATAAGAATATGATGAACAGGCCAGTTATGATTAATAAAACTATCGACAAGATTGGAATGTTGTTATATAATGGCGGGATTTTTGCCAATGCAAGTATTGCTGATGCTATTGCCAGGCCGGCTATAAGCAAGCCAAATGTAAGCCTATTGCTTGATTTGTCAACTTCGTAAGCGAATTTTTTAATGTCTGGATCATCTATTTTTATCTTGATATTGCCCTCCCTTAATTTTTTTAAGGTTAATCTTGTTTCTTCTGGTATTTTTGTTGCATCTATTGATGTTTTGATTACTTTCTCTCTCCAAGCCTTTAAGATATAAACAAGACTAGAGCGTTTTTTAATGAGTTTATCAAGAATTGGCTTTGTTTCTGCTACAAAATTAAAATTTGGATTAAGCTCCTTGCCAAGACCTTCGAGAGTTATAATGGCTTTTAAGAGCAGAATAAAATTTACTGGGAATTTTATTTTGTATTTTCTTGTCAGAGCAAGAACATCATAAATAAGTTCTGAGATATTAATCTCTCTTAATGATGCTGAATAATACTTCCCAATATGCTGTGATAAGTCGTGCTTTAATGACTGCATATTTGCATCAGATTCTATGAAACCCAGCTGAATTAATGAGTCTATTAACATCTCTTTGTCCGGCTTTACTAAGGCTATGAATGTTGATTCAATGTTTTCCCTGATATCTTGGTTAACTTTGCCTATGATGCCAAAATCGAGCAATGCTATCTTATTGCTGCCAAGAAGAAGTATATTTCCCGGATGGGGGTCTGCATGAAATGAGCCATATTCTATTGTTTGTTCAATAAAAGAATTAACCAAATTTTTAAGTATTTCCCTTTTTGATGATTTTAATGCAGTGAAATTTGCCAATACATCTATTTTTTTGCCATTGATAAATTCCATTGTCAGTACTTTCTGGGTTGTAAGCTCCCAATAGACCTTTGGAATCTTTATCATCTTGTTTCGCCTAAAATTATTATAGAAAATGTCTATATTGCCTGCTTCTAATGTATAATCCAGTTCGTTTTTTGTATATCGCTCAAATTCTTTCACTATATCAGCAGCCTTTATTTCATTGAAATGCGGAAAATGGTGCTCTATCAATGCTGCAATGTGGTATAATATGTCTATGTCAGCATCAAACAATTCTTTTATGTTCGGCCTTTGGACCTTTATGGCTACAATGTCATTATTTTTTAGCTTTGCTTTGTGAACCTGGCCTATTGAAGCTGAAGCTAACGGCGTTTCATTAAAATAAATGAATATTTCATTGATTGGTTTTTTTAATTCTGCTTCAACTATTTGTTTAATATCTTTGAATGGTATTGGCCTTACATCATCCTGCAGCAGAGAAAATTCCTTGCAGTACTCTTTTGGAATTAAATCTGGCCTTAGGCTTAACAACTGGCCTAGTTTTATGAATGTTGCACCCAGCTCTTCCATGGCAAGCCTTAGATGCTTCGGCATTAATGAATTTGGCTCGAATTTTTCATTTTTGATGCGCTTGCTTACTGGCAATAAAGGCTTTAGTTTTAATTTGTCTATAATGTAGCCAAGTTCATGCTTGAAGAGAACGTCTATTATCTGGCTTAGCCTCTTTACGTCTTTGTATGTTTTGCCAAGACCCATGTTTTTATTAGGGTTTGTTTTGTTTTAAATAGTTTACTAAAGGTTTATAATTTTTACGATGATAACTAAATTATGATTTCAATAATCGGCGCTGGGCCGAGCGGGAGTTATTTGGCTTATCTATTGGCTAAAAACGGATACAAGGTAAATGTTTATGAAGAGCATAGCAAGCTAGGAAAACCAGTTCAATGCACAGGGTTAATAACATCCGCTGTTGATAATGTATACAAGGTTGATGATGAATGCATTGTAAATAAAATAGGAAATATAAGGATAATAGCACCTAATAATCAAGAGGTAAATTTAAAACTAGCCAGGAAAAATTATGTTCTTGACAGGGCAAAATTTGATATGTTTTTAAATAATCTAGCTCTTAGCGAGAATGTAAGATATAACTTGGGCAATAGATTAATTGATTATAAGGCTAGCAAGGAAATTGAACTTATATTCAAGAACAAAAAAACAAACACAGGCATATTAGTTGGTGCTGACGGTGTTAATTCTGTTGTAAATAGGACTAAGCTGAAGTTTGTTATAGGGAAACAAGCAAGGGCTAGAGGGAGTTTTGATGCTGATACTTTTACAGTGCATCTTGGCTATGGAAACTTCAGCTGGGTGGTTCCAGAGGATGAGAATACAGCAAGAATCGGAGTTATTGGGCAGGATGCAAACAAAATTTATAATGAATTAGCAAGAAAAGGCAACTTTAAATTTATAGAATGGCAATCCGGCATTGTTCCAATATATGATCGAAAGTTAAAAACACAGTTTGATAATGTGTACATTCTTGGAGATGCTGCAGGCATGGTTAAGGCAACAACTTACGGCGGCATAATATATGGATTAATGGCAGCACAAGAATTATGCAAGGCTATAAAAGAAAAGAAGAATTATGATGAATTATGGAGAAAAAGATTTGGCAATGAATTGTACTTAAGCTTGTTAATCAGGAAGTATTTGAATAAGATGTCTTTGAATGATTATAATGAATTAGTGAAGATTTTCAAAAACGAGGCTGCTAGAAAAATACTTGAAGATTATGACAGGGATTTTCCAAGCAAATTTCTGTTTAAGCTCATTTTAAGAGAGCCAAGACTGCTGAAATTTTTGAAGCTAGTATTTTAGCTTGTACCTTAAAATTGCCGCTATTCCTGTCAAGCCGTTTAGTTTTTTCCCTGCTTCATGCTCTGAAGATATGATGTTAATATTGCCTGATGAGGATTCAACCAATGACATGATTTCATCTATTTCATTGTATTTATTTTCATCCCTGAATTTCTGGATTAATGAATCGGTTATTAGCAAATCTTTTACAGCTCCTGACAATGCCGCTTCCCTGACATATTTTATGCCGTATGTTGCAAGGCTGTCTTTTGAAATTTCTTTTAATAATTCTTCTATTAACCTTGTTTCTTCTATTATGCGCTCATTTTTAAGAATATTTTTTATCTCGTCCCTGTTTATAATCTCGTTAATTCCTGTCCTGCCCACTGAATAGCATGTTGCCAGGATTATTTTATTTTTTAATGCCTTGTCTTTTATTTCATTAATTACATATTCTTTCCAGAATGATGGTGATGCTAGGATTATATTTTGGAAGTTATATCTGGAATTGTATTCTTTAATCTGGTTGATAACATCATTGTAGAATGTATTTTTTACCTGTTCTTTCATAAGTTTCTTGCTAACCTCTCCATAAATGTCTGTTAAATATTCATAGCAGTATTTTTTTAACAAAGCAAAAGAAGCCTGGTCCCTGTCCAATGCTATTATCAAAACATTTGGCGGATTGAAAGATGATTCTTTTATTTTATCAAGCTGGAACTTCAGCCATTTTGGTTTTTTTATTGTTAGTGTAGAATTTACTTCCAGTGAAATTGTATGAAAAGAGCCCTTTTTTATGTCTTCTATATCATTGTTTATTTTGCCTGATATCCTTAGTTCATTGCCTGTAACTTCTGTTTTTTCAACTGTTATTGTTAGTGTAACTGGTTTTTTTATTATATTTTGAGAGCGCTCATCTGGAGAGCCAAGCTTTATTTTTCTGAAAGTTCGAGCTGTTACAATATCATTTTTATCAATTATATGGCTTAAATACCAAAAATCTTCTGGGTTTGTGACAGCCAGGACTAATTCATGGCATTTTAGACTGGATTTTAGTATGCGCATGGAGCATAGCAAATTTTATATATTAATATATTTATTGTAATTATGATGATAAACAAAAAAGGGGCTGTTGAACCAGCAGGGGATGTGGCCGCCTTGATACTATTAATTCTTGTATTCATTATTCTTTACATCTTATTATTGCCGCCTGCAGAAAGGGATGAGCTCTTACAGGATAATAATCTTGATAATGTGAGCAGTTCTTATGGAGGGGATTACGGGGAAGAAACATTGTTATCTGCTGCACCTGGAGAATTGCATCCTTTAATAAAAGGCACAATAAGCAAGGAGATAAGCCCTGTTGCGCTGTTTGTAAGGACTGAAGATAAGGTAATTAATATAGCAACTGCATTAACTGTTGAAGGAACTCCATTCTCGCAAGAGACAAAGCAATTGTTTTTTAAGCTGGATGATATTAAAAATCTAAATGATGCAAAGCTGTTCTTTTTTATCAAAGAAGCTGATGGAGAAGCATTTGTAGAGCTAAATGGAAATGT
>Ga0209541_10010818_pt1 | contig 14425 bp, 14 predicted proteins | sample RifCSPlowO2_01_FD_184027 | JGI IMG/M metagenome (GOLD analysis project Ga0209541, IMG submission 184027) | Groundwater microbial communities from Rifle, Colorado - Rifle CSP2_plank lowO2_0.1 (SPAdes) (version 2) | ecosystem: Environmental > Aquatic > Deep subsurface > Groundwater | place... | reverse complement strand
AATTTATACAACAAGAAAAAGATAAATTATTCAATAATTTTAAAGGTCAAAAGCTTCAATTTCCTGCAACTTTTTCCAACAAAACAATGTCCGAGATTTCAGGGTCCTTTCTTGATTAGAAAATACTCAGTTTGGTTACTTTAGGTACTTTGATACGGCTATATTATGTTCTTCTAAAGTTTTACTGAAAATTGTTTGACCAGTTTTATCTCCCGAAAAATAGTATTAATAAGTTGTACGACGTCCGACATCATACAAAAAAACAAAACCGTCTTACAAAATATAAAACTATGCTGTAAAAATATCCTTAAAATTTTTTACCTCTTTTTTGTGTATTATCCAATTATTGATATTCTCTTTACATCCTTCAACGCCACCCATAATTTCTAAAAGAAATTCCCTTTCGGTAACTGAAAAAAAATTCTTTTTACCAATGTAATCAGGATAGCTGTGCCGTTTGTTATTTTCTAAAAATTCTTTTACTTTTTTTGGATTTTCAATACCCTCCTCTTTCCATACAGGCTCTATAATAGATATTAAATTCGTATGCACATAAGTAAAAACCGTCTTCAATTGTTCATTATTTTTTACATGCACAGGATAGAACTTATTAAAAAGGTGTCCTTTACGTTTATATTTCTCGTTATAATATTTCGCGTAACCGCCATTTACTTTTTTCATAAATTCAACGATGCCATTATCTTTTAATTGTTTTACTATTAAGTGAAAATGATTTGGCATAAAAGAAAAAGCTAAAATTTCAACAAACTTATCCCTCTTATCTTCCAAGCTGTACGACGTCGGACGTCGTACAGCTTTATTTTTCTCACTTTTGCGTTCTTGTCGCCGCCTCAATATGCTCACGGGATTTGAATTATTAAATTCGTAAATGGAGAAAATCCCCCTATAAAAATCATCTGTATTTTTAAAAACCACAGTATCTCCAACTGTTCTGCTGGAAATATGGTAAACTTCATCATTTATTAATTGTGGTCGTTGTTTTGCCATACCTTAAATTTGTACGATGTCCGACGTCATACAGTTAACTATTTTAAATACTTTGATACGGCTATATTATGTTCTTCTAAAGTTTTACTGAAAATTGTTTGACCATTTCCATTTGCCGATAAGTAATACCAATAATCATTTTTTGTTGGATAAATTGAAGCTAAAATACTATCCATTCCCGGATTAGAAATAGGGCCCAAGGGTAGTCCAGTGTATTTATAAGTATTGTATGGTGAATCAATTTTTGTATCTACTATTTTTACCCTTGAATCACTTTTTCCAGTAAAATAATTTACAGTTGCATCAACTTGAAGGGGCATACCTACCTCTAATCTTTTCCATAATATGCCGGCAACATTTTTTTTATCTTCTAAAGTTTTGACCTCTTTTTCAATAATAGACGCCATAGTAATTATCTGAAAAATTGACTTTTTTTGCTTTTCAATTTCATTTCTTAAATCGGTAGTTAATTTTTTGTTAAAATTTTTAAGAGTTATTCTTAAAAAATCTTCCGAAGTTGTGCCCAAAGCAACATTATAAGTATCAGGGAAAATATATCCTTCTAAATTTAAGCCTTTAGGTTTACTTTCTAAAAAGGTAAATTCTTCATTCCAACCTTTGTCTACCGATTCTAAAAACTCCTCTTTTTTGTAAAAGTTTTTACTTTCCAAGTAATTAGCAATGTCTTTTGCTCTAAAGCCTTCAATTATAGTAATTTTGTTTTTTACCACATCTCCTAAAACAAATTTTTCTAAAATTTGAACCACCGACATTTTGGGCGATAAATTATAAGTTCCAGCTTGAATTTTTTTATCTTTGCCTGTTGCATAAGCATATATTCTAAAAAAGATACTATTTTTTATAATACCCATTTTTTCCAGTTCTAAAGAAATTTCTTCATCCCCCATTCCTCTTTTAGCTTCATACATAATTACTGATGTAGGTAATAAAGATTTTGGTATATAAATATCCCAAAAATAAACACATAAAAAAGCGACTATTATTGTAATAAAAATTATTTTCAATTTTTTATTCACCCCATTAGAAGTCTAAGTAAAAATATTTTTTGTAAAAAACAAAAAATATTTTTTGGCTTAAACTTTATTAATTCTTAATGCTAATTTTTAAAGCCCGTTGAAATTTCTATTATAACTTCTAAACTTCTAACGGGGTTCATTATTTTTAATTTAAAAAAACAAAGTTAGATAATAAATTCTCCTAATTGCTCATACACTGCTCCATTATCGTCAGCTTTATATACACAAACTTTGCTTAATTGGAATGATAATTCAGCGGAAGCAAATGCTGGAAATACTTTTGGTACTTCACCATCTTTATATCTTGTGAGTGTAATGTGGGGGCGGTAAAGGTTGTGAGCCAAATCATATCCTGTCTCTTTAGCATTATTTTGTTGTTCTTCTGTGTAAGGAGTAAAGTATCCCTCTTCAAAAGGATTCTCGGGATTGATGCGATAGTCTTTAAGGTTTTTAATCAAAGACTCATGTAAATTCATAAAGTCTTTTGATTTACAATACGAAACTTCAAGATATCTGCCAGCAGTCATAAAATAGCCAGTATGCTCACAAAGAAAACTACTAATATCTTTTAAGGTCTTTCCCGTGGCACTCAACACATTAGAGATTTCATCATTGGCAAACCTTGCCATAAACACCGTCATATGAGCAAACTTACTTTTATCATCAAGTACAAACATTGTACTATCAGATTTTAACGACTGACTTAATTGAACGCATTGATTACCAGCATCTTCCGAAGGAATAACACAAACATTTATAATGACCGAATCTTTTGGTGGAGTTTTTTCCATAATTATGAGTAAGGGAGGCAGACGAAATTGTGAACGTGTAAAAATTAAAAAACGATTTTAATTTTTATGTGAACAGTTTTGAATGCCGACCGCACGATTAATTATACTATGTATATTTTTAAAATTTAATTTATTTTAATATTAATTCTCTTATTTCCGCAGTTTTCAGATGAGGGATTTTTCGGTGATAGTTCACGGGTTTTTTTGAGAAATGAGTTTGTAAAATTTGTAGGACATCACAGTGTGAAACAAGAAGAATTTTTTTATCTTTATATTTTTTTTCTAATTCACCAATGACGGCAAGCGTTCTTTTAAGGACTTTATTTGGACTCTCTACACCTTTGTGTTTATGATTAGGATTTTTTTCATCGTATTCCCAAGCTATTTTTATATTATCCAAAGAGGTCTTATCGTATTCTCCAAAGTATCGTTCTCGCAGGTTTTTATGAAAATTGATTTTTTTGACACCAAGTAATTTTCTTGCTATTTCTGCCGTTTCTTTGGCTCGTAAAAAATCAGAAGAATAGATAATAACATCAGAATCTAGTATTTTATTTTTCTTATTTTCTGAAACAGAAATTTTAACCTGCTTTTTCCCTTTTGGCGACAACCCAAAACTTACAGTCCCCTCTTTTGGGTGGCTTAAAATGATATATGCAACATTTGCCTTACTTTCTCCGTGTCTGATAATAAAATATCTGTTTTTAAATTTTTTAGTAATTTTTACCAATATAAATTTTTTAGTGACACTAAAATTCTATTTTAGACTTCATTCTTCTTGAAAAGTTAGGCCAAGAGTTTATTGGTTCTTGGTATAGTAAAAATACGATTTCATCTTTCAGATAACCCTTTTTCTCAAGCGCAGAAATTGAATTTAGCCAATCTTTTAAATCAGCTTTGTATTCTTCATTGAATACAGATTCAATATGTGGCTGGACTTCTGATTCTTCAATTTTAAGTGCTTTAGCATCAAATGCTGTTTGAGAACCTTTAACATCTTGATAAAAAACTTCACTCACCCAACCTTCTAAATATTCTTTCACTTCTTTTGGTATTTTAGCAATGCTATCTTTATATTGCTCTACATAATCATAAGATTTTAACTCGGTTAAATTTTGAAGCGTTTCCTCTGTGCTTCGCCCTTCTTTGTAATGAGCAAGAATTTCATCTCGTGCTCGCGAGTCAAAACCAATCCATTTTCTTACTAATTTTACATAACCATGGATTAGTTTCTGTACCGCCTCTTCTGGTGTCTTTGTTTCACCAACGGCACGACATAACATTGTCCACGCATCTCCCTGTGCTTCAAGTGGTTGAAATAATTTATTAAATTGATGTTGATATTCATGAATTCTAGTACGCTCAGACATTTCATCATTTGGTATCATTGTAAATTCATCTTCTCTATATTTTACAGTTGTGCCTTCAGGAGAATCATCTTCAATTATAAGAAATTTGCAATCCATATTGATACTTCCATAAAAATGATCTCCAATTTTTAAATATTGAATAGTATTATATTGAAGTCCCCCATCACTAACTCTTTTTAAGTAACCTACAAAATTTTCATGAGCGCGCATTTCTTCAGTTGGTTCAACTCTAACAACATCAAAAACGAGTGGCGTATCAGTTTCATTCAGATTAAAAAATTGTATTCTCGAGGGCTCGCCGTTTTCATTGTGTTCTACAATTTTGATTTTCCAAATCCCAATACCTTTGACTTCAATATCAACTTCTCCTTCTTGTGAATTAAGCTGAATTTCAAATTCTTCTTTGTGTATTTCTTTAGTTTTTTCAACTCCCTTTATTAGTTCATAACGGGGTCTATTATTCTTTACATTTTCAGCAGTAATTGTTCCATTTAATTCTTCAATTTTTACATTACTAATTGCTATGCCCGAGCTATCATTGGCATGAGCAACATCTTCAGAGACAATCTTAGTTTCATCTCCTAAATGTTTATGAAAACTATTTATAAAAGAATAATCGTCTCCATCAAAGCAACGAAAAAATAAAGTCATTGGACCTTTAATAATTTCAATTTTACCTTTTGGTTTTTTACCGAAACACGCCTCGAATAAATCGGCGTCGTTGAGATACATGGCTCTATATTTTTCTACTGCCAAATGTTTCTCTTGATATTTTTCAATGGCATTTTTAAAAAGCGAAATTTGGTCGGGAGTAAATTTATATTCAGGAGCAAGAGCTTGAACTTTTGATAACAAAATTTCTGTAGTTGTGTCTGGTGTAGATTCTACTGTGTTGCGTAAATCATCAATAGTTCTTGCGATACCTACTTTTTGGTGAATCAAATTTTCCTTAAAATTTACAAGTTTTTCGGCTCGTATTTTTCTTTTTTCTTTGTCTGAAAGCTCTGGGGCTTCTAATCCCTTTAGTGCTAATCGTCTAATATTTCTTAGTTCAATTTTTGGATCAAAAGGTATGTAGGATAGTGGTTCTTCTTTCGGTTCTTCTTCATAGATTAATTCCTCTCCATCAAACATTTTTTGATCATAATAGCCATAATCATTCAACAAAGACTGAAAATCCTCGACGCGTATAACCTCGATTTTTTTGACTATTTCAGGCTCATCTTGGGACGCCAAATCTTCTTCTAATGAAAGCTGTTCTTCTCTTTTTGGTTCTTCTCTTTTCTCTTCTTCAAATTTTGGCTCACCTTCTGACATAGATTTTAATTAGAATTAATTTATAATTTGTCGCACAATAAATTTGCAGGGGCACTCAGAATCGAACTGAGGTCTAAGGTTTTGGAGACCTTCATACTACCACTGTACTATGCCCCTATTTTTAAAATATTATCACATTTTTTCACTAAAAAAAAGCCCTCGGATGTACAGACACATCCAAGGGCATGAACGAAAGTTCCACTCTCGTCCCTCTATTCTATGAGTGATTTGGCGCGAGCCAAATCACTAACAAGTTTGTTTCTCGCTTCTTGTTGAGCGATATACAAATCTCGAGATAATTTATTGACAAGCGCCATATAGTCTCCCATTCTCTGGCGATTGGCTGGAATATTTGGAGAATTTTTTATTCTTGCAAACATCTGCTGAGCTTCCAGCAGATCCCCCTCCATGGCAAGTAATTCTCTTAAAGCCCCATCTACACTCAACTTGAAATCAGAAAATGCCCCCTTTACTTCTGATACATTTCTGTTCCAACTTTCAATTTTCGCTTCGGCCGTTTTCAAAACTGCTTCCCTCGCGGACAAACCACCTTCCTTAGTGGAAACCGCGACCTCTCTAAGCCGCAAACTTTCCTTTTCGGACTCTACCTTGGCTATCACCTCCTTGTTCAAGGCAACTTCGGCTTCCTGCCGAGCATTCTTAAGCTTCAACTCAAGAATTTTTTTCTCGGCGGAGACAGTCTCCGATTGAGAGGAAACCAACTGACCGCGCAGGTCAGTGTTTTCTTTTTCCAATAAGGAAATCCTCTCGTTTTCAAACTTTTCCCTCGCCTCCTTCTCTGTATAAGTAACTTCTCCTCCACACCCTGCGAAAAGAACAACGAACAATGCAACGATAGACAGTGCCTTTTTCATGACTGACTCCAAATTGTCGAAGAACAACTAACTTTTGAGGCAAACCACATATCTGCCCTATAACTTAATTATATCATACTATAATACCTTGTCAATAGCTAAGAGATATTGGGGTAAATTGGCGTAAGAGTGTGGGATTCGAACTAAATCGATTGAGCTGCAAGATTTTAGTTCAGATGCGAGGATTATTCTAAGGAAGTGATGTTATAGACATCACTGACGAAGAAAAACGATGCAGATGAGCTAAAATCTTGTAGCCCTTCGGGAAGCCAAAAAATGGCTGATTTCTTCGGATTTTCTCGTCGGCGTATCATTTCATTGATATGCCTTCTCCAAAATCCTGCGAACTCATCTCATTTTTTGGCTTCTCAAGAAGATTTGAGTTCGAATCCCACACTCTTAGAAGTGAAACCATGTTTAATTAAGAGAAGAGGAGTTGCTTTGACACAGAATTTTTGATATACAATCTATATGAATACTGAATTTTGTATTTAGTAGTTTGAATAATAAATTCCGTAATATTAAATATAAAAATAAAGAATATGGAAATGCCAGATAAAAAACCTCCTCAAAATATAGAAGCAGAACAAAGTTTGCTCGGTTGTTTAATGTTGGACAAAAATGCCATTGTTAAAGTTGCCGATTTTATTAGCGCCGAAGATTTTTATAAAAATACCCACAAAGAAATATTCCAAGCAATGGTTGATTTGTTTGAAAAAATGGAGCCAATAGATATTATTTCTGTTTCTGCTCGTTTAAAAGAAAGGGGCAAATTAGAAGCTACGGGTGGTTCAAGTTATCTAACAAATTTAATAAATATTGTTCCTACTGCTACTCATGTCACAAGTTATGCTAAAACCGTTAGAGAAAAAAAAGTTTTGCGCGATTTAATTGAAACCTCGCACCAAATTGGTTTAGACGCTTTTGATGAATCACAAGATGTTGACTCTGTTTTAGACAAAGCCGAAAAAAAAGTCTTTTCTATTGGTCAAAAATCTTTAACTCAAGCCTTTATTCCAATTAAAAATATTTTAAGTGAAACTTTTGAACGAATCGACCAGCTTTCAAAACACAAAGGTATGCACCGTGGCATACCCACCGGCTTTAAACAATTAGATAATAAACTCTCGGGGCTTCAAAGATCAGATTTAGTTATCTTGGCCGCCCGACCTTCTATGGGAAAATCAACACTGGCTATGGATATTGCCAAACATGTGGCAGTTTATGAAAATCTACCAGTGGGAATTTTCAGTTTAGAAATGTCTAAAGATCAAATAGTTGATAGAATGTTAGCCAGTCATGCCAATGTTGATTCGTGGAGACTTAGAACTGGTAATTTACAAGACGGTCCGGGAGACAATGACTTTTCCAGACTACAGACAGCTATGGGAACATTATCAGAAGCGCCAATTTACATTGACGATATGAGTAGCACTAATATTTTACAAATGAGAGCTATGGCAAGAAGATTACAGGCAGATAACGGCTTGGGCCTTATTATTGTTGATTATTTGCAATTAATGGATACTACTAATAAATATGCCTCCCCTATCCAGCAAGTCACAGAAAATTCTCGCGCCTTAAAATCACTGGCTAAAGAACTAAATATACCTATTTTAGTTTTGTCTCAGTTGTCTCGCGCGGTTGAACAAAGAACACCACATAGACCAATGCTTTCTGACTTAAGAGAATCTGGTGCCATTGAACAAGACGCCGATGTAGTTTTGTTTATTTATCGAGAAGATAAATATAATGAAAATTCTTTAGAAAAAAATATTGCCGAAATTATAATTGCCAAACACCGAAACGGCCCAACCGGAGCCATAAAATTATATTTTGACGACCAAAGAGTAAGTTTTAGAAATCTGGAACAAACTGACTACGCTTCAGAAATTGTTGAAGACTAATACTGATTTAAGATTTATGATTCAAGAATAATTTTAAATCTACTGTATTGAGACAGCCGTCCACAGAATAGTAGAAAATAAAAAACCGCGAACTCATGTCCGCGGTAGTGATTGTTCCGTAGAACCTGGATGATATTCCAACTAGAAATATCCTCGAAGAAGCGCTCTTCGATTTGCATCCCGTTGCCTCTCTATTGAGGCACGTTCTGCCGCCATAAGAGCATCTAATTCAGCTTTCGACGCATCCCTTTCTGCTTTTGATTCTCTCACCGATTCAATGACTTCCCTTGCGTGAATCTTTTGGCAAGATTCACAACAATCGCTATCACCTGAATCTTTGTTGCAGATGATACATTTCATAAACATCTCCTTTTTGAGTGATTTTAAAGAAAGATGGAGTAGAGACCGATAAGACTGTTATTGTCTTTCGAAATCGGTCTTTTCGCGAACTACTCCCCATAATTTAATAATGGCATATTAAGTAATACTTTGTCAATACCTTGTGAGATTTTGTCTAAAAAAGTAAAATAGATTATAAAATAATTTTTAATTTTAAATTGTCATTTTGCATTTTAACTTTTGCATTTTGAATTAAATAAATGACTGATTCTATAAAAAAATTACAAGATTTGTTTGCCAAGTTCCCCACTATCGGCACAAGAACCGCTGGCCGTTTTGTTTTTTACCTACTAAAACAACCTAAAGAAAAAATTGATGAGCTTATTTACGCCATCAATGAATTAAAAAATAAAATTAAATTGTGTTCGCTTTGTTTTAATCCCCACGAATTGGATAGTAATCTTTGTTCTATTTGTGTTGATAATTCTAGAAACAAAGAATTATTATGTGTTGTAGAAAAAGAAGCTGATTTAAGCTCTATAGAAAATACAGGTAAATATAAAGGGCTTTATTTTATCTTGGGAGGAAATTTAAATATAAGACAGACCAACATCGATAATTTGAGAATCAATCAATTGAGAGAAAGAATTAAAAAATCTCCGAATATAAAAGAAATAATTATTGCCGTAAGCACTACCCCCGAAGGTAATATCACCTCTGTTTTAATTGAACGGCATTTAAAAGAAGTAAATAATAACTCAATAAAAATCACGCATTTAGGCAAAGGCCTACCTGTAGGTGGTGAATTAGAATACGCCGACCCAGAAACTTTAGAATCAGCTTTTGAAGGAAGAAAATAAACAATAAAGTAAAAAAAATACGCAATAAGTATTGCGTATTTTTTTATGTGCGAGCGAGGGGATTTTTTACTTTTGTGGTTAGCTTAGCTAACCACAAATCAGATTATAACCCATTGAAATTATTAAAGCGCGAGCGAGGGTATTTTTTCTCCTCCAAAAGCTTTTTAATATCGTTAACGATAAAAAGCTTTTTCCTCCGAAACCGGCCACCCTTCGGCTTGTACCTCAGGGTTGGCTTCAAATCCCTATCATATTAGAATTTAAAACCCATCACTTTGTGATGGGTTTTAAATTCTAAGCGCGGGCGATGGGATTTGAACCCACGACCTTCTCCGTGACAGGGAGACGAACACTCCAGGCTGTTCTACGCCCGCATATTTAAACTTTAAAATATTTTTCAAATTTACTCTTTTTTCTTAAAAGAAACAAGTTATTTTCTAATTTTCCATACATAAAATTATACAATTTTAAACTATCTCTTACGGAAAAATATAATCTATATCCTCTATTATGATAATGAAATGTTCCGCCGACAATACCGCTCAACTGCTTAATTTTTAATTGTAGACTCTGTAAGAATTTTTCACTTCCAGAAATAAATCCAGATAATATAGTAATGCTCTTTTTGTTGTTTCTATTTTTCCTTATATAATTGCAAATTGTGACATTACCATCACCATCAAAATATCCTCTTACGAAGTTAGGCATATATTTATCTGGAACATATGGCAACTCAATTACTTTGCTTTTATTAGGAACCACCCCTAATTTTAATAAATCGTTAAACATTTCCTTGCTACCAATTTGCAATCTATATCGTTCTTTATGATTCTCTATTTCTTTTCTTATACTAATCTTATGATTTGAGCCAATCACTTCTCTAATTTTTTCGAGAATATCTTTATCAGTTATTTCTATAGAAATAAAATATGCTCCTCTTTTATTTTTTATCATGTTCCCATCTGCGATGAAAAATCCTAAAACATAAGCCATTTCTGGTGTCCAATTTTTAAAGAAATTTTCATTTTTCGTTTTGAAAATTGGCATGTGTCGAGGGTGGGAGTCGAACCCACGACCTCAGCGTTATGAGTGCTGCGCTCTTACCAACTGAGCTACCCCGACAAAAATTTTTATTATTTTTGTATTCTCAATTCTTTATTAATTTAGCATAATTACTTTGCAGTTTCAAGTAGTTCTCCCTGCCCCATATTATTCTCTCTTTACTTACCAATTCGTACGAATTGGTAAGTAAAGAGAACTATATAATAATATAAACAAGCACATTAACAAAAGAGTTTAATTGCTTGTTTGCAATCGATCGGTACATTTTTATTCAAACTGTAGAATACATGCCCATTTTTACCTTCACTTTCTAACAGTTCTAAGTTCTTTAAAATAAACAAATGCCTTGAAGTTGACTTTAGTGAAACTCTTATTTCTTTAGCAATATCGGTGACTGTCATACTCTTGCCACCAACCAACATTTTTATTATTTTAATACGGTTTATATTGCCGAGCGCTTTGAAAATATTAACCCAACGTTTACTCATATTTTTTATTAATAATTTTTAAGACTTACCAATTCGTACGAATTGGTAAGTAGAGCATACTACATCCTACTCAATGTGTTCATTATAACACAGAAAGCGTGACTAATCACGCTTTCTGTCGCATAATAAACCTCTTGTCAGAATCGAACTGGTGTACACGGTTTATCCCGATATTTTGCATTAGCAAAATATCGGGGACTCTCGTATAGATTAAAATATATAATCTATCGGAGCAAAACAGTTGTCCCGATAGAATTAATATTTTGGAGCCAGCGGAGGGATTTGAACCCACGACCTACTGTTTACAAAACAGTTGTCCCGATAGAATTAATATTTTGGAGCCAGCGGAGGGATTTGAACCCACGACCTACTGTTTACAAAACAGTTGCTCTGCCGCTGAGCTACGCTGGCATCAAAATATTAATTCTATACGAGGATCCTCGATAAAAATTACTTATGTAATTTTTTATCGGGACTTTGCCGCTGAGCTACGCTGGCATCAAAATATTAATTCTATACGAGGATCCTCGATAAAAATTACTTATGTAATTTTTTATCGGGACTTTGCCACTAAGCTAAAGAGGCAGACTATTATTTCTTATTTTTAATGTTCTTATCCAACTCTTGCGCTTTTTTTCTAATACCACCTAAAATTATATCAATTCTTTTTTCTACTTTCAAAGTAAGCACTCTTAACTTAGAAAGAATTTTATGTAAAAACATTTGCTTTTCAAAAAAATAAAAATGCCTTTCTTTTATTTTTCTTTCTAAATTGGAAATAAATTCAGGTTTTTTAAAACCATGATAACCATTTTTAGGCAGTTCTGTTAAAACAGGAATTTTTTTATACAAAATATAAATTATTCCTAAAATAGAAAATACAAAAATTATCAAAGCAATTAATTGAATCATTTAAAAATAAGAAAGTAGAAGTTAGAAAGTAGAAAGCAAAATCTGAACATTCGTATTATATTTTCTATTTACTATTTACTATTTTCTAGGTTCTAGACTAAATTTCGTAGCGGACAAAATTTTTAACCTCAATATTCTCCCCCACTTTAGAGATTGTTTCTTCAATTAAGTTTTTTATACTTTTTGAATCATCTTTAATCCAAGACTGAGAAAAAAGAGAAACTGATTCTTTATATTTTTTTAACTTTCCTTCTAAAATTTGCTTAGTAATATTTGCTGGTTTGCCTGAATCTTTTAATTGGGCTTCATAAATTTTTGTTTCGCCATCCAAAAAAGATTCTGGAATATTGTTTTCAGAAACAAACAAAGGCTTCATAGCCGCAATTTGTAAACAAATTTCATGGGCCAAGTTTTTGAAATCTGGCGACTTTGCCACAAAGTCAGATTCGCACCTTATTTCTAACAAAACCCCTGTTTTTAAATTAGGATGTAAGTAGTAATCAATAATCCCCTGCTTGGCTTCTTTTGATATTTTTTTGTCAGCTAACTTTTTTCCTAAAACTCGCAAAATTTCTTTTGCCTTTTCTTCATCACCATTAGCTTCTTCTAAAGCTTTTTTAATTTCTGTTGGAGAAACACCAGTTTCTTCCCTTAATTGTTTTATTTTATCTATTGAAATCATTGAAAATTGAAAATTTTATTTTGAGCTCAAAATAACCTCTTGTACTTTATCTAAAATATATTTAATAGAACTAATTGCGTCATCATTAGCCGGAATTGGATAATCAACTAAAGTAGGATCAATATTTGTATCTACTACCCCAATTATCTTAATCCCCTTTTTTTTAGCCTCCCTCACACAAGTTATATCTTTTTTAATATCTAATATCAAAACCGCTTCAGGTAATTTTTTCATATTTCTTATTCCATCAAATTTTAATCTTAAGCTTTCTAACTCTCTATCAAAAAGTAATTTTTCCTTTTTAGTATATTTTTCTAATTCCCCGGTGGTTTTTTTATTTTCTAACTCCTTAAAATAGTCTACTCTTTTTGATATTGTTTCAAAGTTAGTAAAAGTTCCACCCAGCCAGCGTTCCACTACATAAGGCATCTCACAATTTATAGCAGTATTTTTTGTTAATTCTCTTACCTGAATTTTAGTTCCAACAAACATTAATGTTTTACCATCCTCCACTATTCTTGCAATAAAATTAAGTGCTAATTTAAACTCGCTAGCAGTTTTCTCTAAGTCAATTATGTGGACATTGTTTTTAATTCCAGTTATAAAGGGCTTCATTTTGGGATGTAACTTTGAAATAGTATGCCCAAAATTGAGACCAGCGCTACTCATCTCGTCCACATTTAGATTAATTTTAATATCTGTTTTCGCCATTTTATTTATTTTTCCTTTATTTGGAGTGCGGGATTAGAACTATCTTTGAGTTGAGAGACCCCAAAATGAGATAATTTTTATGTTTTTGCGACGAAATTGCAATCGTAGAGTGCGTTGAGGAGTCTCGCTACGCGAGATCTGGCGTAGCCAGACAACGAAGAAATTAGCCATTTTGGGATCTCCCTCGAGCCTGCCTCGCCATTTTCTTCAACCGCGATACTGGCAAATTTTGATAAGAATAAGAAGCGATGCCTGAAATTGTATCCTCCGCGATACATTTCAGGCGGAGCGACGCAGTTATTATCAAAATTTGCCGTATCCTGAAAGGTTGCTTTCATTTTTGAAAATTACTTCGTTGCAACTTCGTCAGTGTGTTAATTTTAACACGCTTCCTAGTTGCGCCTGGTAATTTTACAAAAATGAAAGCAACGCGGCCTTGAAGAAAATGACGAGGCAGGCTCTGGGGCGACAAGATTTTGCCTTATCTGCTTCGTTTTTCTTCGTCAGCGATGTCTATGACATCGCTTCCTCAGAAGAAGTCTTGCATCTAAATCAAAATCTTGTCGCTCAATTGATGCTGGTTTGCATCCTGCCCCCTTATCTCAAAAAATAAAAACAAAAGAAATTATAAATTAAAACTTTTTACTCTCGTCGTTTCTCGCTGTACGAGATCTGGCGTAGCCAGACAACTTGCCCCCACACCAAAGCCCTCGTAGTTCAATGGACAGAATACGAGCTTGCGGAGCTTGCGATGTTGGTTCGATTCCAACCGAGGGCACCATCAACGAACTCAACGGCTTTTTTGAAGCAGAAATGCGGTACGCGCTTCGCGCGTCCCGCATTTCTGCTTCAAAAAAGCCTTTGAGTTCTGTTCTGGTGTGTCTATTGTACCAAGCTCGCACCTATTTTCAAAACAAATAATGTCGCACGCTTCGCGTGCGTGGTGAAGCGAAACTAAAGCGTACGCTCGGAGAAAGCCCCACGCACTGGCGAGTATGCCAGCAACCCCAAAGAAAAATGTCTCTTGCTTTTTTGATTTGGCGGGGGTGAAATTTCTTTTGAAAAT
>Ga0209541_10010817_pt1 | contig 14427 bp, 17 predicted proteins | sample RifCSPlowO2_01_FD_184027 | JGI IMG/M metagenome (GOLD analysis project Ga0209541, IMG submission 184027) | Groundwater microbial communities from Rifle, Colorado - Rifle CSP2_plank lowO2_0.1 (SPAdes) (version 2) | ecosystem: Environmental > Aquatic > Deep subsurface > Groundwater | place... | reverse complement strand
GACATGGCTGAGCGGAGACGCAAGCGGGATATTGCCAGAGCGGCCGCGCCGTCCATGTTCACCCTCGGCAACGCAGCAGCGGGATTCCTCGCGCTGCTGAGCATCACCCGCGGCCAGATGCTCAACGCATCTGCGTTCCTGCTCGGAGCGATGCTGTTCGACATGCTGGATGGCCAGGTTGCGCGGAAATTGCAGGTCCACAGCGCCTTCGGCCTCCAGCTTGATTCCCTTGCCGATGCGGTCTCTTTTGTGGTCGCTCCCGCCGCGATGATACACTTCGCGTTCAGCGACCTGCTCGGGGTCGCGGTGGCCATCGTCGCGGTCGCCTGCGGCATCTCCCGGCTTGCGCGCTTCAACGTCACCGCGAACGACAGCTTCTACTCAGGCCTGTCAACGCCACTCTTCACCTTCGCGGTCATCACCCTCACCCTCACTGAACCGGGAATCCCCCGCTGGCCGCTCGCTGCCGCGTTCTTCCTCCTCTCTCTCGCAATGGTCAGCAAGATCCCGTATCCTTCGTTCCGGGAGCCTCGTCTCGCAAAGTACAAGGCAAGGGCCTTCGCGATAGTCGCGCTCGGGCTGGCCGGCTGGCTGCTCTTCTCCATCGAAGGCCATGCTCTCGTGCTGATGGTCCATCTGCTCGCATGGCTGCTCTTCCTGCCACTCGCGTTGGAGCCCCTTGCGGAGGGATGGAGGATGGGACTCTTCGCGGCAGGCTTCATCACCCTGGAACTCCTGCTGCGGAACGACACCGCGCTTCTGCTGCTGCCGGCGTTCTACGGATTGCTGGGGCTGCCGCTCATTGAGCGGTGCTTCCGCATTCCACAAACTCCGACTTGAAGGTCCTCAGGGCGACAAGGCTCTTGACCCTCTGCACGCTCTTCTTCAGGAAAAGCGACTTCATGAGGAGGTAGTAGGCCTCCTGGCTCTCCACCTGGAGCCGCACCGCGAGGTCCCAGTCCCCGGTGCAGACATCGACGCTCTCCACCTGGGGGTGCTTCGCCATCCGGCGCGCGACATCCTCCGGGTCAACATAGGATTCAGGCTTCAGGGTGATGAGGGCCAGCACACGGAATCCCTCGCCAATCTTCGCGGGGTCGAGCACCGCCTTGTAGGCGCGGATGACCCCCTCACGCTCCATCTTCCGGAGGTTGTAGTGCAGCGTCGCCGCGGGCTCCTTCGTCGCGCGGGCCAATTCGACTATCTTGGGCCCGCATCCGCCCTGCTTGATCAGGGGGACGAGTTTCCCCTGGAGATGCTTCATATTTGAATGATATTCAGTTTCATATAAGAATCTTGCTGTTCTTTCATATAATCAGCAAGAAGGCATATATACACCCAAGACATTCCTCCCTCAACGAAGCCGGTTCCGGCTTCACCTCCAGGGGGAGCGGGGAGAGAACGGCTCTCACGCAGGGGCGGGGCCTTCGGGGCAAGGCCTCCGCCCACCTCCACTTTTAAGCACCGGATTTCCCATCCATCAGCTTCCGTGCCGATAAGCTTGAGCATTATCTGATACGCCAGGAGGATGCAGACTGCTGTGGACATGAGTACTATCCTGATAAGGGACCCCCATCCCACAGAATCTCCGCCGCGCACCCGAAGACGTTCGGCAGAGAGCCCGCAACGCTTATCAATCCATCAGTATCATCGTGGTGCATGAAAGCTACAAGAGTGGACCCCGTCCTCATCGGGCTGTTCTTCCTTCTTGTCCTTCTTGTGCTGCTATTCGTCAGATCTCTGGGGGGTGGCTGAGGTGACGCGCGCGGACGTGTGGCTCACCCGTATGGCATGGCTCATCGCGCTGGCGCTCGGGGCATTCCTGGCTTATCATTTGCTGAAGAAACTGCTTGGAGGAAGCCTCACCTCTGAACAGATTACCAACGGTTTCCTCGCGTTCCAGACCGCTTTGATGATGGCCCTTTACGGCTCCGTCTCGCAGCTCAAGGGGGCGTTCGGTCAATTCGAGAAGCGTTTTCATAAACTCGACCAGGATTTTGCCGCTCACTCCAGGAAGCGGCACTGACTAAACGCCTCCGCGGGGATTCGAACCCCGGCCACAACCTCACTGCTTCTCTTTTGAGAATCCGCAGGGTCGTATCCTGTCCAGGCTAGACCACGGAGGCACTAAATCGAGGGGGCGCAGCGCAGTTATAAACGTTGTGCCCGCCCTGCCAAAAAATGGAAGACGCATACGGCCGCAATGCTTAAAATGCCCGTCATGCCTGGAAGCACCGCGAGCATCCTACGGTATCACGGTCGGGAGACAGGTCGCCCACCGCAAGCTATTTAATCCTTTCCAGAATACGAGGGGCATGGAGGAACTCGCCGGCGAGCCGTGCCCTTTCTGTCACGAGAAGAAGCTCGCGCTCATGGAAGACCGGCGGGAAATCCCTTTCTTCGGGCCGGTGTACATCTACTCGATGAGCTGCGAGGGCTGCGGATTCCACAAGGCCGATGTCGAGGCCGAGGGCAAGGGAGACCCCGTGAAGTACACTTTTGAGGTCCAGAGCGAAGAGGACATGAAGGTCCGCGTGGTGAAATCTTCCGAGGCAGTGGTGAAGATTCCCCGCGTTGTCACCATCTCACCCGGGCCCGCGTCCAACGGTTACGTGACGAACATCGAGGGCATCCTCCGCAGGGTGATGCACCATATCGAATCCAGCGCCAATGATGAGGAGGAGCCGGACGCGCAGAAGCAGGCGAAGAAGCTCATGAAGAAGCTCAACCGCGTCATCTGGGGACAGGAGAAGCTGACCATCACGATAGAGGACCCTTCTGGGAACTCCGCCATCGTCTCGGAGCGCGCGAAGGTCGGCAAGCCATGAGAGTTGGCATCATTGGCGGCTCGGGGATGTACGACCCTCAGCTGCTCATCGATTCCGAAAGGAAGAAGATGCACACCCCCTACGGGCATCCCTCCGATTTTGTGATGCTCGGCGATTACGAGGGGGTGCCTGTTGCCATCATCCCCCGGCATGGGCCGCACCACACCTTCAATCCGACACAGGTGAATTACCGCGCGAACATCTGGGCCCTCAAGGAGCTCGGCTGCACCCACGTGCTCGCCCCGAGTGCGGTCGGATCCCTCAAGGAGGAAGTCCGACCCGGCGACTTTGTCTTCACCGACCAGTTCATCGATCGCACCCATAAGCGGCAGACCACCTTTTACGACGGCAGCCAGGTGTGCCACATCAGCGTTGCGGAGCCGACCTGCGCCACCCTGAGGACGCTCCTCGCGAAGGAGGCGAAGGCGCTGAAGGTCCCCTTCCACGAGAAGGGGACGTGCGTGGTCATCGAGGGCCCGAGGTTCTCCACGAAGGCCGAGTCGCGGATGTTCCGGCTCTGGGGCGGCGACATCATCGGCATGACGATGTGCCCGGAAGCGACGCTTGCCCGCGAGGCGGAGATGTGCTACTCGACCATCGCGATGGTCACCGACTACGACGTGTGGCGTGACGCGCACGTGAGCCTTGACATGGTGCTGAAGACGATGAAGGAGAACGAGCAGAAGGTCAAGCTCCTGCTCAAGACCGTCATTCCAAAGATAGCGAAAGAAAGGGCCTGCGGCTGCAAGAGCGCGCTCACGGGCGCACTGCTCTGACCATGCGTTCCGAAAAACATGCTCAATGTATGACCAGCCGCATTGCAGAGAGTATCCTATATTCCTGCGTGACAGAGCGGAACTCCTACGGCACCACGGCCGATATCCACAGACACGTTGGAGGCTGATGATGGAAACCTTCAAGTGCGAGATGCCCACGTGGGAGGAGATACAGTCCCTCGCCAAGGCCACTGCCACCAAAATCAAGCGGAGCGGATTCCGCCCGGACATCATCATCTCCATCGCACGGGGCGGCCTCGTGCCGGGAAGGCTGCTCGCCGACCTCCTGCATGTGAAGGACCTCATCGCGATAAAGACGGACCACTGGGGCATCACCGCGACGAAGGACGGCGAGGCGAAGATATCCTACCCGCTGAATCTTGACCTGAGCGGCAAGAGAGTCCTCGTTGTCGACGACATCACCGACACCGGCAAGAGCATGGAGCTCTCGAAGCAGCACGTCGCTGAAAGGAAACCTGTGGCGGTGAAGACCGCTGCCCTCTATCACCTGCGGGGCGCGAAGTACACCCCTGACTTCTATGGCATCGAGCGGGACTGGGCCTGGATGATATTCCCCTGGAATGTCACCGAGGACCTGGTGAACATTGTCCGCAAGATCAAGGGGGAGAAGCCTCTTGCCCCGGCTGAGCTGCGCACGACGATGAAGAAGAATTTCAACGTCACGGTGAGCGCAGAGCAACTGCAGGAGCTGCTGGAGCACATCCGCTACCTCGACCATGGATGAGAGCGACTCCCATTACCGGGCAGTGAAGCGCAGGTTCTGGCGTCACGTGTACGCAGTCAAGGCGGTGGTGTGGCTCATCGTCGTCATTGCGCTCTACATCGCGGTGAGACGGAATTTCTAGGCGCGCTCGGGAACCATCAGCGCGAAGGTCATGTTCGCGGTGTCGAGGAGCCGCGGGAGCAGGGCATTCACCTCCCCGTGAGAGATATCTTTGAATCGTCTGAGGATGCTGAAATAATCCAGGGGGTTGCGGGTCTGGGCGCCGGCATACGCGAGCATCTGGCCGAAACTGAGCAGGGACTCCCTGTTTTTTTCATTATCCGTGAGTATCTTGTTCCGCGCGTACTCCACCTCGCCGGGAGGAAGTCCCGCAGCGACAAGCCCGGCTGCGTTCTCCGCGACAAGACTCCGGAAACCCTCGGCGTCGTCGCAGTCGCCCTGGACCTGGATGCAGCCGCGGTCCCGGAAATCCCAGTTGTAGCCTGTGAAGGTGCGCTCATCGGTTCCGGCCCTGACGAGCGCCTCCCTGTTGAGGCTTCCCATGCCGTAGAGCGCCGTCGCGGCAATCTCCGCTGCCACGTGGAGGTCGATGAGCTCCTCGGGTCGCATGCTGAGCGGTTCGAGGAGATATTTCCAGCCGCCCAGCATCTTCTTCCGGGAGACGTCGGCCCTGGCCAGCGGACTGTCAAAATTGTCCGCAGCGACGACGCCCCGAGGCTCCTCCTGGCTGACTTCGCCGGGCGGCGGACGGTAGTCGGCCTTGCCCAGGGCCTCGAGCTTTCTCTGCACCACATCTGCGACCGCTTTGGCGTCGACATCCCCTGTCGCGATGAGCATCATGTTCGAGGGACGGTAGAAGGTGTCATGCATGGACAGGACATCATCGAGAGTTATCCTGCGGATGGATTCCTGCGTCCCGATGATGGGAATGCGCCCCCCGTGCTTCACATGGGCCTGGGCGTCCCACAGACGAAACAGCTCACTCATGGAGTCGTTCTCTCCGCGGGCTATCTCGTCCCCGATGGTTCCGCACTCTTTCCTGAAGCGGTCCTGCGGGAGATAGGGAGTGAACACGAAGTCCAGCATGGTCTCGAGATTCTCCAGGGGGTGCTGCCTCGTGACAAAAAAGTAATTGGTGTGGTCGTTCGCGGTGTAGGCGTTCACTTCGATGGCGCCGTGGTGTTTGAGCTCGGTCAGCCCGTCCCGGAGCTTGCTCATGCGCTTCGGCGTGTTGGTCCTCCAGCGGAGGGGCTTCCCATCGCGGCCCAGCGGCGGCATGATGAAGAGCACGTGCTCGAAGTAATGGGCGCTTCCCGGCTGGAGCGAGACCTCCTCTCCGCTCTCGGCATCCCGGTACCTGAGCACATCCCCCCCGAAGGGGGTGATGAGCTGGAAATGGCTGAGAGGCGACCTGCGCTTCGCCACGGATATCTGGAGACCGGAATCCAGCACCAGACGCTCGCCCTCGTCCATCAGGCCCTCCCGTAGGTGAATATCTGGCTCCGGCCGGGCGAAAGGTAGTGCAGCGCGATGTGTCTCGCTTCGGCCGGGTCAAACGAGGTCAGCGTCTCATACTGCTCGGCAAGGCCCACTCCCGCGCGCTTGACATGCAGCCGGTGCGCCTCGTCAATCCTGAACGACGGCTGGTCGCAGCTGCGGAGAGGTCCGCGTGCGGTGAGCATCTCCTCGATTGCCTGCTCCTGGACCTTCCGGAACTCCTCGTCCTGGAACTTTCCGGAGAACACCTCCTCGGCAATCTCCTGGGTGAGAGCGGTGATGCGCCCGAGCAGCCTGGGGTCGTGCTCTGTGCCAAGGCGGATCATGTTCCGGTATTCCTGATATCCTGAATAAATCCCGTAGACAAGATGATGCTTCTCGCGCACCACCTGCATGAGACGCCCGGTCCACCCTCCGCCGAACACCCTGTTGACGAGCCGCAATGCGGAGCGCTCCCGTTCTCCTGGAACGGCAGCCAGCGTGTACGCGCGCAGGAACTGTGTCTGCTCGGAAGGCCCCTCCTCGGCTACCGGCTTCCCTACCGGCCCCATCTCAAGCACCTCCAGAGGGGGAAGTGTCCCCTGGCCTGCAGACTGCGCGGCGAAGCCCAGCACGGGAGATGCAATCCCCTCCGGACTGTCCCCGGACAGGAGAAGCACGGGCGACGAGGCCGCGAACACCCCTTCGTACGCGCGGATGATGTCCTCAAAGGTGGCATTCCGGGCGAGGTCCAAAAGCCCGGGGACCGAGAGCGGGCTATCCTGCGGGAAGTAGCGCAGGTCGAAAAGCGAGTACGCGTAGCTCGGGTGGTGCTGGATGCGGTCCTCCAGCGAACGGATGACTTCCTCCCGCGCGAGTTCCAGTATCCTTTCGCTGTGCGCTGCGTCCCGCAGCAGAGGCTGCGCCATCATCTCCGCGACGATGTCCATCGCGCTGCCCATGGCCGACACTCCCCTCTCCCCCGCAGGCACGTGGACCTTCACCACAAACTCCAGCATGTCCCGCCATCGTTCGGTGTGGACGGAAGGCTGTTGTGTCCGTGCCATGTAGAAGGCACGCGTGAGCGAGTCCGCGGTCGGAAAGGAGGCGCATCCCTTCCTGACCCCCGCAAGGTAGATATCCACGAGCAGCTCCGCGCGGACGGCCTCCTCGGCGCTCCCGTAGCTGCGCACGAGAGAGAGCTGGGCAGCCTGGCTGGAGGATTCCGCATGGTTCGTGTAGACAGCGGCGTTCCCGGAGTCCTGGCGGGAGAATTCTGTCTCCCGCAGCATGGAAGCAATCGCAGGGTCGAGAGGAAGGCCCACGTGAAGAGGGGTTCTTGGAGGGTTTTTATTACTTTTGATGGACATATTGATTGAGTATCTCAAGACCCATGGCCTGACCGTTAGGTCGGCGTTACTGTCGGCCGCGCTGTCAGGAATATCCGCCATTCCGGTGAGACAGCACGGAACTCGTGCGGGATTCCGGCCGAGCGGTCGCTGCGCGGCCAATCAGACATGCACGAGCTGGCGCTTGATGTTCGGCGCGAGTTCCCAGAGCTTCCTGCCCTGCTTCTTCCCCGCGTAGGTCACGGCCTTCTTCTTCCGCAGCGCCACGATGGTGCCGGCGACCTCCCGCTTGTCCTTCTGGAGGACCTTCGCAATCTCGTGGGTCGCGGCGACGTCCTTGTCGAGCAGCGCCCGCAGGACGTCGGACTCCAGCTCGGTGAAGGCGATGACGCGCGCGTCCTTCTCCTGGAGGCTCTGCGCGAAAGCTTCCGGCTCCGTGATTTTTTTCTTCAGCTCGTCCTCGCGGAAGACGCCGTAGTGCTCGAGGATGTCCCGCGCGGCGTAGTACGAGATTTTATAGCCATGCTGCAGCAGCGGGTTCTTCTCCTTGAACTTGCTGTGGTGGAAGTCGAACAGGATGTCCGTGTACTCGAGCAGCCTGCGGGGATTCGAGTCCGCAGTGTCCACGAGGAGATTCACCACCTCCTCGCTCAGCCTGTCAAAGTAATTGATGCCGGTCCTCGGGTTCAGCAGGCGCGTCTTGAGGATATCCCGCATCTCCGCGGCCTCCAGCGAGCGGAAGTTGATGATGCGCTTCCCGAGGCGATCGCGGAAAGAGCCCGAGACGTTCTCCAGCCTGCGGGAAATCTGCGCGATGACAATGCTCTTCACTCCGCTCTGGCCCTCCCACTTGCCCTTCGCTTCCAGCACGAGATTGGGGTCCGTGGCCTGGAACTCATCGATGAGCAGCACAGGCCGCTTGGTGGGGTATTTCTTGAAGGAGAGGAGGTCGAAGAAGCTCCGCTTCTTCTTCAGCTCCGTCTCCAGATTGAACCCCTTCGGCAAGTCCTCTGCATTGAAGTAGATGAACGCGTGGTCCTTGAGCTTCTCCTGGACGCGGCGGAGCATGCTCGTCTTCCCTGATCCAGTCGGCCCGTTGAGGAAGCATATCTCCCCCTTGAGGATGTGATTGATGAGGCGCTCCTCTTCCTGGGCCATCCCCACGAGGAGTGGGTTCGGACGGACGTCCAGCGGGTTGCCGTCGAACTCCAGCCGGTCGTACCAGGTCTGCTCCCCCATGGGTCTGGTGCGGGAGAGCGCGGTATAAATAGTTTTCTGGGGATTGATTCACGACGAAGTCCGGCCGCGATTGAGAGACGCGGGTCACGCGCAGGGCTGTTCCGCCCCTACGCCGCGAGTTCGCGGTTGATTCGGCGGCAGAGTAATGGCACATGAATCATCCACACAATCCAGAGGAGCGTGAGCACGGTGGACAGGAGGCCGCGGGCTCCGCCGTCCGTCGCCCAGGCTGCGTTTGCCCAGATGAAGATGCCGACGACGAGCCATAACGCGAACAATCGGCGCCTGCGGACATACAGATAGCCGAAGGGCCCGAAGAACAGGGCAAGCAGGAAGCCCACAAGAGCGCTGCGAGGAGTGTTCCTGCCCGGTTGTCGGGCAGATTGCGCATCAACCTTCAGGACCTTTCCGCAATGCGGGCAGGACCGCGCGCTGGGGCTCAGAAGCTGCTTGCAGTCAGGACACGGAACCAGGGACTCAGATGTGATACCCCCCGCGCGCGCGACCTCTGGACTCGGTTTTCTTATCGGCTTCCCGCACGTGATGCAGAACACCGCTGCCTTATCATTGGGCTTTCCGCAGGCGACACAGTAGACCTTTGCGGGCTTTGCCGGTGGCGTTGGCTCCTCGGTCTCGTCCGGGGGAGTGGGAACAATGACATTGCCCGCGGAGAGGGCTTGCCCTACCTGCTTGGCGGTCCAGCCGGCCTTGAGCAGTTCGGCCCGCATCTGGTCCTCGGGTATCCCCAGCCCACGGCACTGCTCAACATAGTCTTCAATGTCGTTGCCGCGTTTCGCGGGCCTCGGAGCAGAAACAGATGGCTCAGGCCCGCGAGCAGCCGCCTTGACCTTCGTGAGCTGCGCGCCGCAGTCCGGACAGTACATATCCTCGCTCTCGACGCGAATCCCGCAGTGGGGGCAGTTAAGGGGAGCTTTGCTCGGCATAGGCGCTATCTCCTACGCTATTACTCTTGATAGGGGGATATTTATGGCTATCTGATTCCAGCATCTTAAGTTCCCAAACGCCCCTGAAGTGGTGCACACTGAAAACCTTGGATGAAGGCAGTCGCTCACTGAGACCCCTGTCGGCCGCGATGCGGAACATTCCGTGGACGGCGGCCGAAGTTCCCTAGTGCGTGGACTCGATAGTCTCCGCGGCGAGGTACGGCGCGGCGTCCTTCCGGAGGAACTCCGCCTTGTCGGTCTTCTCCCAGGTGAAGTCAGGGTCTTCCCTGCCGAAGTGGCCGTACGCGGCGGTCTTGCGGTAGATGGGCCTGCGCAACTTGAGGTCCGAGATGATCTGCGCCGGCTTCAGCCTGAAGTGCTTGCGAATCAGCTCCTCGATGCGCTGTTCGGGGAGTTTGTTGGTGCCGAAGGTGTTGACGAACACCGAGACTGGGTCCGCGACGCCGATGGAGTAGGCCAGCTGGACCTCGCAGCGCTCCGCGAGACCTGCCTTCACGATGTTCTTCGCGATGTACCTCGTCATGTACGCTGCTGAGCGGTCCACCTTGCTGGGGTCCTTGCCGGAGAAGGCGCCGCCGCCGTGGTGGCCAAGGCCGCCGTAGGTGTCCACGATGATTTTCCGTCCGGTGACTCCCGAATCCGCTGCAGGCCCGCCCAGGACGAATCTCCCGGTGGAGTTGACATGATACTTGGTATTGTGGTCCACAAGATTGCCGCATACCGGCTTGATGACCAGCTTGATGATGTCCTCGCGTATCTGGTCGCTGGACACATTGTCGTCATGCTGGGCAGCGATGACCACAGTGTCCACCCGGATGGGCTTGCCACCGATGTACTCAACGGTGACCTGGGACTTCCCGTCCGGCCGGAGATAGGGCAGGAGCTTCTCCCTGCGAGCATCCGCGAGCTTCTTGGTGAGCTTCTGCGCGAGAGTGATGGGCAGCGGGAGCAGCTCGGGGGTCTCGTCGCACGCGTAGCCGAACATCATGCCCTGGTCTCCTGCGCCCTGCTCGTGCTCGTTCGTCGCAGTGACACCCTGGGAGATATCCGGGCTCTGCTCGTGGATGGACACCAGCACACCTGCGGACTTGTAGTCGAAGCCGTACTCTGGATTCGTATAGCCGATGTCCTTGATGACCTCGCGCGCAATCTGCTGCGCATCAAACTTGACCCGTGTGGTGACCTCACCGGCCATGACCACCAGACCGGTCGTGACGAGCGTCTCGACCGCAACCCGCGCGTCGGGGTCCTGGCTGTAAATCGCGTCAAGGATACCATCAGAAATCTGGTCGCACACCTTGTCCGGATGACCCTCGGTCACGGACTCGCTGCTGAAGAAATACCTTCCCGGCTTCATGCTGGCACCTCCCAGGCGGGTGTTCACTCAGTCCTGACCTTATAAACGTTTGTGCAAGCATTATTCGTTTGAGAATATACCCTTTGAACTCGGCCGCAGTGCCGCACGTGTCCCGGAGGGTCTCGCCGGAATGTCGGATATGCTGAGCGACTCGGCCGAGTCTGTTCTCCCGTACCCACAAACCCTTTTAAGCTTGGCCGGGTTCCCTGCTCTGGGTGAGGAAGATGGAAAAAGCTGAAGTGCCGGAAACTCTGGACATCGTGCTGCTCACGGACGAGCGCGTCATCGCCGGCAGGGAGGCGGATTATGGCGACGCCTACGTCCAGGTGTACGACGCCCTGGAGCTCAGCACGGAGAACATCTATACGGACCCCCTCGATTATGCAGGCGCGTGGGAGGAGTACACCCGCGCGGTGAAGGAGCAGCCCCTGGTGAACATCGTCGTGCCCTTCGCCACGGTGCGCTATGTCTGCCATCAGGTTCCGCGACCCACCCTGGAGCCGGACGACGAAGGCAAAGAGGACTGGGATGCTCTCGACCCGCTTGAGGACGACTACCGGGACGGCTGAATCCTCTGGGATGCACGCAGCGCACACGCTAGCCGTCGGACAAGTCTTGAGGCGAAACGGATGGCCTGCCGCGCTTCCCCCGCGTTCACTTTCCGGGCTCGGTAATTGATATCGTGCCTGAGTTCGCGGTAGCGGTCCGCTTCGGCTGCCTCGCCTTCGCTGATATGAGCATGGCCCAAGGAATACGCGATGACCGCTTCATGGGAGTAGCTCTTGAAGCCGTGCTGAGCGAAGAATGCCTGCATCGCCTCTCTGATGGCTTCGTAGGCGCTCTCCAGCCTGAAAGAAGCGCTCTTCTCGGAGAGCGGCAGCTTGCGCAGGTCTGCAAGCCACTCCTGCGCCTGGCGCATGAGGGAAGAGGCCTCCGCCTCGTTCGGGCTCATGGAAACTACCTTCCCCTCTCCCAACAGGGCTTCGAACGTCTTCAACGCAGGAAGCCATAGAGGACGATGCCGTTGAGGATGCTGTTCTTCAACTCTTCGCTGAGATTTCCGAAGAAAGGATAGTAGTGCACGGATATCTTCCGGCTGAGGCGGCGCTCAAAAGGTCTTATCTCCACAGCGACCTCCTCCGCGAGCACCGCGAGGTCAATGTCGCTCTCCTCCACATCCATGCCCTGACTGGCCGACCCGAAAAGGATGATTGCGTCAGGAAGCGACTCTTTGGCAAGCCTTGTGATTAGCGGCTGCAGCTCGATGCTGAGGGTGAAACGCCGCACGTTGCGGAACTCTTCGCTCTCCCGATTCGCGAGATAGGCTTTGTAGATGGTCCCCCTCGTCCTGAGGACGAGCCCCTCATGGATGAGCTCCCTGAGATAGTGCTTCACGCTCGGCGGGGAGAGGCTCGCCTGCCTGCACACCTGGCGGAGCTGCAGCGGCGTCATCGGTCTCCTGAAAAACGCGTCGAGCACCCGGTACTTGTTATAATTTTGTAACATCTGTAATAATATAGTTACATTACGCTAATAAAACTTGCGGAGAGGACTGCCCCCGGGTTTGCTGCCGGTCACTCCACGAGCGCGTCCACGCACACCCGGTATCTCCGCACGCCTATCTGCCCGCAGACGGTGCTGCCGAGCACCTGGACTTCTCTTCCGGCCGCATTTCCCGCCTGCTTTACCTTCTGCGCAGCCTGCGGGATTTCGCTCTCCTCCAGGAAGTCGTAGAAGTGCAGGGCGCCGTTTCTCTTCACCGCGCGGAGCGCGATGTCCAGGAAATCCTCGCCGCCCTCGGGGTGCGGCATGACCACGCGGTCGAAGCTCCCTAGCGCGGGGACCACTTCACGGACATCGCCCTGCATGCAGCGCACTTGCAGTGCCTTGTTCCGCGCGGCATTGCGCAGGGCATACTGATGCGCGGCTGGATTCAGCTCGACGGCAACGACCTCTGACGGCTTCGCGTTCCTCGCGATGACCAGCGGGAAGGGCCCGCAGCCGCTGAACATGACGAGGACTCTCTCTCCCGGCTTGACGAGAGAGGCGATGCGAAGGCGCTCGTGGCTCAGCCTGGGCGAGAAGTACATGCTCTCGACATCGACCTCCAGGACGACGCCGCTCTCCTTGTGCATGGTCGTGGTCCGCTGCTCGCCCGCGAGGTGCCGTACGGTCCGGGTGCGCAGCTCACCGGAATGCGGCTCGTCCTTGGCGACAACGACCTTGACGTGCTTCAGATTGGCCAGGACGACGGTGCCGATTGCTGTCTCTTTCGGCCTGAATGCGTCAGGGATTTCCAGGATGGCTATGTCCCCCACCACGTCGAAGCCGGAAGGCAGCGATTCCAGCTCTTCCGCGGTGAGCGTGTCCCTGAGGAGCTCGCGCAGCCTCACGGGTGTGCCAGCGGAGCCTCCTGGCCGCGATAGACGCGAAGCGCGTATTCGACGTCGCGACCGCCGATGGTGAGTGCCGAGATGGCGTTCGCCATGCGCACCGCCTCCTGCAGGCTCTTCTGGTGGAGATTCCGGCCGGTGGCGTTGCCCGAGGTCCCGACCGCGAGCTGCTCGGAGAGCTCCCGCAGGAAGACCTCGGGGTCGGTGCTGCTCCCCCCGGCGCAGACCAGCCTGGTCCTGCCGGCTGCGAGAATCGCCTCCCGAAGGAGTCCTGGGTCAGATTTCCCGTCCTTCTTCGGCGGGTTGACCTTGACGAAATCGGCGCCGAGGCACGCTGCGGCTCCCGCTGCTCCGGCGATGAGGTGGGGGTCCTTCTCGTCCTTCACCGCCCTGCCGCGGGGATAGGCCCAGATGACCACCAGGAGGCCCTCCTGATGCGCCTCGGCGACGATGCGCGTGGCTTCCGAAAGCATCTCGTGCTCATGCTCGCTGCCGATGTAGATGGTGTAGCCGACTGCGCATATCCTGAGCCCGGCGCGCCTCAGGTCCGCGACCTGACGCACCGAGACGAGCTGCTTGCTGTACGGGTCCTTCTGCTCGCTCTTCACGAGGTGGGTCTTGCTGTTCAGCTTGACGAGATACGGGACCTGCGGATAATCCCGGCCGTAGAGCGCGACGAGGCCATACTGCACCGCGAGCACTCCTACGGTGGCCTTGCTGGCGATGCGGAACAGGTGCTCGGGGTCCGCGTCGTCCTCAGAGATGCCCGGCCCGTAGAAGTCGTCGTTGAGGTGCTCGAGTTTCTGGTCGCCCGCGAGGAGCATGAGCCTCCCGCTGCCCTTCGTCATCTCGGTGAAATTCGCACGGTACTCGCTGACCTTCTCCTCCGGCACGTCAGCCGGGACGTGTATTCTCATCGTGGCTCCCTCCTATGTGGTGAAAGGTCTGCAGGAAGCGCACCGTGCGGCTCTTCGCCCGCATCACGATGCTGTGGGTGATGATGCCGTTCCGCCTGAACTGCACCCCGCGCAGCATCGGGCCGTCCGTGACTCCGGTCGCGGCGAAGATGCAGTGCGGCCCTTTCGCAAGGTCCTCGAGATGCAGCTTCCTCTTCAGGTCCGAGAGGCCCATCTGCCGGGCGCGCTCCTCCTCCTTTTCGTTCCTGAGCTGGAGCCTCCCCTGGAATCCGCCGCCGAGGCACTTGATGGCAGCGGCCGCGATGACACCCTCGGGCGCCGCCCCGATGCCGAGGAGCATGTCCACCCCGCTCTCGGGCAGCGAAGGGGCGACCGCTCCCGC
>Ga0209541_10010816_pt1 | contig 14428 bp, 14 predicted proteins | sample RifCSPlowO2_01_FD_184027 | JGI IMG/M metagenome (GOLD analysis project Ga0209541, IMG submission 184027) | Groundwater microbial communities from Rifle, Colorado - Rifle CSP2_plank lowO2_0.1 (SPAdes) (version 2) | ecosystem: Environmental > Aquatic > Deep subsurface > Groundwater | place... | reverse complement strand
CTCGTCTGCAAATTTTAGGAATTTTTTATCTCTCTCGCTTAATGCCTCTTCCCCCACTATTGCAACCAAGCCGCGTAAGTCGCGGCCTTCTGCATAAGCTGCATACATCTGGTCAGAAACCTGCTTATGGTCATCCCTTGTTCTTTCCGGCCCGATGCCAAGATTCATTAGCCTTGACAAAGAAGGCAAAACATCAATATTTGGGTAGATTCCTTTTCTATGAAGCTCTCTCATCAAAACTATCTGTCCTTCAGTAATGTAGCCGGTAAGGTCTGGTATAGGATGAGTTATATCATCGCCCACCATTGTCAATATAGGCAGTTGTGTGACAGAGCCTTTCTTTCCTTTAATGACTCCTGCACGCTCATACATTGTTGCAAGGTCAGTGTACATGTAACCCGGATAGCCTCTCCTGCCAGGGATTTCTTCTCTTGCTGCTCCAATTTCCCTCAAAGACTCGCAATAGTTAGTCATATCTGTTAGGATAACAAGGACATGGTAGCCATGCTCATATGCAAAATATTCTGCTGCTGTAAGGGCCATCTTTGGAGTAACCAAGCGCTCAACAGCAGGGTCGTTAGCAAGATTAAGGAACACAACAGACCTTTCAAGAGCTCCAGTCTGCTTAAAATCATTGATGAAGTACTGGGCTTCCTCATTTGTGATTCCCATTGCCGCGAAAATGACAACAAAATTTTCTTTCTTGCCAATAACTTTTGCCTGTCTTGCTATTTGCAATGCTATTTCATTATGAGGCAATCCAGAGCCAGAGAAGATAGGGAGTTTCTGGCCGCGGACGAGAGTGTTCATAGCATCTATTGTTGAGATTCCAGTCTGAATAAAGTCGTGAGGGCTTGCTCGGGAAAAGGGGTTTATAGCAGCACCAATTATCTCGAGCTTTTTTTCCGGGACTACTTCAGGGCCGCCATCAATGGGCTGCCCGCGGCCATTTAAAACGCGGCCCAGCATGTCCTTTGAAACATTAAGCTTCAGGGTGTCTCCAAGAAACTTTACCGTACTGTTTACATCTATTCCGGAAGTTCCCTCAAAAACCTGCACAACAACTATATCATCTGATGTATCAAGAACCTGGCCATTTTTTATCTCTCCATTAGGCAAAGCAATCTTTACAATATCTGCATAGCCTATGGGCTCTGTTTTCTCAACAAAGATTAACGGCCCTGCAACTCGCGTTATGGTCTTGTACTCTTTCATTTTGAACTATCCCCCAAACTATGAATTTTCAAAATGGAATCTACGAACGCTAGTGAGTATGCTTTCATTTTGAACTACCTCTCCAGTTATGAATATTAAAAATGAAAACTACGAACGCAGCGAAGCGAAGTGAGTATGCTTTCATTTTGAACTACCTCTCCAGTTATGAATATTAAAAATGAAAACTACGAACGCAGCGAAGCGAAGTGAGTATGCTTTCATTTTGAACTCAACTCCCTTTCCATTTGTTTTGCAAGTTCATTGAGTAATTTTTCATAGTCTTTCACAAACTTTACTTCTCCAAGCCTGTCTTTCGCTTTTGTTCCAAGGATTTCCTGGACTCTGGTGCCTTTGTCTAATGAGCTGTTGGCAAGCCTGGAAAATTGCATTATCGCTTTCATCATATTATATGTTTTCCTTAAGTCGCAGTAGGTGTCTATTTCGTGATAAGCGTTCTGCTGCAGCAAGACTTCCCTAATCAGCCTAGCGACCTGCAATGTAAGCTGCTGCCTTTCAGGCAATGCATCTGATCCAACCAACTGCACTATTTCCATAAGCCTTTCCTCTTCCTGCAAAATTCCCATGATTTGACCAACAAGCTCATGCCAGTCAGGCGCAACATTTTCTGAATAATACTGTTTCAATGTATTAAGGTAAAGGGAATAAGATGTCAGCCAGTTTATTGAAGGGAAATGCCTTCTTTGGGCAAGCTTAGAATCTAATGCCCAGAAACATTTTGTAACCCTTAAAGTGTTTTGCGTAACAGGCTCTGAGAAATCGCCGCCTGGCGGACTTACTGCACCTATTATTGAAATAGAGCCTTCCTTATCTGTCCCAAAAGGTATTACTCTTCCGGATCTCTCATAGAACTGCGCAAGCCTGGTGGAAAGGTAAGCAGGGTAGCCTTCTTCCCCCGGCATCTCTTCTAATCTAGAAGAGATTTCCCTCATGGCTTCTGCCCATCTTGATGTGGAATCTGCCATCAAAGCTACACTATAACCCATGTCACGATAGTATTCTGCAATTGTAACTCCCGTATAGATTGATGCTTCCCTTGCTGCAACTGGCATATTTGATGTGTTTGCAATCAAGACTGTACGGTTCATTAATGGCTTTCCGGATTTCGGATCTGTCAGTTTCGGGAATTCTGTAAGGACTTCTGTCATTTCATTTCCTCTTTCACCACAGCCGACATAGACAACTATGTCTGCATCAGACCACTTTGCAAGCTGCTGCTGGGAAACTGTTTTTCCAGCTCCGAAAGGTCCTGGGATAGCAGCTACACCCCCCTTTGCTAATGGGAATAGAGCATCAAAAATCCTCTGGCCTGTAATCAAAGGCGTCTCAGGATTTAGCTTTGACCTTACAGGCCTTGCAATCTTAACCGGCCAATGATGCTTAAGCTTTAATTCATAGCCATTATCAAGCTTTCCAATTATATCATTTACTGTAAATTTTCCCGAACTTATCTCAGCAATTTTCCCTTTCTGGTTTGGCGGGACAAGGATACGATGAGGTATTCCGGGATTTTCCTCTACTTCCCCTATGATGCTTCCTCCACTGATAGAGTCTTCTTTTTTTGCCGTGGCCTTAAAATCCCATTTCTTCGCCTGGTCAAGACCGGGCGCATCTACACCGCGTTTGATAAATTCACCCATCTGCTTAACGAGGACTGGCAAAGGCCTCTGTATACCATCATAAATGCTTCCCAGCATGCCAGGCCCAAGCTCGGCTTTTAGAGGTTCGTGGGTGTTTACAACAGGCTCTCCTGGCTTAATTCCGGAAGTGTCTTCATAAACCTGGATAATTACCTTATCGCCTTCCAGCTGGATTACTTCTCCCATAAGTTTTTCATTACCAACCCTAACAACATCGTACATCCTAGGCTTTATGCCTTTAGCTACTACCACGGGGCCTGCAATCCTATAAATAACACCCTTATCCATGCTCATCAACCCCATAAATCCACCCCTATTGATTTTTTAATCAAGCGCCTCAGGCTGTCCTGCTCAACTTTTGTTGATACAGGTATGAAAACAGGGTCTACGCTATCCTCTATTTCCTCCCTTTGATGCTGTTCAAGAGCTTCCATTATTTTCTCGTCTATGACAACTATGCCAATGTCATCCCTTTTTCTTAACTCTTCTATGTCTTTTAGTGGCTCGCTGCTTACTTCAATTGTTTCCCTTATTCCTGCCAGCTTGAAACCAACAACAAATTCATTGCTTCCTAAAACAACAACATTGACCATGCTCAAAAACCTCCGAGTTTACGAGGAGGTGCCAGAAACTTTGTTTCTCAGCATCTCCATATCTTTGGCACCAACTGCGTTGGTTCATACCACGACTATTTTTTCAATAAATTCGTCTTCCATGCCTAGCTGCCTGGCTTTTATTATCCTGGTAAGGTTTTTTACTTCAATATCTTTAAGGAACATATAGCCTAAAATGACATCAACGCTCATCGGATGCTGCCTTATGAGTTTTTTTGATTGCTGCAGCAAAAACTTGTCAAGGTCTATCTCAAGGTCTGTAAAGCTTATTTTACCTGCTTCTTTAGCGTATTTTTCAGCGGTTTCCTTAAAATCAGTATTTTCCATTTCTTTTATCATGCCATCAACGTCTGACTTTATCATCTTGTCTATTGTTTCCCTCTTTATAGTGCCGAGGCTGAATACCAAATCTTTTATTTCCTGCTCAGGAATTTTTTCTGCCTTTAATCTAAGCAGGAGCTTTATGTTAAATATGTCAATCTCATTAAGCAGGAATCTCTTATAGAGCCTGCCTTCCATTGTCAAATAGCGCAACTGCGAAAAAACGAAGTTAAAGTAATATTTGTCCAAAACATTTTCCATTAAAACCAGGGAATTATTATTCTTAAAATGCTCTAATGCGTTCCTTGTATCTTTTTCTTCCATGAAATCAAGGCTCGTAAAAACTTCTTCCACTGTCTTTTGTGCATTAAGCTTGTCAAAATAAGAGCTATCAGCTACTGATACCGGGCTTAGATACTTTTTTGTTTCTTCAGCTTGCATGCCGCTAAATTTAGCCCTCATTATTGTCTTTATGTTGTAGATGTCATATCTTTTCAGGTAGATTATTATTAAGAGCCTTAAGTCATGAGGCGCTATCTTGAGCAGCTTGCCAAATTTATTTCCTAAATTCATCTGCAGGGTCCTTTCTATTAATTCGATTCCTCGGTATTCCATTGCCAATTCATCGACTTCTCGTTTATATTCAAAATCTTCCAGGTATTTGCCAATCTGGACAGGAGTCATCTTCAGGATTTTGTCGTAGTCTGACTTAGTTAAGAGAGCTTTTTTCATTACAATCGTCCTTAAGTAAATGTAAGGATATTTTTCCAAAATAACGGGCGTTCCCATTTTAATATAACAGTATTTCTGAAACCTCCTTAGATGTTTTTTCCCTTAAGTCTGCAAACAAAGTGCCGAATGTAAGATTGACTCTCACATTGCCGTCTTTTGTCTCGCATATTATGCCGCCGTCAGTCTCTATTCCTTTTATTTTTGCTTCATCTTTGCAATATTTTTTATCTTTTTCACTGATGTAAACAACATCAACGTCAATTTCTTTTTTTGCCATGTCAATCAATTTCTTTATGAGGTCTTCCCTGTCTTTAGCCGGCATATTCCTGATTTTATTGAACGCTTCCTCATAAGCCTTATCTATGAGATTTTTCCTGGTTTCGAAGAGCATTTTCCTGGACTCCACGTTTGCCAAAGAATTTTCCCTGTTTTCAAGGTTCTTCATCTCTGCTTCAAGCTTTTGCGATGCTTCTCTTTCCAGCTGTTTTATCTGCTCCGTCGTATTGTTTTTTATCTCATTCACTTTTTTTTCTGCTTCCGCAAGTATCTCTTTCTCTGCAGCATCTGCTTTATGCAGTATCTCTTCCTTTATTTTTTCGAGTCCCATTTTTATAAAGCCAAGGGCAACTACATCCTGCCCATGAGCATTATTGCTATAACCAGCCCGAATATGACCAAAGTCTCGGGCAACAGGATAAAAAACAATCCCTTACCAAACTGCTTTGGGTCCTCAACTATTGCGCCAAATACCGCAGCTATAATCTGCTGCTGCGCAAGGCCCGTTCCTATAGCGCCCAGGCCAAGGGCCAAACCAGCGCCTACACCTAAAAGACCGTTTCCAATTGCGAGTTCAACTCCTGCCATTTTTTACCTCCGATTTTATGAGGAGGCCCGGAACTGCGAATTGTGAGCGAGTTCACTCAAAAACGAGTTCACTCGGATCTCACTGTTCCTACTGCCCCCTAAATCAAACTTTTTTGCTTTTCAGCCCCGAAGGGCTCATAATCTTTGCCGCCACCTTGGTAGAATTTTGAGAAAAATTCCACGTAGTGGAGCCTTATTGAATGCAAAGATGGGCTTAAGATTCCCAGAGCAATATTAAATGTATGACCGATTAATAATGAAATCAATGCCAAAGGCCAAAACAAAATTCCTTTGTGGAATAGGAATGTTATAAGGTCGTTAACCATTACTGCTATAAAAACTGATGCCAATCCAACGGCCATTAATCTTGCATAAGACATTATATGTGTCAGGATGCTTGGTATTTCCATAACCCCGATAAAGCCTTCTCCCTTCAAAAGCATTAAGACAGCTAAAACAAAGAGAAAAACCCCAGCGTAAAACAATGGTTTGGAAACAGTAAGCATTTTAAGCAATGATCCCAAAAATAAAACTCCTCCTATCTGCAAAATTATCCAGCTTAGTTTTGAATTTGCAGCTTTCATCAATCCATGATGATTGTATTCGAGTATAAATCCAAGGATTAAACCGAAGTTTACATGGACAATTCCTGCTAAAATAGATATCATCATCAATGTGCTGAAATCATGCGTTCTCTCAATCCAGAAATGATAAAGCTCCAACCCCGCAAATTCTCCATATAAAAATCCAAAGATTATTGCACCCATAGAGGCAGCAAGCATCATGTTGAAGAATTGCTTTCCAACCGGAAATTTTTTCTTTAAGTAATAGAACAAAGCAAATGTCACGAGGCCGTAGATTACATCGCCAAGCATGAAACCATAGAACAACGGGAAAGTGTAAGCGATAAGAACAGAAGGATCAAACTCACCATATTTTGGCAGTGCAAATAATTTTGTAAAAAACTCAGAGTTCTGGATATATTTTGAGTTGTTCAACTTAACCGGTATATCTTCTTCCTCGCCCAAAGGCTCCTCTACAATATACAGTTTATTATTGCCAGATTTCATCAGCTCTTCCTTGGTTTTTTCCATATCATTTTTCGGGAGATAGCATCTCAAGAAGAAAGCTTCCCTTGTCGAGCCGAAGCTTAATGGAATTTGGGCTTTTTCAGCCTCAACAGAAAGGAACTTTTCAGCTTCTGCAAGAAAATGAGCATGCTTTTCAGCAATTTTTTTTAGTTTGTCTTGATATGTTCTAAGCTTTACTTGAAGTTTTTCGTCTTTCTCCAAAAGTTTCTCAAATAAATCTTTTGCATCCCCTTTTAATGAGCTTGTGATACTTGTATCTACATCAGAAAATGACGATTCGGCAAGTATCTTCTCAAATTTAGTTGCAAAATTTGAATCAATAAACACAGCAATAAGTGTTTTTTTATCCTCAGCAGCAGCGTAAATTTCAAACCTATCAGTTATCTTTTCGAGTTTTATGATATTAGGATCGTCAACATAGCCTAAATAAGACTTTATGTAGTTGGACTTTTGAAAATCTTCGGGGTGAACATTCAATAAAACCATTAGCTTTAGAGCTTTTTTCTGTTCAGAAATCAAAGATATTTCGTCTTCTGTTTTTTTTATTTCATCTATTGCTTTATTTACTCTTTCTTTTATTTTTGCAATCTCTTTTTCTAAATCTTTAAACTTAAATATATTTGCTTTTGCCTGATCGCTAGAAATATTTAAATGAGTTGTGATAGACCTTACTTGCAATAGTAAGCTACTCAGCTTTTCAAAATTCTCCAATGGAGTGCACAAATCAAATTCATCTTTCTTATGCTCTATCAAGTGCGCAATTTTAAGCTCATGCAGCCTTGAGACTATTTTAGGCAAAGTTGACTTTGGGCCAACCACGAACAACTTTGACATTCTTTCAGGCTTAAGCATTTTATTTTTCCAGATTCAGAAATTTATTGTAGATGTAATCAACAGCCTTTTTGCTGTTTTTGAATGCCTTGCTTTCTATTTCAGAGACCTTCTTTTTTGCATCCTGCATCTTCTTTTTCTTATTTTCCACCAGGCTTTGTTTAAGATTTTCAAGCTTTTCCCTGTTTTTTTGCTCCAAAGAAGCTTTCTTCCTGTCAATAAGCTCTTTTGAGGATGCTTCCGCATCTTTTATCAACTTTTCTGCTTTTTCCCTTGCATTTTCCGCTTTTGTATCTATGTCCTTCTCGGCCTCAAGGATCTCTTTCAAAATTGTGTTGCTCATCTTTAATTTCTGTAAATAGACTTTGAAAATGGATGATAAATGACGTAAAGGTGTTATTTATAAAGGTTTTTGTATATGCATATATTCTAAAATATAAAGATAATAAAAGGATATAATAAAGTTTTTAAAAAGGGTTGTTTTCAGTTGGTTTGTGCGCCTGTAGCTCAGCTTGGAGTGCTAAAAGCACGTGCAAATAGAGCGAAAGGTTCCTAACCTTTAGGCCCGGGGTTCGAAACGAATTTTTTCCAAAAATTCGAGAAAAAGGAATGCAATGAGGGTTTTTCAAACCCTCGGAACGATGGAAAATGTTGGCGAAAGTCCTCGCAGGCGCGCTTTTTTTATTTCACATACTTCTTCAGCAGGTCCATTATCTTTTTCCCATCCACTTTGCCGCGGTATTTGGACATGAGGATTCCCATATAGGCTCCTAAAGAAAGATCTTTCTTTTTTTCTATCAGTTCCTTGATTTCTTTTTCAAGGTCTTTTTCTGAGACAGAAGCAAATTTATCAAAATCAATCTTCTCATTCTTTATTTTTTTGACCAATAAATCTATTACTGCTTCCTTTGCTATCTTTCCTTGGTTTAGATAATCGAGAATTTCCTCGAAGTGCTCGTCTTTCAGCTTTGAAACGTCTTCCTTAAACCTGCTTTTGATTTCTTTTGGAACATTGACGAGTATATGGGCAAGTAACGAGGATTCCAATTTGTCGAATTTTTTTGCCAATTTTTCAAAATTTTCTTTTTCTATCAGCTCTTTGGCAAGTTCTTTGCTTATCTTGTATTTTTTCTCTAGTTCCTCTGTTTTATGGGTTAATAATTTAGGCAGCTGTTTTTCGAGGTGTTCAGCATAATCTTTTCCTATCTTTATTGGGGCAACGTCTGTTTCCGGGTATAATCTCGCAGCACCAGGAAGGGGCCTTAAAAAGGAGGTTGTAAAATCCTGTTCGGCCTTCCTAACCTCCTTTCCCAGCTTTTTTCCTTTTTTTATCTCGTTAAGCTGCCTTTCAATCTCATAATTTATCACTTTTGGAATGCTTCTCAAGTCCTGGAAGCCTTTTATTTCTGTACGGGCTCCTTTGCTTATGGATACATTAACGTCCTGCCTTATTGTTCCAAGGCCGCGTTTGACATTTTCTACGCTCCTTAGAATCATCCCTATTATTGAAGCTGTTTCTTTTGCGTGCTCCGGGTTTTTTATTTCTGTTCCGGTTGCAATTTCTATCAATGGTATGCCTAATCTGTCTAGCCTGTATTTCACATAGCCTCCGGAGGAGGTGCCAGACTCTGTCCGAGCATCTTTTTCTTCATCAAGTTTTTGAGCTGCTTCTTCCTCCAGGCAAATTGTTGGTATGGTAACCTTTCCATGGGAAGTTTCTATAAAGCCGTCCATTGCAACTAATGCTGTCCTTTGAAAGCCGGAAACATTGCTACCATCAATGACTGTTTTCCTCATTACCTGCATCTCATCAACAATTTTAGCATTCAATAATAATGCAATTTTTAATGTAGTTTCTAATGCCTGTTTGTTCAATTCGTGCGGAGGCTCTTCATCATATTCAACCAAGCATGTGTCGTCAGAATCAGCCTCATAAATAAATTTCCTGCTTTTCTTCATCTCATGGGCTGCCGCAATATCCACTTCTCCTGTTTCTCCGGCAACTGCCCTCAGCCTCCTTTCGAACTTAACATCCGATTCTTTTTGAGAATTAAGAGTAGCACAGTCACAAAACAGTTTTTTACCTTCCAACTGCTGATGAATTTCAAGACCGCATTTAAAGCCCAGTTCATTATAATTCAGTTCCATTTTCCAGTACGATAGATTAATTAATATAATTATAAAAAACTATCTCTTCCATACAATTTTGTTGTTTTTCCTTACTACTTTAATCCTATGCATCGGTATAAAAGATTCTTCATTATTTTTTTCAACAACAATAAAATTATCTTCGAATCTTTTTATATCAGTATAATCAATTTTTATCAGTTCCGGGGAAATCCGGTCAAAATAGTGAATGGAATAATGCTCGGGATTTTCCCTCTTGTCCCATTTGATTTTGTTCAAAAGGTGGCGGATGGGGAGCATAATGGATTTTATGGCTTTTCTATAATTTTCTGTATTTTGTTTATTATCCTTTCAGCTAATTGGATTGCCAGCATGGCATCTGACTCTTCACAGTCCGCACCATAATATTTTATTCCATTGCGGATTTTTCGAAACCTATCAAACTCAATGATATCCTGTTCGCTAAAGCCTTTCCTGCTTAAGTAAACTATTGAAGCTTCATGGGAAAATGATTTAAAGCCTTCTAGATATAATAATGAGTCAGAGGCTTCCCTCATGGATTCGTAAGCGTTTTCAAGAACATATTTGGGCTTTACTTTTCTCAGAAGGCTTTTCGAGAGTTCTAGGCGCTCGAAACTATCTTTAAAGGTGGATTTAGACAGATTTATGTTGGGCTTTTGCTTTTTGACCTCATTTTTACTTAAAAAATATTCGAATTCTTTTACCATGAGCCCTCCAAGAGTATGCCATTTGCAAGGTTCAATTTAAATTCTTTGCTTACTTTATCCAAATTAACTTCATGAATGCTGATTGCCTTTCCGAGAAATTTTTCATATTCTGACAGATTAATGTTCGCTTTCTTTTTTGTTATTACTGCTATATCAACATCGGACTTTTCCGTGTCATCGGCTCTCGAAAAGCTCCCGAACAATATAATGGCTTTTGGGTAGCTGTAAACTTTTAAAAGATAGTCTACTATGCCTGAATCATATACGCTTTCCAAGTTGTATACCCGCTTTTGCCTTATAAAATAAGCGCTTTCCCTGTTTGCCTGAACCTCGGTTATGAAGCCCTTTTTTGCTTTGATTATGCAGCTTTCCTTTGCCAATAAATCTGTAGCTGATATTATGGTATGCATAGACAGCTTAAGCAGCCTAGAAATCTCCCTAAGGTGGAATTTTCCGGTTGGATTTTGGAAAAAGAACACCAATAATCTCTGAGTGGTAGATTTTTCTATCATTTGATAGATAAAAATATCAATCGGTATTTAAATCTATCGGTACTTTGCAGATTCATTTGATTTTGCTGGAAATGTGGCGGATTTGAGGCATTAAATAAAACAGGATTAACGCTTATAAATAGCTTGTCTTTATAGCAGAAATATAAATTTGTTGGAAAGGGTTTTAGGGAGAAAAATCTATTGTTATTAAGGTTTATAATCCTTTCTGATGCTCAGTGGTTTTCCAAAACCGCATTCGACAAATAATGCATCAGTTGGAGCGGCGCGTATTAAGTCTGTTGAGTTTGTTGCCAAAAATAATTGCAATCTCGGAGAATATTTTTCTACTAATCCAAATAAAGATTCTCTAATTTTTCTTTGGTTGACTATGTCCAGATACACATCAGGCTCGTCTGCAAAAAAGGCCAAATGGGCATCTGCAGGTATATTCAGATACTTAGGCACATTTCTTAATGCTTCTTGTATCCCTCTTTCCCCATGAGGAACCATCCTATTTAACAAATATTGTTCCATTGGGAGTTTACCTTCGCTAAAAAACCGGTCAATAGTTTTGAAATGCCCTTCAAATTCCTGCATTACGCTTTGCCCTGAACTTAATCGTCCAGAAGCTTTGAATTGCGGATTATAAACAAGATGGTTTATAGGGAGATCCACATAAGCATCAAAACCGTCTAAAGAGATTTGACCACGCACACTAATATGGGGCGAGGCTTCATAACAGAACATAGGGGCGTCATAATTTTCAGGTCTAAACCACACCCACGTTGTCCTATCCTCTTTTTCTTTCGTTATTTGTTTTATACTTTGCTCAAGTTCATCAAGCCTGCTTTCTCTTATAAGTTTAGAACCTTGTCCTTCTTTGGCATAATATTTGGCATCACTCTTAGCACGCTCATAGCTCCATATAGCTTTGCCACTTCTAAATCCGTCTAAAACACGCTCATAAATAAAATCCGGAATGTCAGCAAATCTTGGACCTAACTCCCTTATGAAAATGTCAACCAAAGCATTTGTAGCTTTGCTATAACTAATTAAGCCTTTTTCGTCCCTGCCAGTTTGGCCGGCAATTTCCCAAGCTTTTTCCTCTAACTGACCAAAAGGTTCTCTCTCTTTAGGAGATGTTAACGCCGCTACAGCATTTATAAATGCATAATATCTCTCTTCAGTAGGAAAAGTAAATTTATCTTTTCTTTCCAAAGGAGGCAAAGGTATCAAGTCTTTTTCAGCGAGCCCTAATTCAGGGAATAATCTTTGGTAGACTCTAAGTGAATGTGCTGGGTCTGCATAAATTCTTGTGTAATTGCCCATTTCATCTTTGGGTATGCCTGCCCTTTTACATTCTTCTTCATTCACACCCCACCCTCTTGTATTAGCAATAAGGAGTTGCGGCAATATGCTTCTTCCATGCATATCATAAAATAGTTTATTGAGCATAGAAGTTTGAAGTAATCTCAAGAAAGCAGTTTTTCCAGAACCATTTTGACCTACTAAGTACACTAACCCCGAATCTGTTGGTATTTCGTGGCCTGATGGCAAAATGTCATCCAAAGTCGGTTCACTGGTTGCAAGAACTTTTACTCTGCTTATCATAGGGAATTGTATCTAAGACCCATTTATAAACGTTTCCATTCTGTTACCACTACAAAGAAATCATCAATACAAAAATCCCATTCATCATTCCTTTCTCTTATCCCCATTTATAACATCAATAAAACAGGTATGATTGATTTATTCCCCGCCTCTTTTATTATTTCTTTGACCTTGTCATAACGTTCCATATTGAGGTAATACTTCCAGCCATGCTCTTTTTTCTTTTTGCGGCATATATTCTGTTTTACTAATGCAGATAACACTTCCTTAGCTATCCCTCTGTTAGGCAATCCTGCTATGACATTTTCTTCGTACATTGAACCTTTGCCATAACATGTTGACCTATGGAGTTTTCTTACTATGAATCGGCTATATTTGATATAGTCACTTTTATGAACTTTCATAATCTATTCCAACATAAGATTATTTATATACCTTTACTTTTTAGGTATATAATAATATCCCTTATGGGATAAATAGAAATATTTATATACAAGCAGAGTTTACTATTATCATATGAAAGATAGATCAGTATTTTTGGAAAGGGAAGCATACAGTCCAAAAAACAAAGTGCTTGATTTTTTGATAATTGCGCAGGATTTTGACTATTCACTTAAAGATATTGCAAAACACTCCAAAGTGAGCTATCCCTGCATCAAACAATTAAAGAAAGAACTTATAAAGGATAAATGGATAATCCTTACAAGGAAAGTTGGGAAAGCCCAGATGCATAAGTTAAATTTGAAAAATAAAAAAGTTCAGAAGTTTGTTGACTTCTACTGGGCTGTTGTTAATGAAGAGGTTGAAAGAGAGTTAGGTATTGGGGGTAAATCTGAGGTTCATGAAGAAGGCTACAAATCTGCTGCTCCAGTAGCCGTTTCTGCAAAACACATTTAATACAAAAAGCTCCTTTCATCACTCCTTTCGCTTATCTCGCCCCTTAGGTTTTTGCCTATTAACTCTTTCACTTCTTCTTTTTTATAGTTGCCCAGCAGCCAAGCTAACTTAACAAAAGCAGTTTCTGGCAGCATGTCTTCTCCGGATATCACCCCTAAATTCAATAAATCCCTGCCTTTGCTGTAAACCCGCATTTCAACCCTTCCAAACAAACATGCAGTTGCCATTACAACAATGCAGCCGGAATCAATGACTTTTTTTATTGCAGGATATATTTTTTCATGAATCTTGCACCATTCATTTGGCACTTGCCCTGGCGTATGGCCCAATCCCGTGCCTTCTATTACCAGGCCCTTGTAATTTTTATAGAACTCAAACTGCCCAGGAAGCATGTTAATATGGATTTTTAATAATCCGACTTTATCCTCCATTTTTGGCTTTATAGCTGATTTTCTTTTTTTGTCTTTTTTTAAGTAATCTTTTTTTATAAACTCTATTTTTCTTGAATCATAGCCTATTCTTGCTATTATAGCATCATTTACAGGCTTAAACGCATCTCTTCTGGAAGAATGCAGTTTTCTTGTTTTTGCAGGGGGTAAAATTGCACAACTATTATCACTAGTATGCTCATGCATGCAGATAGCAACTCCAGCAAAATCTGTTTTTGCAATAAATTCGGCAGCGCAAATCAAGTTCATAGCAGCATCAGAGCTTCCCCTATCCGAGCTTCTTTGCGCACCAACCAATAAAATTGGTATCGGCGCATTTTCAACAATAAATGCCAATGCGGCAGAAGCAACAGCCAAATTATCTGTGCCCATCCCTATTATGATGCCATCAACGCCCTTTTTTATTTCTTTTTCAATGGCTTTTGAAATGATTTCAAAGTGCTTGAATCTTAAATCATCACTCCACATGTTTGCAATTAATTCAGACTTAAAATTTGCAATATCAAACAATTCCGGAAACATTTCCAAAAGATCTTCTGGATTAAAAGAAGAATAAACAGCTCCGCTCTTATAATCGACTTTAGATGCTATCGTCCCCCCCGTATGCAAAATAGATATAGTCGGCTTTTTGCTGTCTTTTTTTATTTCCGTTTTAGGAGCTTCTTTTGCCTTGTATTTCCCAAGAATTTTTATCTCCTTTACTTTTTTGCCGTCTATGCCAATATTATAGCCGTTGTCCAGCTTTATTATAACAGAGCCAGTTTCCTCATTGGGCATTAAAATGCCCTCTTTTATCTCG
>Ga0209541_10010815_pt1 | contig 14429 bp, 16 predicted proteins | sample RifCSPlowO2_01_FD_184027 | JGI IMG/M metagenome (GOLD analysis project Ga0209541, IMG submission 184027) | Groundwater microbial communities from Rifle, Colorado - Rifle CSP2_plank lowO2_0.1 (SPAdes) (version 2) | ecosystem: Environmental > Aquatic > Deep subsurface > Groundwater | place... | reverse complement strand
GGGTATGGAAATCATATGTCAAAGCTTAAGGTCTCGCAACTAATCGTTTCTTACGAAGTCATTAATGAATTTTCCATCTTGACGTTGACCTGAGCGAGCAAGAAGCGAGCTCTTGCATTTCAGACCACTATTTTCAACAGAACTAAATACATACCCTTCCTTAATGCTCTCCAATGTATCCTTTAAAGGCATATTTCTTGCTCTGCATGTCAAAGTATCCCTTGACAACATGCTGTAAATTATAGACACGGTAAACGAGAGTATCCCAATAGATGCCAGAGATTTCGTGCTTATAGATTCTCTTATACAATGCCCCTAAAGATTTTCCCAAAGCTCCCCCTTTCTTGAATCTCTTCTGCCAATCTAAATGTACTGTCCCAAAAAATTTCACATAGAGGCTTGCTTTCGTCAGATTCTTGATTTTATCGCCAACCTTCACCTCAACATCAAGCATCTCATAGATATGAATGTGCATATTGATCTGATACATAACATAAGGGTCTATCCTTTTGGTCATTAAAAATTTTAATTCCTGTTCTGCTCCCAAAGCGCTAGGAACCTTATGCTTGTAATCCACCTCATGCCAAAGAAAGCCATAGTTCTTGGCCCAGTCGATGATTGCGGCATATAAGCCATCAAAGTCAAAGAGGCCTTCGTATTGGATGGTAAGATGAAGAGTTTTCTCCGCATCACCATAATACTCAGCTCTTGGCCCAAAGCCCAAATCTTGAAAGAATCCCATAATCTACCCTAATCGCTTGAGTTATTTAAATATTTCTAGAACTTGTACTATCCCCATGCAAGAAGGTTTAATAAGCTCGGATTATTTTCTAGTGTTATGTGGGAGCTTCGAGAAACCAGTGAATTTGAAAAGAAGTTTGAAGAACTGCCTCCCGATATTAAAGAGCGATTTGAGAATCAGATCAAGAAACTGCAGGAAAATCCCTATGCCCTCGGGAAACCATTAGGCTATCCCTGGTTCAGAGAACTAAGGAATGATAAATTTCGTGTTTATTATCTCATCTATGATCAGCTAGTCTTAGTCTTGTTTGTTGCTGTTTCTGATAAAAAGACCCAACAAGTAGTTATCAATGTTATTAAGAACAACTTGAAAGTGTTTAAAGAATTTGTTGAAAAAGGGACAAAAATATTATAAAGAATAAGAGAGTATACCACCTAAAATGGATAAAGAGCTTCAAAGATTAATCGATGAACGCCAAAAGCTTATTGATAGGCTGTGTATGGAAATTGTGGCAGTAGAAGATGGAAAAATCAAAATACAAATAGAGGCAAAATGATGGAAGATCTGAAAAATGCTAAAAAAGAACTTAAGGAGCAAAACGAGTTTCTTCACTCTATGTTGAGATCTTTTGAGGATATCAAGAAAGGAAGAATAAAGAAGTTTGAGTTTTCTAAAAAACATCTCGCCTGATATCCCTTAACTACACCTTCTCGAACCAAACGGTCAAGCTTTCATTCTTAATCTTAACAACTTCCCCTTTTCCAGCAGACTTCACCGGTTCTCCTTTTCCAGCAGCTTTGCCTGGCTGGAAGAGAGTTAGGCGCTCTGCTCCAACTTTTTCTTTCAGCTCTTCCTGATATTGTTCTATTCCACTATTCACCATTGGACTGGCAGAAAGAGAAAGATTGATCCGATCGGTCTTCTCTAACCCCGCTTTCTTCCTCATGCTCTGCACGTGCCTCATCAATTCCCGGACATAGCCTTCCTGCTCCAACTCTTGATTCCGGTCAGTATTGATGTAGACAGTACCGCGTTTTATTTCTCCCTGCTTATAATTTGTGGGAGCAGTCCGTTCAATCTCGAGCATCTCTTTAGTGATATTTACTTTTTTCTTATCAACAGTAAAGGCATACTTACCTTCTGAATCGATGTGGCTCAAAATAGTTTCTGGACTGTCAATGGCTAATCTTGCGATAATCTTTGGAGAGGCATCACCAAATTCAGGGCCTATCTTCCCATAATTCGGCTTTACTTTCAACTTTACGCCAGGCAATGAAGTTACAATAGCCAGCTGTTTGCTGTTGGTCTGCTGCAGGATGATCTCTTCAAGATGCTGTGCTGCCTGGATGGTTTGCTCGTCATTTGTTTCAACCACAAGCTCTTTGACCGGCCAGCGTAATCCTAACTGGGCTTTCTCTCTTGCTCCTAAAGCGCTGGCAACGATATCTTGAGCGACAGCCATATCTTGTTCCAAGTCAGTATCAATCATACTCTTGTCCGCAACTGGCCAAGGGAAGTGGGAAATGCTCACCTCTTTCAGCGCGAATTCTTCTTTGAGGTTGAGGTACATGGCTTCGGTGATGAACGGGCAGATGATAGTAAACATAGCTAAGAGATCCATGACCACTTTATTGATGGTGAAAAGGCAAGCTTTCTTCTCTTCATCCGTACCTATGGTGCTTTTATCACGGACCATCTGGATGTAGGTTCTAGAGAGTTCTAGGAACAATTGTTCCAGAGGAGCGACAACTTCATCTAAGCGATATGCTTCCAGGAGATCGCTCACCTGGAGTATTGTTGAATTCAGGCGGGAAAGGATATATTTCTCTTCCGTTGCTAACTGAACGTTCTTGATCTTCGTGGGATTGATACCGTGTTCACGGGATAGATTGATCAGCAGCCGATGGATATTCCAAAAGATATGGAGATATCTCTCTTTTGTTTTTGCTTCCTGCCAACTGAAATTGATATCTTCACCTGCTGTCGTCTGGATCATATAGTAGCGTAATACATCGGCACCATGCTTGTCGATCAATTCATCAGGGGAGATGATATTCCCTAATGACTTTGACATCTTGACTCCCTCTACATCGGTGATGAAGCCATGCATATAGACATTCTTAAACGAAGGTTTTCCGAGATACAAATAGGAACAGATAACCAGCAGATTGAACCATGCCCTAACCTGATCCTTCCCTTCAAGGATAAAATCTGCGGGAAAATATTTTTTAAAAAATTCTTTCTGCTCCGGGTAATATAAGCATACCCATGAAGCGGAGCCGGGATCTATCCAAACATCCATGACATCCGGCAAACGGTGATATTCTTTGCCCCCTTTTCCTCCTTTTGTTATTATAACATCATCGATCCAGGGCTTATGCAAATCGGCAGGAACTTTCCCTTTTGCCAGACGCTGCAGCTCTTCCTTCGAGCCAACAACGATAATGTCACCGTCAGCAGACTGCCAGATAGGAGCAGGAGTGCCCCAGAAACGCTGTTTAGTGATGGAATTATCTCTCAGATGCTCAAGCCAAGAGCGGAATGCATTTTTTCCTTTCTCCGGAAACCAATAGACACCCTCATTATCCTTGACCATCTGCTCTTTTAAATCTTCAACTTTCAAAAACCATTGCGGTGTCGTCCTGAAAATGACTGGCTCTTTGCTTCGTTCTGCATGAGGGTAATCATGAGTGTATTTCTTTTTGGCAACTAAAGCCTCGTCATCATCGATAGCTTTGATGAATATATGGTCATCATATCTTGCCCGTAAGCCAGAAAAACGCCCCGTTCCCTGGGGGAATATTCCTGATTCGTCAAGGCAATTGTAAGGGGGGATGTGGTGGAGATGACCTACTTCATAATCTTCCGGTCCAGAACCTGGCGCGCTATGCACTAAACCTGTACCATCAGCATCATTGACAAATTCTTCATTAAGGATAACGGTATGCACCAGCTTATTTTCATCATACAGTTTTTGCAGTTCTGGAAGCTCTTTTTTCCAAAAGTGTGTATAGCGAAGGCCTTCGAGTTTTTTTCCTGCAAAGGTTTCGATTAGTTCATATTTCTCTCCCGTAAGATGCATGACGTCTGCCACTCTAGATTCAGCCATGATCCATATCTCTGAACCCACTTTTACTCTGGCATATCTGATAGTAGGATGGGCCATGATAAATAAATTGAACGGAATCGTCCAGGGAGTCGTTGTCCAGATGACAAGATATTCATTGTTGGAAGTGCTGGCTGGATTACTGCTCTGCTTTCCAGGTGCTTTTTCTTTCTGCTTATTTTTATTGGCCTTCTTAGATATATTTGCTGACGCACTTCCAGCCAGACCCCCCTCAACCTTAAATTTCACATAGATGCTATTATCGGTGACAGCTTGGTAAAATAATTCATGCTTGGCTAAGGCACTTTGGTCTTTGGGATCCCAATGCAAGGTTCTTTTTCCAAGGTAAAGCCTGTTGTCATCATAGGCTTTTTTGATCAAGCTCCAGACAGCTTCGATATAGCCAGTAGAGATAGGCTGGTAGGGGTCAGAGAAATCTAATGTTGCGCCGATCCTCTGAAAATCCTTGATCATCAACTGCATCATCTCGCTGCAGAACTTTCGGCATTCTACGGCAAATTTTTCAAAACCAAATTTCTTAATATCTTCTTTTGTTTTTAGCTCAAATTTAGCCATGACTTTATGCTCGGTAGGCAGGCCGTGCATATCGAATCCAGCCCTATCCCAGACATCATAGCCAGTTGTCCTTTTGTACCTTAAGACCATGTCTTTCAAGGCTTTATTCCAAGCATGACCTAGATGAATCCTGCCGGAAGTGTACGGGGGGCCATCTAAAAAATAGAATTTCTTTCCTTTCTTGTTTCTTTTGCGGAGATTCTCAACAATACTCTTTTTCTTCCAATAGGCTAAAATATCCTCTTCCAGCTGCTTATGCAGATACTGCTCATAGGCCATTCTTTCTGGGAGTAAGCAGGTATTTAAAAATATTCTTATGACAAGTATGCATTCAGTTCCATACCTACTATAGTGATATTAACCTTGCCACTATGTTTGACCGAACAAAATACGCACATTCCTAAGAAAAATAATTAAATAATCCACTATATCTTCTGCAGATGGAACTCCTTTCTCCTGTTGGAAATAGAAGCATGTTAACTGCGGCCATCCAAGCCGGCAGTGATGCGGTTTATTTTGGCATTAAAGGCTTAAACATGCGGGCGGCAGCCAACAATTTCTCTTTAGAAGAGCTTCCGGAGATTATCAGCTACTGTCATAACCATAAAGTAAAAGCTTATTGCACCGTTAATGTGATCATTTTTGAACAAGAGTTAAGCCTTCTTCACATCACATTAAAAGCCTTAAAGTCAGCAGATATTGATGCTGTCATCTGCTGGGACTTAGCGGTTATCAAACAATGTCAAGAATTAGGTATAACCGTTCATCTGTCTACCCAAGCTTCCGTATCTAATTCCGAAGCAGCAAAGGCATGGAAAGGATTAGGCGTAACAAGAATTGTCCTAGCCAGAGAATGTTCATTAGAAGATATAAAGGACTTTAAAAAAAAGGTGGACATTGAAATAGAGTGTTTTGTCCATGGAGCAAGATGCATCTCATTGTCAGGACGATGCTTTATGTCGCAAGAGCTATTCAATACGTCTGCCAATCGAGGAGAATGTCTACAGCCTTGCCGAAGGGAATATAGGGTGATTGATGAAGAAGGGAAAGAAATGCTGATGAATAATAAGTTTATCATGAGCGCTAAAGACCTTTGCGCCCTGCCCTTACTGCCAAAACTAATTGCCCTTGGAGTTGATTCTTTTAAGATTGAAGGCAGAAACCGTGGTGCAGAGTATGTATATAAAGTTGTTTCAGTGTATAGAAAAGCGTTAGACGCCATCGCCAAGAACAGATTTAACGAAGAACTGATTCAACAATTGACCGATGAATTAAAAGAAGTGTATAATAGGGATTTCACCCCAGGATTTTTTGTTGATTATCCGCATCATGAACGGACTGATGCTTATGGAAGTAAAGCAACGACGAAAAAAGTGCAGATCGGCAAAGTCACTACTTTTTATAAAAAGGTAAATGTAGTTGAATTTAAAATTGAATGTGAATCATTGCATGTTGGAGATACAATTGCTTTTGTTGGCGATACCACCGGATATTATGAACAAGTCATAGAGGAGATGCATACCGATGAAGGGAATGTGAGCCAAGCGCAAAAAAGTGAAGTTATTTCTATCAAATTAAAAACTTTAGTAAGAGAAAACGATAAAGTGTTTTTGATTACAGACAGAGATGACCATAGGGATTAAAATGAGACTAAGAAGGTAAAATGAAGCTAAGAAGGTAAAATCAAGGATTAAGCTGCTTTCTTATAAGGAGTTTTTCCTTCTTTAATAGCCTCTTTTCTGGCCTTTACAACTTTCGTCAGCCGATCGTATCTCCTGTAGGCAGACAAGTCTCCTTGTTCACGAGCTTGATCTCTCTTCTCCGTGAAATGCTCTTCCAACATCGTTTCCACACCTAACTCGTCACGATAAGCGTTTCCTGAAGCATGAACATATTGATGGATCTTCTCGTGTTTCAGCACCATCTCTTCGATGCTTGCAACATCTACTCCGTATATCCTAGCCATGGATTCAAGACGATCATCAAAGCTCTTTCCGTGACCATAATTGGCAACGATCAACCCTTTCCTGCTCTTGGGATCATAGACTAAAGCAGCTACAGCTCCATCTTGCCCGAGATCTGCTGCGCCATACTTCGCTTCAACAACATTTCCGGAACGCTGCTTGAGCCAAGCTAAGAATTCTTGCCCTTCAGTTGAGGTAAAATAATTTCTAGCCCTTTGGTCAAAATCAACGGCTGCATCGGCATGTTCTTGTGGACGATCACTATTAGCGACATTCACCCGGCTTTGGTCTACCCAGGCATAGCCCATGGGAGCGACGTATATGCCTCTATCTCTTTGGCTTTGGCTAGGGTTATGGCTTTCGCTATGTTGAACAACATCATCGATGCTCTGTCTCCGCTGATAGAATGCTAGGACATTTCCTTCCATAGTATTGAAGCTAGGTCTGAACTATTTAAAATTTGTTGAAGAAACTAGTGATGTCCGCCGCCGTGCGCGTCGTGACTAGCTTGAGCCTCGTGCCCACCACCGTGAGCATCATGACCACCGTGTCCTCCACCATGGGCATCGTTATCATCTTTATGCTTCATCTTATACGCACCAACGATCTGACGCAAGTTGCTGTCGGTAACTTCCCCTTCCTGTGTATGTACCTGTAATAACTGTAAGGCTTCCTGCAAGCTGAGCATCTTATCTTTAACCTTATCTTTGATGCCAACATGGGCAACGATATCTTCAATATGCTCATTGCTTAAGTGCCCACCAGCAACCCCATACATTCTTTGTTCAAACTGCCTCTGCAATGTTCTCTGCTTCAATTCTTCAAAGGCAGTAGGAGTCAATTTCTTACCTTGATTATAGATCATATCTTCTAAAGCGCTGTCCGTAACCCCTATGTAGGCCTGCATCATCATATCTTTCTCAAACTCATTGAGATCTCCTTTTGCTGATTTAAAGTAATCTTTTGCTTTCTGCACATAGAAATCAGACATCGTCTTCTTAAACTCTCTCTGGACACTTTCCTTATCCAGCTTATCAAACTGAACTTCACCCTTGTCGTTCCTTAAATGGGTGTTGACTGCTTTAAGATAGGCTTCCGTATGGGTAACATTAGCCGTATCGACCAGCAGTTTAGCATGAGAATGTAATCGCTTATACTTGTCAAGAACCTGTTCTTCGTGTTTTGCCCCATGTCCCTGCTCATAATGAGCATTGCCATGTCCATGGCCTGTATCATGCAATAGCAAAGAAAATATCAGCCGTAGTACACCTATCATATGCTTAGGGATTAGTTTTATAGTTAAATACTTTTCTATAATTGGATACAGTCATCTTAGCGAATGATGGCTTTTCTGAGCTCTCTTTTTGATGAGATTCAGTAATCTATTCCTTCCTAACTTCCAATCAATTTCCGCTGCCTCTGCAGGTGTCCTTTCTCCCAAACTCAAATGGGGATTAACAAAATTATGAATTATGCGTTTGAGATTCAAGAAAGCTTCTGCTTTCTCAAAATCTCTAAATTCTCCCCGCATAATTTTAATCCTATCTTTGATATCCCCATTGTATCGCTCAATGGGGTTATTATTATGCTTCAACCCCGCAACTTTTGCTTTGATTGGAACACCAAAATGAAGTTTGGCAACGTGGAGAAATAATTTGTTAAATGACCCTTTGTAATTACCAAACTTATCGCTGACAAAAATTATTTTTCTCTTTTGTTCGTATCGCTGCAAGAGTTGATCATAGCAAGTAATTTTTATCTGTTTAAGAAATTCTACGCACTTTGGCAAAGTGCGTTTCTCGACGAAGAGATGGGCAGTTATATATTTTGTTTTATGATCAATACAGTTAAGATCATAATGGTCTTTTCCATTTACTTTGATGTATTTTTCATCATAGTGCTATCGCCCTTTAAGCTTTGGCTTTACTTCCAAATTTATCTGATTTTAAAAAAAGAGAATATTTGCTTGTCCATTGGCTGATTGTCCAACGAGTGATTTTAACTCCATCATGTTGCCAAAGATGATTTTTCGTTTTTCCTAAAGAAAAACCGTCTTCGTGCATATGAACTGCACGAACAATATCTTCTGGTTTATGGCGCATTCGTTCAAAACCATCTGGTTCGACAAACTGGCGGTCACATGATTTACAAAGAAAACTCATTTTTATTCTTACTTTTCGTTTTCTTGTGCCATTCTTGACAACATGTTTTGATGAGCAATAAATACATTTTTGGGACATCATTTCACCTCAAAAGAGGAGAAAGATGTCATTGTATTTATATCATTCGTTAAATAGACAGTATCCTATAATTGAAGATAGTTTAGAAAACGTATTCCTAAGAAAAAAAGTTAAAAAAAAGAAGAAAAAAAGGTTTTAAAAACCTTAGTGGTGTTGGTGTTCGTCATGGGGGGGCTTAACTTTCCAGCCTCTGCCACTTAGGAACTCGTCATCCACTCCGCCGAACCAGTGTTGTCTTAACAAGGCAGCTAAGTCATCAGGTTGTTTACCGACTAAGCCATAGTCAATCTTGTCTTCCTGGCCAACTTCCTTCCTCACTTCGTCAGCATGCTCTGGAGTAATTGCTTTGTCGGCAAGCCCTTCATATCTGCTTTGCCTGAATCTGAAGCCTTGATCCCTGGTAATTGCGCCATAAATATCCTCGGCAGTTAAATCAGCGCCTTTCTGTTCCTTCAATTTATCAAAGACTTCAACGCCTAAACCATATTTACCAAATAAGAGCTGGTCTTCTCTGAAGACATCAGCAGGCTGCGCTTTAATACTCAAATCTTTCATCGCCTGATCGATAAGGAATTTCTGAGTGGCTAGCATCGCTGCTTTTGCAGTTTCATCATCTTCTAATTGCTTATAATCTACCCATCCATTGTCATTTCTTAAAGCATCTGCGAAAGCGTATGATGCCCCTAAGGCATCTACTGAAGACGTATCCGTCAACTGCTTTGCCTTATAAAATGCTTCCTTTACGTCATGTAATCCATGCCCATGACTTCCATGTCCTTCACTCATTTTTCATTCACCTTTTGTTTGTTTTTTATTCTTTATCTTAAATGTTTACCATATCTTTCACATGTTGTTGATATGTAACCACTATATAATGACACTTCTATATAAATGTTTTGTTGATTTTTGGGCTTTTGGGAGGGGTTTATAAAGGTGGGAAATAAGGGACAGGAGTTGGTTGAAACTTCGGGGTTTGTCCATGCATTATTCCTATACCCATTCTCCAAAGGTCTAGAAATTCACCTAAAAAACATGACCAAAACGTCTCAGCAGAGATAAGAAGATATATATAGTATAAAGGTAGTGTTTCCACAAGAAGATGATGATTGTCGCATGATTACTATAAGGGATTAGGGTTATAAATGGAGGAAGACCATGAGCAAAAAAAATAAGACGTTAAAGCCAAAGAGCATCACTGTTAAAAATGATAAAAGTGTCGAGCAGGCTCTGCCGCCATCACCAAAATTGCCCCCAGAATTGGAGAAGAAATTACAATCATTGAAAGATACTCTTGATAAGTTCAAAGCTAAAGTTCTGGAAAAGTTTGGAGATTATATCGTAGGGATAACTTTATTGCCACCGGAAAAGATGCCTCCACATGGGGCTGTAGGCGATGGTGCTGATAAGAAGTCGGGAGATGGCACTGATAAGAAGGCTGCTGAAGTTCCAGAAGAGCAGAAGATTCAGCTGTTAATAGTTGTTGATGACACCACCTCTCAGAAGATGACCAAGGATGAGCTGCACCAGAAGTTTTCTACGATCATCAAAAAGATAGGTGAAGAAGTGGATAAGACTATCATCCCCCAGAGCATTCTTTTAACAGACTTATGGTTAAATTGCTATGATGCCAAGTATGAGTTAAACAAGCTTATTTCTCTTGGAGCCCCTATCCATGACACGGGTATGTTAGCAGCGATCAAGATTGCAGAAATCCATAAGAGTATGGTCATCAAGAAGTTTGAAAAATACATCTTAAGCTATGTTTTAGCTGGATCATTAGTCCAAGGGAAAGCCACTCCTACTTCAGATATTGACGTATGGATCGTCATCGATGACACGGATGTCAAGAAGATGTCTCGGGCAGAGCTTAAAGATAAGCTGAGAGCCATCATCATCGGCATGGGTGCGGAAGCTGGGGAGATTACCGGGATCAGAAATAAAATAAATATCCAGGTGTATATCTTAACGGACTTCTGGGATAGCTTAAAGGAAGCAAACCCCATCATCTTTACCTTACTTCGTGACGGTGTGCCGTTCTATGACCGAGGGATATTCATGCCCTGGAAGCAATTGCTGAGGATGGGAAGGATCAAGCCCAGCAGGGAAGCGATCGATCTCTTTATGTCCACAGGAGAACAGAGCATTAAACGGGTACAGGCAACATTGAAGACGATGGGCATGGAAGATACGTTTTATGCCATCTTAACTCCATCTCAAGCTGCTATCATGCTCTATGGCCTTCCACCGCCAACACCGAAAGAGACTCCTGATGTCATGGAAGAGATCTTTGTCAAGAAAGAGAAGATGCTGGAACTAGAGTACGTCAAGATCCTTAAAGCTAATGTTGATCTGCGAAAAGATATCGAGCATGGGACGAAGAAAGAGCTTACCGGTACAGAATTAGATAAATATGTCAAGAATGCAGAAAAATATCTCCAGAGAATCCGAAAATTGTTTAAAGAGATCGAGATGAAATACGATGAACGTGGGGTTCTTGCCTTATATGATGAAGTGATGACCATCATCCGAGATGTCTTGCTTCAGGAAGGCATTGAAAAAGCACAGGACAGCGATATCATCAAGCTCTTTGAAGATGAGCTGATAACAACGGGCAAAGTTCCGGCACGATACTTAAGAGACCTCAATGAGATTGTCGCAGCGAAGCGCAAGCATGATGCCAAGAAGCTGGATAAGACGGACATCGAGACAGCACGAAGAGGGTCAGGAAGCTTGATCAGATTCTTGATAGAGTACCTGCAGAGGAAGAGAAGCAAAGAGCTGGATAAAGTGAAGATAAGGGTCAAGCATGGCGAAAAGAAATACGGCGAAGTGATTTTGCTGGATAAAGTAGCCTTTGTCATCAAGGATATCGATGCTAAGGAACGGCAAGTGGAGAAAGCTATGATCAATCCGGACGGAAGTTTAGGCACGTTGAAGGATTCCAGCTTTGAAGAATATGAGAAGGAACTTGCCCAACTGAAAGTTGCCCAGAAGATCTTTATCAAGGAACCAATCTTTGAAGACCTTAAACGGATCTTTGGTAGAGATGTTGAAGTGATGATGGGATATTGAGGTTGTTTTTTAGCTTATTATTTTTCTTTTTTAGTTGTCTAATGGGTCTGTCGTTCTGATGATGCCGTTGTTTTCTTTATCACATAAAATATCTCATTGATATATGTCATAGGGGTAAAGGTATAGCCGAGACGTTTGCACATCAATTCTATCCATGTTCTTCGGGGAAAATTCATGCGCTTGCCGCTCATCGTGGTTATGGGGAAGGAAACAACAATATATTTTGAGGGGATGCTTTTGATGATACGTTCACTAGCCTTATGGCCTTTTCCTTGGTCTAAGACATCCGTCATCTTGAACAGGAGGCAAAGGTCAATAGTGTCATGCTGGAGAAGGTCTTGCCAATGTAGAGCATCGGTAATCTCCGCATGGCCCTCGAAGGAAGGATTTTGTTTATGGAGCAGAGAAAAGTAGGCTTGGAGCAAAGTTATCTCATCTTCACTAAGGTCATAAGCATAATAGTTTAGCCTCTGAAGGCCCATGAAGGAAATGGAAAAAGGGTTCACGCCACACCCTAAATCAATGATGGAAGAAGGTTTTCCGGTGATGGCAAAAATCTTTTGATATAATTGTTGATAGAAGGGCAGCCGTTCTTTGGTTGAGGAATGGGAGGAGAGAATCTTGGTGATAAGAGAGAGATGTTCTTTTTCTGACAAGTGGTGAGCAGCAGATAATTCTTTAACAAACTTTTCCCGGTGCTTCAGTTCTTGCTCTACTCTAAAGAGGCTGTAGACTCTTCTGAGGTGATTGCGGACTTCTTTCAGAACTTTCTTGTAGACAGCAGATCTTTGGTGGAAATTGCCTCGGAGATCCTTAACCAGTTTTTGAGGGACTTTCAAAAAGTATTGTCGCAGCTGTTCTTGGACAAAATCATCACTCATATCTCGGAGGGACCTTCGCTTCTTGATATCTGCAATCAAAGAAATGACCTTATCTTCATCCAAGAGAATGTTTCCTATGAGCATTTTTTGAAGATGTTGAAGAAGTTTAAAAACCTAACTTTTTTAAAGGCTGAAAAAATCATCCTCAACAGATGAAAGAAAAACTCAAGGAAAATGGCAGGAGAGCTTGGAAATTCTTCTGGCAGGATGATTCTGCTGCCAGCTGGATAGCAAATATCATCGTAGCGTTTATCGTGATACGGTTTGTTGTCTATCCTTTGCTTGGTGCGGTACTTGGCACGAATTTTCCTATCGTCGCTGTTGTCAGCGAAAGCATGGAACATGGCTTAGGGCCAAATGGGGATATCTGCGGGAATGTATTTTATGAATTCCGGCAATCATTTGACAATTACTGGGAAGCTTGCGGTTCTTGGTATGAGAAAGAAGGAATTACGACAGAGGTGTTTTCTGCTTTTCCTTTCCAGAATGGTTTTGATAAGGGGGATGTCATCATCCTCTGGCGGGCAAATAAAGAAAATATTGAGTTGGGGGATATTTTAGTATTTCAGGCAGATAAGCCACAGCCGATCATCCATCGTGTGGTGAAAGTCTGGCAAGAAGATGATGCTTATTTCTATCAGACCAAAGGAGATCATAACAGTGACAGCATCACCAACGGCATGGGAGAGACAAAGATCTCGGAATCAAGAATTTATGGGAAAGGGCTTATCCGAGTGCCCTATCTGGGCTGGCTAAAGATCCTCTTTGTTGATGCCGTTAAGCCTTTAGGATTGACGATTGTGCGATAATTATTTAAACAAAACCCGCTTACCCCTGCAAAACAGGGAAGGAAGGTGGTCATTATGTTTTGTTCGGATTGCGGCTCCATTTTAAGGCCTAAGGAGAAAGGCGGAAAGAAGATTCTGTATTGCAGCTGTGGATTCACCAAAGAGATGGAATCTGAAAGCAAGACGGAAATTAAGGAACAGGTCAAATCAGTCAAGAAGATCGAAGTCATTGAGAATGTAGAAACTCATCCTAAGATCAAGATCAAGTGTGAGAAATGCAACAATAATGTAGCTTATTACTGGACTTCTCAAACGCGAGGTGCCGATGAACCGGAAACACGGTTCTTTAAGTGCGCAAAATGCAGCTATACCTGGAGGGAATATGCATAATCTCCTTAAGCCTTATTTGAGGTAGATGCATGAATCCAAAGGATATGTATCAGGAATTATCTCAAGATCAATTATTTAAAGATTGGCAGAAGCAGAATAAGAACAGCTATCTCTCCCATTTTTTTGTGCAGATGACGGCAGCTATGGATGAATTATCTTCCTGGCAAGTGGGCTTTTTTGATAAGGATAGCCAAAAGATAACTATTTTTGAGCAAGGAAATAAGGGGTTTATCATCCAGCCAGCTGCAGATGTTTTTAAGAAAGATGAAGATGTCGTGGAAGCTCTGTCCATGAAGCAAGTGAAAATTAGCCTTGAAGAAGCGAAGACGAAAGGCAAAGAAGAATTGGCCCAGGTATTTCCCAATGAACAGATGGGCGATGGATTTCTGATCTTACAAGTATTTAATCATCAGCCGGTCTGGAATTTTACATTTATCACCAAGACGATCAAGTTTGCCAATGTCAAGATCTCGGCCAGTTCTGGAAAAGCAGTTGATACGCAGACCGTTGATCTGGTGCAGAAGTAGACGGGTTCTTATTTTCATCTGATCAATGTACGTATTTAGTTCGGTTGAAAATTATGGCAAGGTCAAGAGGTAAAATCCATTAAGGACTTCGTAAGATAAGTCTAGTTGCCTGACTTTTAGCTTAAAATCGATAGTAAATCATT
>Ga0209541_10010813_pt1 | contig 14431 bp, 12 predicted proteins | sample RifCSPlowO2_01_FD_184027 | JGI IMG/M metagenome (GOLD analysis project Ga0209541, IMG submission 184027) | Groundwater microbial communities from Rifle, Colorado - Rifle CSP2_plank lowO2_0.1 (SPAdes) (version 2) | ecosystem: Environmental > Aquatic > Deep subsurface > Groundwater | place... | reverse complement strand
ATCACGTTTTGGCAGTAGAATCCAATCAACAAATCCCAGGCTCCGGTACTTTCAGCAATCCAAATGACATAGTTGTCGTTTTCTAGCTCTTCTAATAAAGCTTGTTTTTTCTGCTTATCGAGTCCTTGAAAGCGCAGATAAATTTTATACCCATAAATACCTAAGCGACTTAAAGAAAACACAGGAACAAATTTCCAGAATATTTTTTGTTCGGTTAAATTTTGAAAATGGTAGGATACAATGGTTTTTTTGGAATTTATTTTTTGCGCGAGTTCTTTGTAGGAGAGGCGGGCATTTTTACCTAGTTCATAGAGCATTTTCTTGTCTGTTTCTGAAATTAGCCTCATTTTTGTATGAATAAGTATATTTGTTTATAAATTTTTCGTATTTGTACAATTTTCTAAGATAAATGTTTAATAAGTTCTTTGTTATTAATTTACTATTAAGTAATAACTATACAATGAATAATTAACTGAATTAAAAATATGACAAATAATACAATTAAAAAAGCATATGTGGCAACCAATGGCTGTCATGGGTCTGAGACGCAGGTACGACAGTATGTTGATACGTTCAGTAGAAAAGGGTATCTGCTTACGGCACGAGTCGAAGATGCGGATGTGATTGTTGCGGATTTGTGTTCGTTTACACATCAAGCCAAATTGGATTCTGTGGGGTGGCTTAAATCAATTGAATCGCAGCGTAAACCTACATCTGAAGTGATTGTAACGGGCTGCTATCTGGGAATCAATCCGGGAAGTGTAGAAGCGGTTGTGCCAAATGTTTGGTATATGACTAAAGAACAGATGCGTACGTTTTCGGGCAATACGCTTGCTACACCGATTGTGCCAGGCTATGTTGATGCGGATGGCGTATTGAAGCTGAAAATTGAAGATGGGTGTGGAGGGAAATGTACGTTTTGTGCGATACCAAATGGTGTGGGTCGCAGGTATAGTTATCCGTTAGAGTTGATTACGTCTACAATTAAAAATTATGTAGTTGACCATCCGGGGACAACTGTTAAATTTGTGGGAGAAGATATTGGTTTTTATGGTCTTGATCGAAAAGATGGGACAACTATACTCACATTACTTGATAGGGTGAAGGATTTAGAGGGCGATTTTAACGTGCGAATAGATGTTGTAAATCCGTGGTGGTTTTTGCGATATCCTCATCTTATTGATTCCATGGCAGAGGGGGTTTGCGCGAATCGTATTGTGCCGTATGTTGGTGTGCCGTTGCAGTCGGGTTCGGATACGATTTTGAAGTCAATGAAGCGACTTTATTCACGTTTGCAATTTGAAACAATTTTGGATACTTTGCAAGAGAAAATTCCTGCAATTGGGTTATCGTCGGAAGTAATTGTGGGGTTTCCTGGCGAAACGGATACTGATTTTAAGCATACATTTGAAGTTGTTGACAAATATGATTTTAATCCGTTGGGGGTTTGGGGGTACACTCCGTTTGAAGGGACTGATTCATTCTCTTTTGAACATAAAGTTGATTCGAGCGTGATACAAGAGCGGATGGAAATGCTTGTGGCGCTGGTTATTGATAAAGAGAAGAAAAAACGCGGCTGTACGACGTTAGAAGAATTGTGTGCGCAAATGGAACAGCAAGGATTTCTACCACTCAACACTAATGGAAAAAATTTGTTTACGGGGGTGAGACAATGACAGAATATGAAACGATTGAAAATATGTGCAAAGAAGAGCGAGCTGCGTTAGCACGTTTGCTTGAGAGCCATCTTACTTTTGCACAGCGAATTGATTACACGCCAAGAGATAATAAAGTGGGGATTAATTATAGCCCTAAAGAACGCATAGGCGTTTTTTATGGCTAATTTTTTTTCTTTTTTCTTTGAACATTTATATTTTTCTTTTGGAAGCATATATTTTTCTTGCAAACATTCTTAAATAAGATATTTTGTGCTTCATATTGTGGATGTAAAAACTGATTATCTTACGATTTTGAGGGCGCTGGCAGATTTGCCGTTTTCAGTAGGTAAACGACTATTGCTTGATTATCTGCAAGGAAATGAGGAGAATGAGTCAATTGAGCGAAATAATCTATCTTTGAATAGTTCTTTTGGATCGCTGGCATATACGGAAGAGGAGATTGGAGAGCTTGTGAATATTCTTCTTTCGCATGATTTAGTGAGGTATACAACTGTTCAAGGAAAGAAATTTTGGAAAGTATTGGAAATTACACCAAAAGGGAGAACGGAATTACTTCATCCGACGCTCACAATTGACGTGAAGAAAAAAAGTAATTTTGGGAATGATCTTGCGGCGCAAATTGAACCTGTAAGCGTGCAAGATGTGGCGATGTTTGCGGCGCTTGGGAAAGTGATGGAGGGGTTTACGGATGAACAGAAGAAAGCGATTGTTTCGAATACTCAACATATTTTATGTATTGCAGGAGCGGGATCGGGAAAGACGACGGTGTTGACGAAACGTATCGATTTTTTGATTAATTATAAATCAGTTGAACCGGCACGCATTTTGGCGATTACATTTACCCGGAAGGCGAGAGCGGAGATGATGCATCGATTGGAACGAATGCCAGGTACATCACGATTGCAAGTTGAGACGTTTAATTCATTTTGTGAGCAGTTATTGAAAAAATATAATCACGAAGTATATGATCGAGAAGTGAGGGTAATTACATATCAAGAAAAATTTGGGGTGATGAGTAAAGCGTTGGCAAGAATTGGAGTGGGGATGGAACGGGCAATTACGATTTATTTTACGTCAACGCAGAGAAGGTTGAAGACCAAAGAGCAATTGGCAAATATTTTTATGAATGATTGTTTTTTTATCCGCGATTATTTGAAATTGAAGTCGTGTGATGTTACGAGTTTGGGCAAGAGTAGTTCTTCTGCAAAATTGGTGTTTGATATTTGTGCATTTATTGATTCGTATATGGCAGAGCATGGATTGCGTGATTTTGCGGATCAGTTGACGGATACGCTGGCGTTATTTGCGAAGATGCCGCAGTTGATTCCTAAGTATGATCACATTTTAATTGATGAGTATCAAGATGTGAATTCAACACAGATACAACTGGTTGATGTGTTAGGTTCGGCTAATATTTTTGCAGTGGGGGATCCACGGCAATCGATTTATGGGTGGAGGGGTTCGGATATACGATATCTGCTGGGTTTTAAAGAAAAATATCCAGGCAGCCAATTGCTTATGCTTGCGGATAATTATAGGTCGTCACCAGCTATTGTGACATTGATTAATGAATCGATTAAAGAAATGGGGCTTTTAGATTTAAAATCTGCGGTAGTTGAGAGTGGAAGGATGGGGGAAGTGCAATTGTTACAGTTTGCGACGGAATCTTTGGAGTTTGAATTTGTAATTAACAAGATTATTTCTTCAACTATACCACGAAAAGAGATATTTGTGTTGGCACGGACAAACAAGCAGTTGGTGGAATTGTCTGGTCTATTACAGGCTCGACGTATTTCACATATTTTACGAAGTGATGAGTTGAGAAAAACGATTGAAGGATCAGAGCAGGATATTACCCTTGCAACGATTCATGCAATTAAAGGGTTGGAGGCGGAGATGGTATTTGTGATTGGATGCACGCAAAATAATTTTCCATGTAGAGGAACAGAGCATCCGGTTGTAGAGATGGTGAAATTGGAAGAATATGATAAAGAGGAGGAGGAGAAACGGTTGTTTTATGTGGCGATGAGTAGAGCAAAAAGGATATTGTATTTGAGTTATTTTGGGTCGAAGCACACTTCTTATATTACTCCGGCGATGCGGGGGTTTCTGGATAAATCAGAGCAGGAGAATTTTTTGAAGAGTATGAATATGCCGCTGGCTGCGGTTACGAGAAGTTATGAAGCGGCGGAGGTGTTTAAAGCGAATCCTGCGTCGTCTGCGTTGAAGAATAGTGCGTCTGCGGAGCTTATAACGACATTAAAACAATGGCGTACGCAGAAGAGTAGTATACAAGGAGTGCCGGCGTATATGGTTTTACATGATGCAACAATTATTGATATTGCACAAAAGATGCCGATTACTAGTGAGGATTTAAATGAAGTTCATGGGATGGGCGACGCGAAGATTAAACGGTATGGGCGAGAGATTTTGGGAATAGTGAATGGGGGGGATTGATTAGTTTTGAGGGGGATTTATTTTTAATTTGTAGAATTAATTTTTTCATTAAAACTCCCTTGGATCATTACAAAATACACCATCGGCTCCGTGCTGTTTGAGGGGTGTTATTTCTGAACGTTTATTGACGGTCCAAACGTAGACTTTTAAGTTATGTTGGTGGAGGTATTGGATGGTGCGTTTGGTTGCTAATGGTTTGCCTAAGCTGATGGATTGGACGTTGGCTTTGGTTGCGCGATTGAGGATGATTCTTTTTGTGAGAGGGAGGAAGATTCTTGCGAGGAAGTCAAAAAGATACTGACCAATATCGGTTTTGGTGGCCCAGAAGATTAAGGCGGTTTTTATTTTAGGGTTGATGTGTTTTACGGTGTTAAGGGCGTCGACAGAGTTGCCGGAGACGATGACGTGTGAATGAGCGTTATGTTGGGTTATGAGTTGTGCGACTTGTGTTGCGGGGTTGATGCCTTTGATTTCGATGTTGAGCTGGCAGTGGTTCTTTGTGAGTTTGATTACTTGTTCTGCGGTTGGGATTGGTTCGTTTTTTTCTGTTGTGCGGAATGCTTGGAGTTGTTTGAGAGTATAGTTTGAGATGTTGCCTTTGCCATTGGTTGTGCGGTCGAGTGTGTCGTCGTGCATGATGATTACTTTGTTGTCTTTGGTGAGGTGAGCGTCGCACTCAATCATGTCGACTTTGTATTGGATGGCACGCTTGAATGAGCGTAGGGTGTTTTCTGGTTCGAGTGCGGGAGCGCCGCGGTGGCCGATGTGGAGGAAGGGGGTCATTTTTGGTGGAATATTTCTTTAAGATGAGGCAGTATATTTCTAACAAAAGATATTATTTCTTTTGTTTCTTCAACCGTTACTTTTGTTGCGCGATAATTAATATCATTTCTTATTTCTCTATATCTATCTATTATTCTACTCTCTTTTTCTGAGATAATTTTTTCTTCAAAGACAAAAGCAATTATTGCTTCATGAGAGTAAGGTTTGTACCCTCGTTTAGCAAGAAATGCCTGGAGGGCTTCTCTTAATGATTCGTAGGCGGATTCGAAGCGAAATGAAGCATTTTGTTCATTAAGTGAAAGAGTTAAAAGATCATTTAATCTCTCTTTTGCTTGTTGCAGTAAGGACTCTGCCTCTGCAAAATCAGGGGTTCTTTTTTCTACTTTTCCCTCTCTTACTAATTCTTTAAATTCTTTCATAAAGGTAAGTCCAAATATCCATACAATACAATGCCGTTGGCTAAGGTCTGCCAAAATTCTTTTTCGATGTTTTCTTTATATAATTCAAGGATTTTAATTTTTCGAGAGAGTTTTTTTTCATAAAGGGAAAGAGTGATAGAGATATGGCGTTTTGTGATAATGGCGATGTCAATATCACTTTGTTCGGTGTCTTCCCCTCTTGAATATGAACCAAATAGGATGATAGCTTCTGGTTTGCCATACTTTTCTATTACATAAGGAAGAAGGCCGCTCTTTGATAGTTGGTGTAGATTAAAAGAGCGTTTAAGTGAGATAAATTGTTGTTCTCGCTTTGCTTTAAGTAAGGTGAGATTGGTGTCGGATGATTTTTCTATTTCTAGAAGATGCTCTTTGAGAAGTGGAGGCAGGGCTTTACTAATCCCGGCAGGTGAGAGAGAAAGGGTGCGGGCAAGGGAACGAAGATGGATGATGCGGGTAGGATGAACTAGGAAAAAGGAGATGATTTTGTCCGAGGCGTTATTGTTTACTAAAGCTGACATTTGTTTACTTTTATGAATGATTGATAACTAAAGTAAACAATAGTTTATAAATGTTTTGGAAGATTTGACTATAATCACTCTTTGGGGAATAGAGAATTTAGAATATAAATCTTTAAGAATGGCTGCTCTAAAAATAGAGGGATGAGATATCAACAATTAAAATTACAACTGTTATATGGAACTTTAGGATTAGCATTACAAGGCTGTCCTCAGCAGATATTGCCTCCTGAAGCGTTTGCAAGGGCAGATGGATTAGAGGCAACGGTAGATGTGGCTGGAGATATGATTAAAAGTGATGTGCAATTGTATGATACTATTGAGAGTGGAAGTACAATTGGTGATGGGTTAAGTCGGCGTGGGGCAGATGGAGTACAAGAAGAGGTTGCAGCTGCAGTGGATATTTTTCGGATTCAAGATACTTCTGAGGTTACAGCGGTACAGCCGGATATACAAGAGGTACAATCAGATAGTGTGAAAGGGGAATTGCCAGATGAGAAGATAAAACCGTATGTGAAAGATGAGCATTGTGTGGTGTTATTTCATTTTGAAGCAGGGGATGAATTTACTGATTCTTGTAATGGATTGAAGTTAAATAATTATAATACGAGTGAGGCGGGGTCGTTAAAAGAGTTTGGGAAGGCGAGAATGTTTGATGGGAAAGCGTATCTTGAATTGCCTGATGCGGCGCTGTTGAAAGTGAAAAGTGCATTGACGTTGGAAGCGATAGTAAAACCGCAGATAACGGGTAAGAGTTATGAAGGAAAATATGGAACGGTTGTTACCAAAGAGGATTTTTATGAGGGTTATTTTTTGAAAGTTGAGGAGGGGAAAGTAACGGGCGGGGCGGCATTGAGTGATGGAAAGATTCATATGGTGTCGAGCGCATATGTATTGCCAGTGGATACGTTTACGCATTTGGCGTTTACGTATGATGGGGCAAAGATGAAGCTGTATATTGAGCAAAAAATTGTTGCGGAAGAATTAGCGCAAGGGACGATTGTCTATAAAACAAATAAAAGTGTGTTTATGGGCTTAAATGCGTATGAGAATGGGTTTGAAGGGGCGATTGATGAGGTACGGATTAGTGATGTGGCGAGGGAGTTTTGATATTTTAGGAAAATTTAAGTACTTTACAGGTGTTAGGAGTTAAATGACAGTTATTCGAAATAAAGAGAATATAAAAAAAGCGTATATTGAGTGTGAATTGAAATCGCAGAATTTTGTGACGCAATTAGAACGGCGTACTTCTCGGAAATTTAGACTGAAGTTTGGTGTGGCAGAATTAAATGATGGTAATTTTCTGGATGTTTGGTTTCCAAAGCCAGGGTATGAGGAATTTGATTGTATGTTTATTGAGATATGGAGCAGTTCTATTTTATTTTCACATAAATTAGTATTTATGAAATTAGATTTTAATAAAGTGTATACAAATAAAGGGATACTTATTGTGTACGTATGGGATAAGACATTACTTGCTGAATTACAAAAGATGTTGCCGTTGTTTGTCCATACATTAGGAGGGATATTTAAATCACAATTAGGAGTGAGTAAATTAGATTTTGTGATTGAGGAAAAGAGTGGGATTCCTTTTTTTCGGTAATTAGTATGTGAAAAAAAGTATGGTTAGTATTTTCCCAAACTCATCTGGCCTTTTCTTTTTCCAGGGGAGATTTCTTCTATGATTTCTTCGCCGACTTGAATTTTGATGTCTTGGGTGAGAGCGGAGCCGATGATTTGGGTGAGGGTGGTTATGTCTGCGGTTTTAATTGCGCCAATATCTTTAATGCCGTTTGCGTATAATCTTCTTGCTCTGACTCTGCCAATGCCTTTGAGTTTGAGCAGAGCGAGGAGTTCTTCTTTAACGCCGTATTGTAAACGTAAGCGGAGTTTATGGATTTCTTTTTGGGCGTGATGATTAGAGGTGATTTTTGAAAATTCTTCAGTTGCGTAGAGCAGCCATTCGGCGAGGTCGAGCTTGACGTGGATTTCACCGGGGCGGATGTCGTATTTTTCTAATAAGTATTCTTCGTCTTTTTCTTGAATCCATTCGTCAAAGAATAATGCGGTTTTGAGGGATGTGAGAAATTGGTCGTATTCCAAATCATAGGCACTAGGTTCTTCTTCTAAGAGGTGGTCGCAGTGTTTGTTGAGTTGATCCTGGATTTCATCGTGGTCTTTTGCTTTGATACTTAAGAGAGGACGCATTTCTAACGTATGGGAAATCATTTGTAATAAAGAGAAGAGAGGTTTCTTTTCAGTGAAGTTTTCAAGGCAATCTAAGAGATGGCGGGCGGTGAGGGGGTCAAGGTATAATTCAGAGATGCGTTTGCCTAATAGCGTTGGGCGCATTTTTTGGGAGGATTGAGTCTGAGTATTATCTTTTATTTTGTTTTGTTTTTTTGAGAGAGAAGAAGCACTTACAAAATCAGTTGGAATATCAGCATCAGAGGTGGTTGTATTCTCTTGATTTTCGATTGTTATAAATTGGTATTCTTTAAGCAGTGCGACCATTTTTTCTATTTTTTCGGCTAATTTATGATATTCTTGGTATTGATGCGCCCAGAATGTTTTAGAGTAGAAATCGTGCAATGATTTTGTATCTTTGATGATACCCGAGGAGATTAATGATAAAAGAGAGGTTCTTAAAATTGGTTCAGCGGCTAATTTGGAATAGATTTCTTCGGGAACGCCAAGAATGTAGCGTTCGTAGATTTCTTCTTTTTCAGCGTCGTTTTTAGCAATAGAAATAGCTTCACCATGGGATTCGTATTGCGGCCTTCCGGCGCGACCGGCCATTTGTAAGTATTCTAAGACAGGTATCCAATCATTACCCCATTTTTCACTATAGCGCTTGAGTGATTTGATGATGACGCGAAACGCAGGCATATTGACGCCGGCAGCTAAAGTGGGAGTTGCGCAGATGATTTTGATTGTGCCTCTACGAAATTCGTCTTCGATTAATTCTCTTTGAGCGGAGGTGAGACCAGAGTGATGGAAGGCGATGCCTTTTTTTACGCAGTGGGAGAGTCTGCGGCATTGTTTTGTGGGTGCTGATATTTTGTGTAGAATTTCTTTTTCTAATTCGGGATAGTTGAAAGAGGTTAGGGAGGCGATTTCTTCGGCGGTTTTTTCGGCGCTGGGACGGGAGGCGACAAAAATGAGAGCTTGTTTGTTCATTTTGATGGTTTCGAGTGCTACTTTTTGGGTTTCGTCCATATTAAGAATAGTGATAGAGAGGGGGTTTTATTAAAGTGATGGTTGGGAATTTCCATATTGTACTCTTATTCTGTACTAGCTAAATGTTTTTATAACAGAAAAATATTTGTGTCCTATGACTTTACAATTAGAGATAGAAGCATTAGTTAGAAAATTAGAGGCAGAAAGAGGTTGTGCGGTGCAAATACAAATTGATACTCCTGAAAGTGCAGGAAATTATGAGACAGATACAAATAGCGGAAGAAGGACGTATATTGGTTCTTTTGAAGAGAGAGCAGTGAAAGTACAACGAGTAGAAAATATGAATTTAAGGTATGAACATGATATAGCACTTCTGGAGGGGGAATATTCTTCATTTAAAGCGTTTAAAGAGAGAGTTCAAGATTTATCTGCGGTAGTTCTTAGTGGACTTTCTTATTATGAGGAAGATATGGTTACCGAACATTTCCGTAGATATATTGGGGAAGACGTTTCAGGATTAGTGTGGGATGTTGATGAAGTGAATGAACCACAGTTGAAAGTTGATATTTTATTTTCGCTTTTAGATAAACATCATGTTCAGTATATCACATTCCCATTTGAGATATCTCCAGAGGGGATATACAATAATTGGATGAGAACGTTAGGTATACGAGAGATATCAGTTGATGAATTAAAAAGAGTGACTGGAGATACGGATTCTAGCGTAAAAGTTGCCAATATTTATTTTGAGAAGTTATGACTTTTGATTTGATTAACTTTTAATAGCTATAGAGAAGTTTGAATAATTATATTTTTACTCAAACTCCTCAAAGAGAATTCTGTCACTAGCGTTCCGAAGTTGCTGCGACAACCTTTGCAATAGTCGTTATTTTGATATATTAATCATCAAAAAATATCAAAATCTCTATTTTGCAAAGTTCTCTATAGATAATTTTTATAATTAGAGTGTTTAATTCTCTTTTTTTATCTCAATGAGGGCTTTATGGGCGGAAACTAAATCTTCTTCACGAACATAAATCAGAAGATCAGGCATACTGTAAATGATTTCTTCTATATTTATGTCGCATAATGCTAATTCAGATGCGATTCTGGCAACGATGCCTTTGATTGCAGTGATGTCTTGAGCGAATTGCAGACGGATTTCGGTTAAATTCTTTTGGATGTTGATGATATCACTTTTGTCGAAGAGAGCGATCTTTTTTTCAATATCTTTTTGGCTGACAAGAAGAGTGATTGTTTCTTTGGATTTAATCAGGCGAATATTTTCTTTGAGGATTTTTTTGGTGATGGTGTCTTGAGCAATCATTGTGAACGCGTGGTCATGGAGAGTAAGACGAGTGACGTTGTCTTTTGTTGTGATGCTCATCTTTTTAAATGCGTTTTGAGCTTGTTGGGAGAGAAGAGAGATGGTTTCAAGGTCATAGCGGCGAATAGCGCTAATCACGGCGTCTATTGAGTAGGAGAGGTTATGATCTTCGATAAGAGTGCGGGCAAGAGAACGTGTGTTGATAAGATCGCGTTTTAAGCATTTTTGAAGCGCGAGATCTTTCTGAAGAATTTCTGCTATCTCTTGATTTACGCTCTTCATAGGCAGGAGGGAGAGAAGAGGAGTTTAAAAAGGTTTATGTTTTGAGATAATGTTGTTTGAAAATTATTTTGGTGGGGGAAGAAGGAAATAAATAGTAAATCAATTAGTTATGTTCAATGACATACACTTTATATATTTCTTCGGAAGGGAGATCGCTTGGTGTACTTTCTGTGATTGGAGTGGATTTTTCGGGAGCGGGAACAGTGATAGGAATTGATGATTCTTCTTCAACGACGTTTATTTCCCAGGTTTTTTCCACACTATCACGACCATCGGATACTTTTACCGTTACGGTTTTTGTGCCAGGATAGGTGAAGACGCGGTCAATTGTATTTGTGCCTTCGACTGTTGTTTCGGCGATGCCAAAGGTCCAGTAATAAGAGAGGGAATCGGAATCTTCATCAACGGCGTTAATGGTGAAGCGAACGGGTTGTTCGACTTTGGCGGTTGCTAAACTGTCGGGAGCGTAGTCTGTTATTTGAGGAGCACGGTTGATGTTTTTGATGGTGATTTTAACGGGATGAATTGTTTCAAGTTCGCCATCGGATGCTTTGAAGGTTAGCCAGAGGGTGGTTGATTCTGAGTTTAATTTTTTGTTTAGGAGGGATGATGAACTGGAGAGGTCGTTTATCAGGGTGTCAGTTTTATTGGTTACAGTGTCATAGGAGGGTGACCAGAGGAAGGCACCGTTGACAAATGTAGCGTCGGCAGGTGGATTTTCAAGAGATAAAGTGAGGTTATCGTTATCTGGGTCGGTTGCTTTGGCGGTGATCTGAAATTGTTGATTTTCGTTTACGGTAACGTCGTCATTTTTAATGGTGATTGTTGGTGGACGATTTGTTTTGAGTACGGTGATTTTAACTGGTTTGGTGTCGGGACTTTTACCGTCGGTTGCGGTGACGTAGGTTGTGTATTCACCTTGGTCTTCAAATGTTGTTTTCCATTTTCCTGTGCGTTTGCCCAGCGGTGGAGTTAACGAAAAGTGAAGGATATCTTCATCAGGGTCTTGAGCTGTTGGAGTAATCTGAACTGTTTCAGTTTCTTTTATCGTGACATCTTGTACTGGAAGAAGAGTAGGCGGGCGATTAACGTTGTAGACGACAAGTGTTAACGTACTGTTGCTGCATTGCTGCGGGTCACAGGCGTGAATAGTGAGAGGAATTTGTTTTTCACGCAGGATTATTTGTTCCAAACGTAACGTATTTAGAACATTACTAATCATACCGCCTTTGCGTTGAATGTAGTCATAACTGGGATGCCAGATAATCTGTTTTTTTTCTGAAAGTAGTGATGGTTGAGAGAGTGCAGCATCGCTTGGCAGGCCATCGATTGTGAGAGCGAATTGATCGTTGTCGGGGTCAGTTATGTCGAGTGGAAAATTCCAATTTTGGCCTTCGCTAAGATAGGCTTTGGATGGAAGATTAAATTGAGGAGGACGATTGACTTTGCCGATAGTGATGGTTACATTTGAGGTGAGTGTTTTTTTACCATCAGATACAGTAATTGGAAAAAAATGGATGCCAGCATCACCATAAGTTGTCTGCCAACTACCGTCTTCTTTAAATGGTGGAGGCAGGGTGTACATCAAATCATCGCCGTCGTCGTCTTGAAGCGGGAGATTGAGGGTGACGAGTTCATTTTCATTGGCGCTCAGACTTGGAAGAGAGAGGATAGGTGGACGATTACTATCTTTGACTAAGATTGTCCAAGTACGTCGGATTGTTTCGAGACCGTCAGTAATTTCAAGAGTTAGATAATGGTCGCCTTCGCTGATGTAGGAAAAAGTATATTTGAATTTTTGTTCGTTGCTGATGGTTTGGTTGTCTAACTGCCAGAGGAATTGAAGAGTGTCAGATTCGGGGTCTTTGGCATTGACAAAAAAGTCATATTCTTTGCCTTCGGAGAGTTCGACCAATGATTTTTCATCAAATAAAGAGTTGATTTGTGGTGGTTGATTGGAATGAATTATATTAATTGCAATTTTCCCGGTCTGATTGAATTCGTCATCGGTGAAGTAGAAGTGAATTATTTTATAACCCGCGTCACCAAAAGATGTTTTCCAGGTACCACTTTTGGAGAAAGGTGAGGGAAAAGAATAGGTTAAAGGGTCTTTATCTGGATCGGAAACGAATTGTTTTAAGTCAATTGTTTCACCTTCTTTTACGGTTACTTCTGTTTTAGTTAAAACGGGAGGCTGGTTACGTTTTTCAACGAGAAGACGCACGTGCTGAAGCACTTCATTTTTACCATCGGAGACGAGAACTTCAATGTCATATTCTCCGGCGTCGCCATATGTAGTTTGCCATTCGCCTTGAGAGTTGAAGGGCTGCGGAAAATAATAAGTTAATTTGTCGTTGTCTTGGTCGGTTGCGCTTACTTTGAGACGAACTAAGTCGCCTTCTTTTACAGTCATTTCTGACGCGGCAACAAAAGAGTAACTAAATAGGATGGATAAAATTAGGAGAAGTACAGTGAATGAAATGAATTTTATTTTTTTCATGGGAATAGTTATCTATAGAGAAGTTTGCATAATTGATATTTTCTTGGCAAACTTCCCTAAGAGGATTTGCAATGGCACAATTTTAAGCTTATCTTTGCACCTATCGGTGCAGACTAATGTTACAAATTGCTTTTTGCAAACTCCTCTATAAACACTATCACCTTTATGATTATTAAATGATTATTAAATGGTTATTATGACTTAATTAATATTATTAAAAAAATAAAAAAATAAAAAACTAATTTTTCTGTACCACAATGTCTTTGATGATTGGCGGCACGTTGACGTCTTCAACAACAAGTTTGACTTCTTTTTTGACTTGTGTCTTGCCATCATCTGCAGTCACAATAACTGTGTAGTCGCCATGATCGGTGTAGCTTGTTTTCCAGATGCCTTTGTCGCCAACTGGACTTGAGATGGTTACTTTCACATCATCTTCATCTAAATCTTTGACAAGTGGTTTTAATGTGACGGTTTCACCTTCTTTGACACGAAGCTCTTTTGGTAGGCCTTCAATTGATGGTGCCATATTTACATTCTCAACGGTTAAGCGGAAGGTTTTTTCTGTCTTTAATTCTCCGTCACTGGCAAGCAATTTAATCAAGTATTCCCCAGCACTGGTGTGATCGGTCTGCCATTTGTTTGTGTCTAGTGGAGCAGATACTTTTACGGTTACAGCGTCACCATTTGGATCGGTTACTTTTGGTTCGATTTTAACTAATTCACCTTCTTTTACTTTAAGATCAATTAAATCAGAGACAACAGGTGGAACGTTGACACGCTGCACAAGAATTTTTATTTTTTCGTTGGTGGTAAGTTTGCCATCTGTAGCGGTTAAAGTGATACTATATTCACCGGCGTCACCGTAGTTAGTTTTCCATTCACCATTTTTATCTAATGGTTTACCGTAGGTAAAAGTTACAACGTCTTTATCTGGATCAGTTACATTGACGCGAAGTTTTAATAGATCGTTTTCTTTTACTTTGATAACTGTTTCGTTGCTTTCAACCATTACTTCGGTTACGATTTTTTCTGTATCGCTTGTTTTTTCGGCAATAATTTCAGTTGTTTGTGTAGATTTCTCTTCTTTTAATTCAGGAAGAACGGTTTCTTCAACTGTTGGAGTTTCTTCTTTTGGAGTTTCAGTAGAGGTAGTTTCTTTTGCATCAACAGTAACTGCTGCGCCCGTAAGCGGTGTTTCTTGAACTTTTTCATCAGAGGTGGTATCAGGAGTTTTTACGTCAGCTGATGCAGCGTCTTCGTTTTTA
>Ga0209541_10010811_pt1 | contig 14435 bp, 18 predicted proteins | sample RifCSPlowO2_01_FD_184027 | JGI IMG/M metagenome (GOLD analysis project Ga0209541, IMG submission 184027) | Groundwater microbial communities from Rifle, Colorado - Rifle CSP2_plank lowO2_0.1 (SPAdes) (version 2) | ecosystem: Environmental > Aquatic > Deep subsurface > Groundwater | place... | reverse complement strand
TGAAAAGGTATTGAATAATGGTTTTCTTTATTACTTTCTTAAATTAAAAACGAAGTATCTGCAATCATTAGGTAGAGGTGCAACATTCACTGAAATTAGCAGAAGTATTTTGGCAAAAGTTGACATACCTCTCCCGCCTCTCGAAATCCAAAAACAAATCGTTGAGCGGTTGGATAAAATTGCCGAGGCGCAGAAACTGAATGACGGCCTTATTCAAAAAACCGACGAGCTTTTCCAGTCCCTTTTGCATAAAGAATTAAATCCGGCCGGCAAAAATTGGGATGTTAAAGAACTTGGCATAATATGTGATGTAAGAGATGGAACACACGCGAGTCCAAAGTTTTTTTCCGACGGACTTCCACTAATTACATCAAAGAATTTGATTGACGGTGTAATAGATTTTGCGAATATTCAATTTATATCTGAAAAAGATTATCTTGAAATCGAGAAAAGATCAAAAGTTGACGACGGCGATATTCTTTTTGGGATGATTGGGACAATTGGCAACCCTGTTATTGTTCATAAAAACAGAAATTTTAGCATCAAAAATGTTGGGTTAATTAAATTTATCGCCAAGAGTAGCCCTATCAACAGTTTTGTCTATTATGTTTTGTTATCTTCATTTGTGAGGCAACAAATTAAAAAATTATCAAGGGGAGGGACACAAAAATTTGTATCGCTTGGCAACTTAAGAAATTTAAAAATCCCGCTTCCACCTCTCGAAACCCAAAAACAAATTGTTGCCAAACTTTCCGCGGTTCAGGATTATAAAAAACAGCTTTTTGGGCAAAAAGCGAAGTTGAAGGAGTTGTTCGATTCAGCTTTGGCGGAGTCAATGAGCAACAAATGACATCCTTATAAACTTGAGAATATAAGGATGATATTATTGGAAAATATGAAAACTTTTATTGAACTATTTAATACTATTTTGACCGCGGACGAGGAAACTAGCCGTCAGGCAGCGCGGGAAATACGAAAGCTGGTATATAGTTCTCGTGATGGCGGGAAATACAAAGACATCGCGTCAATTATTGAAAACGCGCCCGCGGAATATATAAAAATCACTGAAGATTGGCGACAAGAAAATTTTGTCATGGCCATATCAGTCATGTATTTTTTGCATAATCGGGAAAATCAGCCGGATTTTCTTTTTCCTTGGCTGTTTCAATTACTCCAGCATAAAAACGGCAACATTCGTCACGCCACAGTCCGCATGATCCAAAATGAGCTTGGACCGCTCACTTACTACGTTCGTTTTCCGGGCAAAAAGTCTAGTTTTCACAAGTTTTCATCAGAACAAGCTGGTAATATCCTCACTGGTTTGTGCGCCAATCTCAACAATTTGGCGGAAAATTCGTGGAAAGATTCATATAAAAAAATCAAATACATAGATAAGTTGCCGAGTGGAATATATAAGTCAGTTCAATTGATCTTGAGTTGTCTTGAGGATTACTGTATAGATATAACAAGTCCAATGGAGATTGAGTCGAAAGAAGAGATATTGGCACATCGGAAAGAGCTTGAGCAAGAGCTCGTGGATATGCTCAAGGAAACGGACCCGACTTCGCCAAGGCTACGACGGGGCAAGGAGCAATTTACTTTGCAGGATGTTAAGGATGCCATTTTTCACGAAGAGGATAATGACGACATGATGAAAGTTGTGGCTATGTTCGACCGCGGCGGAGACGCTTCGGAATTGAGTTATGTGCTCGAGCTAGTAACTGACGCATGGAACTACTTTCCGCACGAAGTCCTCGGCGGTATTTCCCCGGCCGAGAAATTATTAGAGCATCAATCTCAATCACCTTTGTATGAATGTCCGGAATGCAAATTGGGGTATCGAGAAAAAAAGTGGGCAAAAGCCTGCGAAGCATGGTGTAAAGAACACCACAGTTGTAATTTAGAAATAACCGCCCACGCTGAAAAATAAACCAGCAAAATAAAACAGGAGAAGTGAGTCATATTTGCTTAACATTTCATAAATTAAGCAAATCGTCCCCCGCCTACGCTAAAGCTTCGGACGGGCAGGCAAGCTTTCAAATTTCGTATTACAGCTCGTCCATGTCTCAATCGGTGCAAACACACTTACTCTCGGTACAAAGCTCGCCACAACGACAAGCACGTGGCAACGAGCAATTACTCTAACTTTATAAAGTTCTCTCGTTTTGCATAACTTTATAAAGTTTGGTAATATAGTAAATATCCATCACAGGCTAAATTTATTTACTATGAACACACGGCAAAAACTAGAGATAATTCAACGGATGTTGGGATTAACCCAGACCAAGCTGGCTGAAAAATTCGGCGTGTCTTTTGTCGCTTTCAATAGTTGGTGGACCGGTAAATCTAGCCCTAGACCAAAGATGCAAGTTTCTATTGATGAGCTCTTTTTAGAAGTGACTGGACAGAAAACAATTCCTTCCGATCAACTCACGGCAAAAAAACAAGCTCTGGAGCAAAAATCCGGAGAGTATAAAAGTGTTGTAAATGAAATTTTAGCTAATCCGGATATTCGTGATCAGTTCATTTTGAAGCTCACCTATCATTCGAACAGCATTGAGGGAAGTACCCTTACCGAACCGGACACAGCCGCGATTCTTTTTGATAATGCCGCCTTACCAAATAAAAGTTTAACCGAACAGCTTGAAGCCAAAAACCACCAGACGGCTTTAAATTATTTATTTGATCATATTGCCAAAAAAGAAAAAGTTGACGAGGCTTTGGTGCTTAAACTCCACAGTATTCTTATGAACGGCATTCGTCCAGATGCTGGCATATATCGCAGTCACGGAGTCAGAATCACCGGTGTTAATTTGCCGACTGCAAACCACATGAGTGTTCCCAAGCTCATACTAGAAGTTATGGATCGTATAACTCCAAAAACCAAAGACATTATTGTTTTGTCTGCCGGTGTTCACAGTAAGTTTGAACAGATTCACCCATTTGGAGACGGGAATGGCCGTGTTGGTCGCTTGCTTATGAACGCAATGCTACTTAGTGCAAACTTCGCTCCAGCAATTATTCGCCAGGAACAAAAACAGCTTTATTACACATATCTTTATAAAGCTCAAACCAAAGAAGATCAGAGCCAATTGGAGGATTTTCTCTGTGAAGCCGTCATAGATGGATTTAAAATCTTGGACCGGACGGACATAAGGTAGCTTCGTAAGTGCATAATACTATTTTCAAAAGGGGTATATGAAATTATTTAACCTGGTGAATCTGATCGTGCATCACCGTTGGATACTTGTACTCTTTGATCCAATCAAACGCTCGAAAGTCAGAGAGCAGGGCGAGCCATAAAAAAATCGCTAACTTTTCGTTAGTGATTTTTTTATAGTAGAAATAGTTTAGATAAAAGGCAAAAATTTTATATTTTCAAACAAAAATTATTAATCTAAAAAAGAAGCAGGTAACCCCGCTTCCTTTTCAAGGAACGAACACATATCACAGATTATCTGTAATTAATTTTTTTTCTCATATTCCGCGGCCTTCTCTTCATGTTCTTTCGAAGCCACTTGATGGGTTTCTTCAGCTTTTTTTTCAGCTTCTACAACTAGTACGTCTGCCTTTTCCGCGCTTGTATCGGCTTCTTTTGTGTTTGGATCTATCATAGTATTGTTTTTATTTATAGACGAATAATTTATATACGACCTTTCTCATAAAAGAAGCCGTTGAAAGCAATAAATTATTACAATTAAATTATATTAGACTAGATATGTAATAATTATTGTTTTGAAGCGTCTCTTAGAGTATGGTCCATACTTAATAATTAAATATAACAAAATTATGACAACTATTGTTAACACTCCTCCGAACAGTGAAAGTTCGAGTTCGGGAGCGGGTATAGTAATCGGAGTTATCGCGTCTTTTGTACTCGTTGTACTCTTTTTCATCTTTGCTCTTCCGGCAATACGCGCTAATATGGCTCCCAAAAGCGACAATATTAATATAAATATTGAATTACCAGTAAGAGATATCACACCTCCTCCTGTGGGGGATTCTCATTCTGGTACTGTGAGTCCTTCACAATATTAGTCTTATATTATAGTATTTATTGTATCAATAACTTAATCCTCCTTCGCTAGAGCTACGGAGGACGAGTCATCCACCTTCGTCCCGATAGCTATCGGGACTATGGCGGACAAGTTGGTTTCCCGCTACTTATCTTTATATATTTATGAAAGCGGGATCCCCCGAAAGCATTCGGGGGATAATTCCTATCCCGTAGCGAGCTTTGGAAAAAGAGTCCAGAATTTGCTCTGGGGTTCATACCCATTTGATTGTCAATAAAAAATCACTCAATTATATGAGTGATTTTTTTGATTTCTATTTTTTTGTTTACTTTTATAATGTAACCGGTTTTGTTTGGGGTGGAGATCCGTCGGTTATAACCGTGAATGTTATACGACCTATAAGCTGGTTTCTTTTTGTCACAACATCCACGCGCCATCTGCCCGGCTGAACACTTTGTTTATACGAGTATCCGCGGTATCCGCCATCGCGCCCACCGACGATAGAAAACGATAAGCGATCTTTTGTTATCCAGATACGCGATTTTTCATCATAGAGAGACCATTGATGGAAGATGGGTGTCTTGAGATCGGTGGGCGCGAAGACAGAGCTGAAGACAAATATCGGCTCATTGCCATAACGATGAAATATTTGACTTGTGTCATGGTAGAATTTGTACCATTTCGGAGCTTCCGCGTATGCGCTATAGCCAGAATTACTTCTTTCTATCGAGTGGTATATTCCTATGGCTTTGAGCGAAAGCGGAATGGGAGGAATGATATTGGTAAAATACATAACATTAAAAAGGGAAAAAACTATAACAATGGAAATAATGACACTTCTTTGGCTTTTTTGAAAACGCTCATGCGCAAGATTTTTTAGAAGTAACAATATTGCGGAAATACATAGCAAGCTTGCGATCCCGCTCAAAAGAAACATACCCGCGCCAATATGCTTAGTAAGAACAGGAATATAAAAAATAGAAAAAGAAAAAAGCGCGGTATAAAAAGCCGTTATCTGAAAGGTAAATCGAGCGTACTTTGTGCGCGCAAGCTCATTTCCCACAAGGAGCGCCGCAAGCATCAAAAGAAACGGCCAGCTTGCGATAAAGGAGGCGCTTCGCGAATAAAATATAAAAAAACCGCTAAAGAGCCCGCCAAAGGCATATTGCATGGGGATGGTAAGCCATGGATGCAACGTATGCATAAATGTATATTGCAATCTGCCGCTCGCGTAGGCGTTTATTAAGACAATGCTCGTTATGGCAATTATGAGATAGATGAAAAGAACAAGATTATCAAATAGCAGATCAATTCGTTTGAGTGTGAGATTATCAACAGTAAATCCCAGCGCCATAAGGGCGATGCCTATGTGTCTTTCGTATTTTTCATACAAAGCTTTCGCCTTACGCGTTATCTTTGATGTCATTGGAAAAAATAGATTGAGTGAATATATTGGTCATGGTGTATCATAATTTTTAGTATTTGTCATACGAGTTTTCTAAACGTTTGGAATACAGTGAGAGCGAAAAAAACAGAGAAAATTTCCGTTTTTTGTTTTTTTAGTTTTTTTACCAACCAACCCTTTCAAGTGGCACAAGAAGAGCCGCCAAGAGAAAAAGAAGAATTATTGTTGCAACTCCCAAAATACCTTCGGAGAGAAATTTAAAGAGGCCGATATATACGAGTATCAATACCACGGCAAAAATGAGTCTCGTTCCAAATGTATATATCACCCGAAGTGTAATTGAGAAAAAAAATAAAAAAAGAAATACAAATATATTAAAAAGAGTATTTCCTGTTTTTTGCGAGAGAATATTTTGAATGGTGAGGAAATATAAAAGAAATGAAATTACAATAAATAAAAAACAAGAAATAAATAAAAATTTTTTGGAAAAAATATTTTTAAGTTTTTCTCTTTGCGTATAAATTTTCATATAGGCTATTGTATCAGACAGAAGTTTTTTTGGCAATACTTCACGGACACGAGTTTTCTACAATTAATTTTAGGTTTTATTTGAAACCAAAATAAAAAACCATCAGTTTTATATTTTCTGCACCGATGGTTTTTTATCTTGTAAAATTATTTTTTGAGAGTTCCGATAATTTTTTTTGCGCCTTTCACACTTGTTGAAAGCGCTTCTTTTACCGAATTGGCAACCTCATCGCTGATGTGATACGCGGCATCAACCGCGGCCATTACAGCGCTTTTTGTTGCCGATCCCACATCACCGCCTATGTGCGTGACTGCGTCAATAGATCCTGTCACCGCCTTTACCGCGGTGTCCGCAACATCAAGTCCGAGCTCTTTCGCGCTGTGAATGCTCTGGCCGACTGCGCCGCGCACAGCATCATCTTGTTTTCCGCCGGACTGCATAAAGCCATGAATTGTTCCCATAACAATTCCTTTTACAGCTCCTACAACCGACGCGCCCGTGTCTGAAACTCCACTGATCGCGCCCTTAACAACCGATGCCGCGGCATCCACTCCTCCGCCCACAAATTCGCTCGACTCCTTTAAAACAGTAATAGCAGTGTCTTGCACAAGCTTTACTATGGAGCTTCCAATATCTCCAACCCCTTTGAGGCCGGCAGAAACTCCTCCTTTCACGCCATTGACCAAACGAGAAAGTAACTTAAATACCATATGTTTTTTGGTTATTTATTAGAGATAGGCTCAAGCGAGCCTTATAATGGCATTATAACACAAAATGTACAAAAAGTTTTCAACACCCCATTTTGCAATATTTGTAAGTTTTTAGTTAAAATTTTTTTGACAATTCATATTAATCATGGGAAAATTATACCAAGTATTGCGAAAAATTATGAACACAGAAAATATTTTACCTGCCGAAGAAAAAAAATCTTCAATATCTCCGAGAATATATTCTCTGCTTTTTTGGATAGTGTTTATGATATTTTTCTTTATTCCGGGATATTATTTTTTTAAGGCTAAAGGAAATTTTATATTACAACAAAACACCATTTCAAAACTTAGTCTTTCTCTTTTTCCGCTTGTAGGGCTCTATGCCTATTTTTTTATTTGGATGCAGGTAATCCTTGGCGCGAACATGAGAATTTTCGTAAAAAAAATTCCTTGGGTGTATCGATTCCATAAAGCGGAAGGCATATTCGCGCTTCTCTTGGCGCTTTTGCATCCCACCCTTTTAGTATCCGCCATAGGATTGGAAAAATATTTTTCGTATTCGTATATTGCTGAGGATCTCAAGCCATTTGTTGTTATTGCCCAGATACAGGTTTTATTTCTTTTGGTAACCACGCTCACAGCGATTTTTATGAGAATGCCATTTTTACAGAAGCGCTGGCGAACTATTCACTACCTTAATTACGTCGTTTTTTATGGAATCTGGGTTCATTCGTGGTTTATTGGATCGGATATCCGCCATACTCCCTTGAAATATCTTTGGATTTTTTTCTTGATTTCTGCCACGGCGTCTCTTGTATCTAAAATAGTGTTTACACAAAGGAGGAGATGATAGAAAATCTTCGCGGCGTTTTTTACTCTTATAAAATTAATAATTACGATATAGCCAGCTCTTTATTTCAATGGCTCATTAAAAATTAAGAAAGGAGGCTCAATGTGCTTTCTACTCCTCACTTGCTCGTAGGAGCCGCGTGCGGAATTGTGAGTCGCAACCCCCTTGTGGCTTTTGGCGCTGGGTTTCTTAGCCATATAATCTTGGATCTTCTGCCTCATTGCGACCAGGATCATCTATGCTACAAAAAACAGTTTGGCATAATCAAGCTCATCTCAGTAATTGATTTCTTGCTTGGGATAGTATTGCTTTGTGTTCTTCTCAAAGGAAGATCGTTATACACCTTAGAATTGGCTTTTTTTGGAGCATGCGGAGGATTCTCTCTGGATTTTATTGATAATTTTATAGGAAAGTTTTTTTGGCCGGCATTTCGTGAAACAAGGATAGGAAGAAGGATTCACGCTTTTCACGAGTATTTTCATACCCATACCCCGCCTCGAAAATGGATTTTGGGAATCGCGACGCAGGTCGCCAGCTCATTTGGAAGCATTATTGCTTTTTATTATTTATGATATTGAACCTCACGCCAAAGAGACGTTTTTTAAGCGTCTCTTTTCATTTAAAAAGCCGCCCAGCATATTGAACTGGGCGGCAAACGTAATTATTAATCCGTAAAAAAAAGTTCCGCGATGCTTTTGACAATAGCATCTCTCATAATCTCTTGAGATTTTTCCGCTCCCATGAGAATTTTGAGGCTTTGGACGTTTTCAAGCGTAAGAAGCACTCCTCCTTCTCCTCGGCCATCTGGCGCAAGTTTAGCGCCCGACATATTGGGAAATCGTTTTTTCAAGAATTCATCAAGGGGCATTCCCAAGTCTTTGTTGCGCACGCTGATTCGGATATTTTCGCCAAGCCAGCCAAGCACCGCGACAAGAGTGATTCCTTCCATGCGCATAAATGTATCCGCGATGGTCGAAAGATCGTCAGCGTTGTTTTCGTTAATTTCGCCGACGCTGGTAACCATGCGCGAGCCTTTTCGCAGAATGGAATTGAGGGCGTTTTTTAGGCGGTTAAAATATCCTTCCGTATAGGTGTATTCAATGAGTTGGACGAGCTCTTGCTCTTGGAATTGTTGGGAGAGGTAATCAAACGCGGCGCGATCGCGCTTGCTCGCGCTCATCATGGACTTGGTATCGTTATAAATTCCAAGTGCGAGGAGCGTCGCGATGTATGCGTTGTCGGGAGAAAATTTATAATCTTTTTCTCGCAAAAGCTCCGTGACAAGCGTGCTTGCCGCGCCAATACCCACTTCTTCTATCCAAAAAAAAGAGTTTTCGTCTTCGACGAGCTCGCTCCCTTTGTGGTGGTCAATGACAATTTTCGGCGAAAGCGCGAGTTTTATCCTGCTGTCTTGGGCAAGCGATGAATCCACGATTGCGTGAATCTTTCCTTCTCCATTTTTGTATTCCGCAACCGGAGCAAACATTTTCCTTAAGCCGTATTTATTAAATACCCATTTATTTTGGGGGTGCGCGATATGGCCGGCGTAAAAGATTTTTGGACTTCGAGTAAAAATAGCTTCAATTAAAAGCATGGTGCCTAGCGCCGATCCAATGGCGTCAGGATCAACTTGCGCCACAAAAATATCTATTCCTTGTGGCGAGGCAACGAAACTCTGTAAAACCTGCTCAAGTTTGAGAAGACGATCCTTTGCGGTCACTTTTAACTCCTCCAAATAAATGGCCGTAAACATTTACATCAATAAACACATTATAAAAGAACGGTCTAACGACCTTACAATATTATTAAATTTTTGTCAATGATTTTGGTTTCTTGCGAGCCTTGACAAACTGGCTTGAATAGTTACAATTTACATGATGGTGAAAACATTTTCATCACCTTTTTAATATAAGAAAATGGATAAAAAAGAAGAGCTCCGTACAATGTGGTGGAAAGAGTATTCAGGCATGATGATTGATGTATCTGGATGGCTCGTGGCGCCTATTATCCTTGGGCTTTTTCTAGGCAAGTGGCTCGATTCAAAATACCAGACAAAACCATGGTTTACGGTTGTTTGCGTTGGAATAGCTTTTGTCATAACAAATGTCGGCATAATACGCCAAGGAATTAAGATAATGAAAAATATGGAAAAAAAAGAAAAAAAGGAAATCGCCGATAAAAAAGAAAAATAATATTATGGCAGAATTCGCAAAAATAACAATTCAAGAATCTCCAAATGTGAATGCGACCGGAGAAATAGTGAACGTTAATGAAGCACAGACAAATGAAGAGCTCTCGCACGCGCCAACGCTTTTCGCGGAGCCGGTATTTCATATCGGGTCTTTCACGGTAACAAACGCGCTACTCAATTCATGGATTGTGGTTTTTGCGATTGTAATTGTATCATTTTTTATTCGGAGGAAAATTTCGATTATTCCAAAAGGGCTGCAGAATTTTTTTGAAATAGTTTTGGAAGGAGCGCTCAATATGGTAGATTCCGTAACAGGAACGCGCGAGAAAACAATGAGATTTATGCCGGTAGTGCTTCCGCTTTTCATTTTTATTTTATTAAACAACTGGCTTGGCATTTTTCCGGGTGTGGGAAGCATAGGGTTTATAGAACAAAGCGAAGGGCACAGAGTATTTGTTCCGTTGTTTCGCGGAGCGACCGCGGATCTCAACACCACTTTGGCGCTCGCGCTTATGGCAGTAATTCTTTCGCATATTTTTGGCGTGGTATCCACAAGCGCATGGAGTCATTTTAACAAGTTTATCAATGTCAAACTTTTTTTAGAGCTTCCGAAAAAAATTTTTAAAGAAAAAGAGTATACGGCAATATTTACAAACCCCATACAATTCTTTGTCGGGATCATAGAGCTTATTGGAGAGTTTTCAAAAGTTGCCTCGCTCTCTTTTAGGCTTTTTGGAAACATATTCGCGGGTGAAGTGCTCTTGGGAGCTATGGCGGCAATATTCGCGTATGTCGTGCCTATTCCATTTATGTTTTTTGAAATTATTGTCGGAATAGTGCAGGCGCTTATATTCGCGATGCTGACCTTGGTATTTCTGACGGTTATGTCCGCGAGCCACGATGAAGCGCATTAGGATTGCGAGTACGATTTGAGATCCGGCAGGCTGGTTTCAAATCGTGTCCGCAACGACACGAGCCAATAAACTAGATAAATAAATAAGCAAAGTCTTTTTTATAGAGATTTTGCAAGGAGAAAAAGTATGGAAAACTTAGACGTGCTCGCCAAGGCGCTTGCCATTGGCCTTGGTTCCTTTTTCCCTGCATGGGCAATTGGAAAAATCGGAGCGGAGGCGATGAGATCAATCGGCAGAAACCCGGAGTCGGCGCAGAAAATATTTTTACCGATGTTGATTGTTTCGGCATTCGCGGAAGCTATCGCTATTTATGCCTTAGTTATCGCGTTTTCGATTTAGTGCGATACCAATATACGAATTCACTCGCCTCGCTGGAGCATTTGGCGAAGCGGGTGCGAATGATACTAATAAATACGAATTTGTATGTATTTATATCATTCGTACCATTGGTATATTAGTATAATATTTTTTTATGGAATCCATTATCCAAACATTTCATATTGACTGGAAGCTTATTGTGGCGCAGATGGTTAATTTTGCCATTGTGGTTGGAGTTCTTTGGTTTTTTGCGCTGAAACCTTTGGCGAAGAAAATGTCAGAGCGAACAAAGACCATTGAAAAGAGTCTGGAAGAAGCAAAGACTATTTCGCAGAATTTGCAAAAATCCGAAGCGGATAGGGAGCGTGCAGTGGCCGACGCAAGAATTGACGCGCAAAAAATCCTTGATGAGGCAAAATCTTTGGCCCTCTCTGATCGAGAAAAAAACTTGAATGAAGCGAAGTTGCAGGTGCAAAAAGTTGTTACGGACGGCAAGAAACAGCTGGCATTGGAAAAAGAAAAAATGGTTCAAGACATCAAGAATGAAACCGCTGATTTGGTTGTATTGGCGACAACAAAGCTTTTAGAAAAAATGGCAGACAATAAAATTGACAAAGTGCTTGTGAGCAAGGCCTTGGACGAGGCGAAGAAAGCAAGATAATATATATATGAAGGTAAACCCAAAACAATACGCACAGGCGCTGTACGAGATGACGCAAACCGCATCTGGGAGTGATTTAGATGCCGTGATTCAAAATTTTGTGAAATATTTGGGAATGAGAGGGGGCATAAGCAAGGCCAGCCAGATTATTTTGGAATTTGAAAAATACTATAATTCCCAAGAAGGGATTATGAGTGTTGAGGTCAGCTCGGCGCGAGAGTTTTCAAGCGATGAAAGAAAATATATCATTTTAAGCTTTGAAAAAATTACAGGAAAAAAAATAGAGCTTCATCAAAGCATAGATAAGGAAATTCTTGGAGGAGCGATTTTTAAGGTTCATGATACTATTATAGATGCCAGTTTAAAAAATCAGCTCAAGCATTTGCATAAACAACTGACTCAATAAATGAATTTATTTATATGAATAAAGACAAGATAATAGAAAATCTTAAAGAACAAATCACGAAATACAAAACGCAGACTACCATTAAAGATGTTGGATCGGTTATTGAAGTAGGCGACGGCATCGCGAAGATTTCCGGCTTAAGCCACGCTATGGCATCCGAGATGCTTGATTTTGGAGGCGGAGTGTTCGGAGTTGTTCTTAATTTAGAGGAAGATTTTGTCGGAGCTATTATTTTGGGAGATTTTTCAAAAGTGAGCGAAGGGACTATCGTGAAAAAAACAGGAAGAATTTTGGAGATTCCCGTCGGGCAAAATTGTATCGGTAGAGTGGTGAATTCTTTGGGAGAGCCTCTTGATGGAAAAGGAAAAATTAAGCCGGATGCTTCCTATCCGCTTGAAAAAATCGCGCCGCGCGTCATAACCCGCGAGCCAGTCACCAAGCCGGTACAAACCGGAATTATTGCCATTGACGCGATGATTCCAATTGGGCGCGGGCAAAGAGAATTGATTATAGGAGACCGCCAAACAGGAAAAACCGCTATTGCCATTGACACAATTGTGAACCAAAAAGGGCAGGATATGATCTGTATTTATGTGGCAATAGGGCAAAAAGAATCAAAGATTGCGAGAATTATAGGAGAACTTGAGGCGCGAGGAGCTATGGATTATACTATTATAGTTTTGGCAGGCGCGTCAGATCCCGCCCCAATGCTGTATTTGTCACCGTTTGCCGGATGTGCCATTGGTGAATATTTTATGGATAAGGGAAAAGATGTTTTGGTCGTCTATGATGATCTCTCCAAACACGCGGTATCGTATAGGGAGGTCTCTCTTTTGCTTCGAAGGCCTCCGGGGCGCGAAGCATATCCTGGAGATGTGTTCTACCTCCATTCAAGGCTTTTGGAGCGCGCGGCATGCCTGAATAAGGAAAACGGTGGGGGAACGCTTACGGCGCTTCCCATTATTGAAACGCAGGCGGGAGATATATCCGCGTATATTCCGACCAATGTCATATCCATTACCGACGGGCAGATCTTTTTGGAAACTGATCTTTTCTATCAGGGCGTGAGGCCGGCTATCAATACCGGACTTTCCGTTTCGCGCGTGGGATCCGCGGCGCAAATTAAGGCAATGAAACAGGTCGCGGGTAAGCTCAAGCTTGATATGGCGCAGTTTCGAGAGCTTGCCGCGTTCGCGCAGTTCGGGTCGGATCTTGACGAATCAACACAGAAGCAGATTAATAGGGGAAAGATGCTTACGGAAATTTTAAAGCAAAATCAGTTTAAGGTTATGAAGGTTGAAGAAGAAGTAGTGGTTTTATATGCCGCTATTAACGGATTTATTGATGACATTGTTGTTGAAAAAGTTAAGCTGTTTCAAGAAGCGCTTATAAGCTATATGCAGGCGCAGGGAAAAAAAGTAATGGAGAAAATTATCCAGGAAAAACAGATTACCAAAGATATTGAAGAAGAACTAAAAAAAGCAATTCAAGAGTTTAAAAAAGGATTTAGTAAGTAGGTATTATACCAATATACGAATATATGCGAATGATACAAATAAATACGAATTCGTATATATTCGTATCATTCGTACCATTGGTATATTAGTATCGATTATATGTCTTTATCAACCAAAGCAATTAGGCGAAGAATACGCTCTGTTCGCAATACGAAAAAAATCACCAAGGCGATGGAGCTTGTGAGCGCGTCAAAGATGAGGCGATCCGTGCACGCCGTCCTTTTATCGCGTTCATACGCCCATACGGCATTTGGCGCTGTTCTTAATATTTCCAAAAGGATTTCGGGAGCAATGCATCCGCTTCTTGCGTCCAAGAATTCCGCGAAAAAAGCATGTTATATCCTTATATCATCCAATAGAGGATTGTGCGGAGGCTTTAATGCGCAAGTTATCGCAAAAGGAATAAAATATGCCGAAGCAAAAAAAGGAATCCAAAATGATTGGATTATTCTCGGCAAAAAAGGAGGAGAGGCGCTTGTCAGAAATAAAAAAAATATTTTTGCGGAATTCATAAAGTCTGATGTAGTTGGCACGGTGTCCGATATCACCGCAATAGCCAAAATGGCAACCGAAGGATTTTTGCGTGGGACATACGACGAGGTATTTATTATTTATACGGATTTTGTTTCAGCGCTCAAGCAAGAAGCGAAGGTAAAAAAACTTTTACCTTTTAGCCTCCAGCAAGATGAAAGCCTTGGATTTATACAAGAAGAAAAAAAAGAAAAATTAAAAATAGACGCGCTTGATCCGCTCTACCATGAAGAATATTCTTTTGAGCCTCGTCCGGAGATTGTTTTGGATTTTTTTTTGAAAAGGCTCATTGATGTGCAGATGTATCAGGCGCTTTTGGAATCCACCGCCTCCGAGCATGCCGCGCGGATGCTCGCGATGCGGCAGGCAAGCGATGCGGCAACCGAT
>Ga0209541_10010810_pt1 | contig 14437 bp, 7 predicted proteins | sample RifCSPlowO2_01_FD_184027 | JGI IMG/M metagenome (GOLD analysis project Ga0209541, IMG submission 184027) | Groundwater microbial communities from Rifle, Colorado - Rifle CSP2_plank lowO2_0.1 (SPAdes) (version 2) | ecosystem: Environmental > Aquatic > Deep subsurface > Groundwater | place: Rifle... | reverse complement strand
TGAGGGGTGTGGTAATCCGGATGGTAGTTCAACTGGAAGTTGGTGTCCGGTGCAGACGACGACGGGGTTTGTGTATCAAGCTTCTCCGGCAGGGGAGACGTTAGGTTATTTTAGAACATGTACTGATGGGGATGCGTTTGCAGAAGCGAATGCACAAGTTTCAAAGCCAACCACGGAAAAAAGTTGTGCTGATACTAAAGATGACGATGGGGATGAGAAAATAGATTGTAATGACATGGATTGTGTTGATGATGCTACTTGTATCAAAGAGTTAGTTTGTCCGGTGGGAAGTTATCCAACGGGAATATCGGGGAAAGCAGGGTGGTTTGTGGATAGTTTACAATTGTTGTGTACAGGTGATGGACATTCTGATGGCGTTGGTGGAGGAGGTGGAAGTGATTTTGAGACGTTTCGATGTGGTGGAAGTGATTTGTTAACAAGTGTTATTCCGGTGCAAGGGACGTATGAGAAAAATACATATTTAACACAATTTACACCGTATTGTAGTAGTTCTGATTTTTCGGAACCATTGTTAGGGGAGTCTAATGGTGATGTTACAAAAGCGACTCAAGAGGTTATTTCATGTGCGAGTGGGCAGAAATTACAAGGGTTTAAAGTGAGTGCGGGGGGTACTATTAATAAGTTTGTGAATGCGATTTGTGCGGGGGGAAGTTGTAAAAAGAGTGGTGATTGTGATGCATCTATGAGATGTGTGAACGGGAAGTGTGTGGCTAAGGAAGTTGTGGGTGGTGGTGGAAGTGGTGCGGAAGGTGTGGCGGTGAAGGGGAATGTTGATTGTAGTGTCGATAATAAAATAGGGCCAAAAGATATTTCCTTACTAAAACAATATCTGTACTTATCTAAACAATTTACTTGTACAGATAGTTTAACAAATGCGAAATTGACTTGTGATACGACTAAAAAAGTAGTTGATGATGTTGTAAATCCTAAAGATCTTTCGGTATTAAAGCAATACGTGTATCAACAAACACTTTTCCCAAGTTGTAGTTAATTGATACTGTTAAGCCTGATGTTACGGTTGAGAAAGAGGTTATGTATGTACAAGATGTTGTTTCTTTGCTGAAAACGTATGTCTATTTTTCAAAGGAAATTTATGTAGATTTGTTATCTGTGGCATATGTTGATTTAGGTTATAAAGACCAAAGATATGATGTTGCTGTGTCAAAAACATATACACTATATGCACAAGACTAATATATAAGTGAAACTACTATGAAGTGATTGTCAAATATGATTCACAAACTCCTCGTTTTGTTATTATGTGGGATGTTGCTCTCTTCTTCGGTGGCGTTTGCGGCGACGACTAATTTCAATTATGATTCCAATGGGAATTTACTTTCTAATTTGAAGCAAAAATATGAGTATAATGGGCTTAATCAGTTGGCGAAGGTGTTTGATGATTCTGGTAAATTGGTTGAGGAGTATACGTATGATTCTTTAGGAAATAGAATTAGGAAAATTGAATATTTAGCAAATGGGAAGATGCAAAAAACGTATTATCTGAGCAAGAATTTAGTTCGGGTTGTGAATGAATTGGGGACGTTTGATACACGATATATGTATGATGGGGATGGAACGTTAGTTGCGCGTAAGGATTCGGATGGCAAAGTGTTTTATTATCATGCAGATCATTTGGGTAGTACGTCACTTGTGACTGATGCGGCAGGGAAAGTTGTGGAGGAGACGACGTATTTGCCGTTTGGTGAAATAGTGGATGGCGGGGTGCAGGAGAAGTTTTTGTATAATGGCAAAGAGAAAGATGGTTCGGGGTTGTATTATTATGGTGCGAGGTATTATGATCCGTTGTTGAAGCGGTTTACGCAGGCGGATACGGTGATTCCAGATGTGTATGATCCGCAATTGTTAAATAGGTACAGTTATGTTAGAAATAACCCTTATTCTTATACTGATCCAGATGGGCATTTATTGCAATATGTCTATAGCTTCATAAATTTTGTAATGGAATATATTCTCATTCCTGCAATGCAGCAAGTGGGGGTTACTGTTGCCAATTATTATGAATCTATTGAAAAAGGAATTAAAACAGGTGATTGGTCAGGTGTAGGAGATGCTACAAAGAATGAAATTATATCCGCAGGAGTTGGTAAAATCGGTGGAAAAGTTGTTGATACAGTGTTTGATGCAAAACCTAAATTGAGCGGTGATTTACAAACCACTAAAGATATTTTAACTAGTTCAAATAGAAATGAATTTATATCTCAATTTAAAAATAGTAATTTTCCCTCAGATGTAACAAAAGAAATGGATAAAGGACTTTTTAAAAAATCAACAGGTAAATCAAATCTCTTTAAAATATCTCAAACACCGCAAGGTTATACGGGAAAATATTTTAGTCCTGCTGAAAATGATGGATATGGGAAGTTATTCACTTTAGAAGTAGACCAGACTGGAAAAACTATTCATAGATATCGTGAAACTATAGGTCCAAAAGGTGAAATATTAAAGACAACTTATGAATATAAAAATGGTGTGAAGGTGACTAAATGAAACAATATCAAAATCTTGGACAAGAAATAAAAAAATATGCAGAAGGTAATCTTTCAATAGATATAAATAATATTTTTAAAATGATTGGAAATACTGCTGAGGGTCATAAAATGTTCTTTGAAAAAAATAATCTTAATTTTACACTTAATCGCAGTACACTTATTTCTATTTTGGAAAGTTATATCAAAGATAAATATTCAAAAAACCAATTGCAGGAATGGGGTAGATATATTTTTAATTTTTTACCTATTGACTATAAAGATGATGATATTATGATTGCAGAGGTAGTGGAACTATTGTATTGTATTGGTGAACCTGGCGAGGGAGAATTCACAAAAAAAACTGCACTTAATCTCATTAAAAGATTGGGTGAAGAATCGATAAGAACATAATAGAAATTTAAATGCTGAATAAAATTAACTTTGAAAACTGAACTTGAGGAAAAATAGAAACTATGAATTCAAAACACCCATTAACGTTACTTGGACTGGTCATCGTTCTACTCTGCACACTCTCATTTGTTTTTGCAGAAACATACACGGTGCCATTTGCGGAATCGCCGGCAGTGGAGGGGCCAGGTAAAGTAGCTGTGGCGGGGTTTAGCAACAATAATCTGTTGACGGGTGCGGCGATGTATGCGTATGCGTTGCAGGTTGCACCGGGTGTAAATGGGTTGCAGCCTGAGATTTTTGTATCATATAATCATCATGAGGCAACTGCGCCGGCAACGGTTATGGGGAATGGCTGGGCGTTGAATGAGAATTATATTGGACGGCAGACAGAATATACACGTGCGGATATAAGTGATGATCATTTTGTGTTGAATTTGAATGGCGTACGTAGCAAGTTAGTGTATGTAGCAAATGAAAATAGGTATCATACGGAGCGGGAGAGTTATTTGTTTATCCAAAAAAAATCTGCTTCTTCTAATGATAAAAAAGAATATTGGGAGGTGAAAACAAAAGATGGAACGACGTATCGGTTTGGTTCAACAAAAGATGCGGAGCAAGTGTCGAGTTTGGAGCCGTATGTGACGCGGTGGTATTTGGATGCGATTATTGATGTGCTGGGGAATACGGTTTCATATAATTATATGGAAAATCCGAGTGGGAGTTCTGGTGTGAATTATTTGAATACGATTACGTATGGGCAAAATGTAATTACGTTTGAGTATGGTTTGAGTCCTGTTCCTTCACATATATTCTTTAATCAAGGAAGTCAGATTGTACAAAATAAAGTATTACAATCGATTGTTGAGAAGAATGGAAAAGATGTAGTGCGGAAATATCAGTTCAAGTATACTACATCGGGAACGTTAGTTTTTTTGCAGAGTATTCAAGAAGTAGGGAAAGATGGTTTTTCAACTTTGCCGGCGACAACGTTTCAATATAAGACACTTACGTCTGGTTGGACGAAAGATGGGATATGGGCTTTGCCTGTAGCATTAGGTGATACAAAAGATTTGGGAGTGCGATTATTTGATGTGGATGGTGATGGTTTAGTTGATATTACTAATAATGGCGGTGCGGTGTATTGGAAGAATATAGGGAAAGGGTTTGAGCAGAAAACGTTTCCATCTGCGTTTACGGTAAATGGAGTAGTTGATAGTGAAGGTCATGATTTAGGTGTGCGGTTTGGGGATGTTAATGATGATACGCGCATTGATGCGATTCAATTATTGATTGGTCAATCTGTGTTCAAACAGGCTTTGTTGAATCAGGGCAATGGATGGGTGACGCAGAGTATTACGTTGCCTGCAGAGGTTGCGTTTGTTGAGAAAAAAACAGAAAAAATTTTAATTAAAGATGAAAAGACGTATGCATCTTGTGTACCCAAATGCCCTTCTAGTTTTTGTGGAGTTAAGAGTGGGAGTTATTCTTGTGATGCGAAAACGGCTGAATGCACACTTGATTGTTACAGATATTATTGTTTAGGCAGCGGCGGATTTAAAAATGTTGTTTGCAGCAAATCTGATTGTGCGGGTCAATCGACAACTGATTTATATGATGTGTCTTGTGATATGAAATTAGTTAGTGAAGATAAACAGTATAAAGATGTCACCTATTTTAAAGAGTTAGGGTATCGTTTTGTAGATGTGAATGGGGATGGGAAGGAAGATTTAGTGCAAAGTACTGCGCAATCACAAAAAACGTGGATTAAAAAAGGAACACAATGGGTGATTGATGATACTTGGAAGTTACCTAGCAGTGTTTATTTTGTGACGGGAGATGGATTTGATTTAGGAGTGCAATTTGTGGATGTAAATGGGGATGGCTTACTTGATATTGCAGAGTATGGACCTTATCATAAAGAGTTATGGTTGAATACGGGTAAAGGTTGGATTAATATACCTCAATCTAAAGTGTTTGATCAAATATGGGTGCTTCCAGATAGCACTCCTTTTTTATCTTCTACTGAAAAATATGGTGTTGTGCTGATGGATGTCAATGGAGATCATTTAGTTGATGTGCTACGTTCGGATGCGAAAAGTAAAGCGGTTTGGATTAATACAGGAAAAGAATGGAAAAAAGATACAAGTTGGGATATCCCTGCTGGTGTTTTTTTTCATGATTTAAGCACACGTATTACAGATGTTAATGGGGATGGGGCGGCGGATATTTTGTATGCTAAAAATCAAAATGAAAAAGGCACGTGGATTAATAATGGTGGACAAGCATATTTATTACAAAGTGTTTCTGAATCTGGTGGAAAAATAATTTCTTTTTCGTATCAACAAATTACAGCATTGGATAATACAGGTGTAGATGATTTGGCGGATGTGGGGATGAGTGGCTGGGTGGTTAGTTCGGTGACATATAATAATGGGATGAGTGGGGAGCATAAAATTGTTGCACCGTATACATTTGTGTACAAAGATGGTTTTTATGATGCTAAAGATAGAGAGTTTAGGGGATTTGCATCTGTTGAAGAGAAACGTCCGGATGGAAATATAGTTCGGCATTCTTTTTATCAGGATGCGATTAAAAAAGGTTTAGAATATAAAACAGAATTGGTTAGTTCAGGCGGGGTGGTGATGGATAGTGTGGAGAAAGAGTTTAGTGTGCCGTTGCAGAATGGTGGCTATGCTGTTGTGGAATTGAAGAAGATGAAAGAAGCGGTTATGAATGGTGGGAAGAGTGTGGAAACAGAAGTGAGTTATGAGTATGATAGTTATGGTAATCCTACTGTTGTTATGAATAAGGGGGATATTTCAATCTCTTCTGATGATACAAAGCAGATGTTTAGTTATGCGCTTAATCCAGGAGCGTGGGTTGTTGGCACGCCAAGTGAAGTTAAATTGTTAGATGGACAGAATAATATTGTTAAACGCACTCAATATTATTATGATGGGCAGGGTTTAGGAAAAGTGGGTAAAGGGTTGTTGAGTTCGCAGCAAGAGTTTGTTTCTTCTACTGTTGGAATTACAACTTCGCAGGAATATGATAGTTATGGCAATGTGGTTGTGGCAAAAGATGGGAAAGGAAATGTGATAAAGTTTAGTTATGATGGAACACATACGTTTCCGGTTTCAAGCACAAATGCGTTAGGGCATACTGCTACTACTACCTATGATGTAGGTACGGGTAAGGTGTTAAGCGAAACGGATGCAAATGGATTTGTGAGGAAGTATGAATATGATGTGTTTGGACGGGTATTGAAAGTGATTAAGCCGTATGATACAAATGCATATCCTACAGAGTTGTATGAATATGGATTTGATGGCATAGCACCAGAAAAAGTTGTGGTAAAACAGCGGGAAGTGTCTGGTAAACAAGAGACGTATGATATTAGCTCTTATTATGATGGGTTTGGTACGGTTGTGCAGGTGCAGCGGGATGGTGTGCAAGGGGCAATTGTGCAGAATGTATTTTATGATGGGTTAGGGAGAGTGGTGAAGGAAGTGAATCCGTATGCTGTTTCTATTACAGGAGGGTATGTAACTTCTCAAAGTGGTGCGGCACGAAGTTATAGTTATGATCCACTGTCACAAGTAATTGAGATGAAGAATCCGGATGGGAGTTTCAAAAAAATAGAGTATAAAGGTTCTGTGATTACGGAAATGGATGCGAATGGTCATACGAAGCAGTATAGTGTGGATGGGTTTAAACGGATTTTGAGTGTTACTGAGAAGAACGGAAATGAAGCGTATGTGACTTCCTATACTTATCGTGCGGATGATGTGTTGTTGAAGGTTGTTGATGATGCGAAAAATATGTTTGGGTTTACGTATGATCTGGTTGGTCGATTAGTGGAGTTGAATGATCCTGATTTAGGTGTCTGGAAATATACGTATGATGTAAATGGGAATATGATTGAGCAGAATATGAATGGGAAAGTGGTTACACAGGAGTATGATATATTAAATCGATTAGTGAGTAAGAAAGGAAGCGGTGAAAAAGTAACGTATACGTATGATCAAGGAACGAAAGGGGTTTTATCAACGGTGAAGACTAATGATCTTGAAGTTGGATATAATTATGATCAGCGTTTACGACTCGTTGAGGAGCAGAAGAAGATTGATGGTGTATCATTTGCAACGCAGTTTACGTATGATGCGATGGATAGATTGATGGGTGTGAAGGAAGGTGGAGAGGATATTTCGTATCAATATAATGGACAGAACATGTTAAATGCAATCAATGTAGGCGGAAAGAATATGGTTACGATTGCGTCTAACGTTCTAGGACAGCCAGTGAAAAAAATATATGGGAATAATTTGGTTACGGATTTAATGTATGATTCTGAGCAGTATCGATTGAAGAATATGCAAACAATGGTTTCTGGAGCGATGCTGCAATCATTGAGTTATACGTATGATTCTGTTGGGAATGTCAAGAGTATTACAAATAAAAATGAGCAATTACAGATGACTTATGATGAAGTTGATAGGTTAATAAGTGCGCAGAAGAGTTCCACTGTCAAGCCGTTTACGGCGACGTATGGATATAATAGTATAGGAAATATGTTGAGTGCGAATGTGAATGGAAAAGCGATGGTGTTTGGGTATACTGGTAAACCTGTTCATGCGCCAAGTAGTATTGAGATGGAAGGAGTGGTTGTGGCAGAGCAGAAAGGATGCAAGGATAATAATTCTCTTTGTAGTGTAAATAAGGAGTGTGTTGAAAATAAATGTGAATTGAAGAAAGGATGTGAGTATAATAATCCTGTTTGTGCTGCAAATGAAGATTGTATTAAAAATAAATGTGCGTTGAAGAAAGGATGTATTCACAAAAATCCAGACTGCTTTTCTGATCAGGAGTGTATCAATAATAAGTGTGAGTTGAAGAAGGGCTGTGATTATAACAATCCAGGGTGTGAACCAACTAAAAAATGTGTTAATAATGTTTGTATGTATATGCAATGTCCCGGTGCGTCTTGTCCTCCTCAACAAGAGTTGGCTGATTTGGCGGTTGTGTCGTTTAAGCCGGTTACGTTAGATAATGGGAAAGGAAAAGCAGTCTATGAATTATTTATTAAAAATATTGGAAAAAAAACAGCATCCGCTGTTTCTTGGGAGATTTTAGCAAATAGTTTGAATAGTGATAAAGTAGTGCTGGCAAGTTCAGGTTCGACACCGATTGCGGAGTTTAAAGTGGGGGAACAGAAGATAGTGTATCCTGTTTTTTCTTTGCCAAGCTGTAAGTTTACGATTTTCGCGTATATCGATTCGGAAAATAAGATTCAAGAACTTGACGATCTAAATAATAATGTTGCTTTTACTTATATTGATACTTGTGGTTCGAAGACGCCACCACCTCCCCCTGTTCCAGGGGATAAAGATAAAAGAGGGAATGGTTTTGGGTTTGAGATTGATCGAGAGTATAAGAAAGATGATTTGAATCTGCCTGAGAGGAAAACTGAAGAAGTGGTTGATGAAGAGCGGTTGAGAGAATGGTATGAACGGCGATATGAAATTCCAGCATCAGATAGTGATCCGGTGCGAGAAGTGGTTGAGGAGAGTGAAGAAATTATTGGTTTGGATGAGGAGCGTGAGCGATTAGAGTGGTTACGATTGCATAGGTATGAGAATGTTGCAGAGGAGGAGATACGATGAATTCATATTTTAAGCGATATGGGATTATTGGATTGGCGGCGCTTACGATGTGTACGACTCAAACGCAAGGGGATAGTTTAGGAAATAAGCGTAATTTAATTGATGCTGGTGCAGATGTTTCTTCAGAAAGAGGATATGATGTTACATCAAGAAAGGATGTTGTAAAAGAGATTTTATATCCTCTTGTACAGGATGAGCAACTTGGTGTGCAGATACTGTTAGAAGAGATTGTGTTGTCTACGTTGTATAAAGGGAAAGCGAATGTAGAAAATATTGAAATTATTCTTGAAAATCCTGCTACAGGTAATTATGATTTAACGTTGGTACCGGATGTTTTATTTTGGAAACAGGATGGTGATACGTTTTTGTATTTGGAGTTTGTGAGCAATGGGGAGAAAGGGAAAAATGTGAGTTCGGATTTTCCGTTTTATCGAGAAATTGCAGTGGGAACAGAAAAAGAGATCAGAGAGAAAATGAAACAGTATTTGAATGAGAAGAAATAAGAGGATTCTTTAGGTTTTGTATTTTTCATGCGAAAGGTTTATATATGGGTGTCTCTTTTGAGTGGTAAAATGGTAAATTTCCTCTATACAAAAATTGTGTTGCCAGTGGTGATGGCGGTTAGCTTATCTACTTCCTATGCATGTTCGAGTGAGGAGAAAGCAGTATCTTGTACTCCTACATCAGGGTGTAGAGAAGGTAGAGTTTGCAATGTGCAGACGGGGATGTGTGAAAATATAAGTATTGGTGATTTTGTTGAACAGAAAGATGTGGGAGTACAACGGCAATATGATGCAGGGAGTTTGATTGATACAATTGAACCCGATGTAACAGTTGAGAAAGAGGTTATGTATGTACAAGATGTTGTTTCTGTCCCAGAAACGTATGTTAATTCTTCACCAGAGACTTATATCGATTTAGGTAATAAAGATCAAGGGTCTGATGTCGGATTGAAAGTGGTGAAAGGGGATGTGAATTGTGATGGAAAGTTTGATATCAAAGATGTTTATGGTATGATGGATTATTTGACAAAAGCTAAGTCTTCTTTTACGGTAAATGATGATGGAATAACACCTTGTGGTTCTACTCCGGAGAATGTGGCAGATGTTGATTGTGATGGAGTAATTGGGGTTTATGATGTTTGTAATCTTGCGAATCATGTGATGAATGCGAAAAGTTTGCAAACAAAAGCTGATGGGTGTTGGTTTGTTGATTATTTAAAAGGAGATGTAGATTGTGATGGGAAAATCACTAATTCTGATGTTTCAGATTTGAAGTCGTATTTGTATGAAAGTAAAAAGTTTACTTGTTTAGAAGGATTAGAGGCAGCGGATGTAAATTGTGATGGGCAAATTAGTGCCAAAGATGTTACTTTATTAAATCAATATGTTTCAGGTTTTAGGACAACTAGTTATATCAAAAGTGATGGTTCTGTCTGTGTAAAAGATTCTCAAATTTTGAATAAGTGTCCGTTTAAATAATTTATTTAATTGTCCAGAAGTAAAGATTGGATCACAACTTTTTTTGAAAATGGAATTTATATTTTTTTAAATTTTTGTGGATATGTATTCCGACTTTGACAACGATTTCTTTTCCGAAGCTTTAGATATCGCAAAGTATATAAACCATAAATGATTTCTTCTTCGTAAGAGGAAAGTGAAGTGATGAATAACAATAAAAAAAGGTGGTTATTAGTATTTTTAATAGTTTTAAGTGTTAATTCTGTCTTAGCTTTGGATTTGGCAGTTAGTTGTACTCCCACAACTACAGTTGGTGCAAAAGTAAGTTGTGATGTTTCTTTTTCATCAGAGCAAGCCACGTTTTCTCACTTTGAGGGGAAATTGGTTATACCTACAAATTTAAAATATGATTCTATCAGTGCTTCTGATGGAACTAATTTTGATGCTGATTATTATTCTCCTGATAAAATTGTAATTGATCATAAAAAAAGTGGTGATGAAAAGCTTACTAAAATATTTACGGTTGTATTTACAGCTTTAGAAGGTATAGGTAAGTTAGGAATAAATTTTAACGCTGACGATGTGTATAATTCAAAATTGGAGAATATTGTTCTTGCTAAATCTTCTTATGAATCAGGAGCAATAACAATTACAAAAGCAGCTGTTGTTGGCGGTTCTCTACCAACTGGTTTTTGTACTGATCCAAAAAAAACTATTGATAAAGGAACAATTAATTTAATAGAGGCATCGCAGTATTGCGACAGTTCATATAAGTTAATTACGTGTGGTAAAGAGAAAAAAGAAGGAGAATGGATTACAGTTGATAAAAAGCAGTATGTGTGTGATACGGGAAAATTTACAGAGTGTTTTAATGTGTTTTGTCCGTTGACGAAGGATTTTGCTGCGGCTGCTGTGGTGAATGGTGTTCTTCCTGTTGCTGGTTTTGGAGCTCTTACTAATAATAATGTGGGCGCTACTGATTTCACAACAGCAGTTGATGTGGCTTCTAATACTCCTTTTTATACTCTATTTACTGCTGATGATCAAGAAGTGTATTTCAAGTATAATGGGAAAATATATGTGGTTAGTGTGTATGATGTTGATCAATATAAAGGTACGGCAACGGTTGATGTACAGAGTTATGTGGATGATACTTTTGTAGTGATAGATCAACCAATTGAATTGTTGTTAACGTCGAAAAATAAGCTGGTTTTTGAGGAAAAGCAAGCGGGGTTGAATTTAGAGGGAGATAGTGCGGTGGATGCGTATTTAGGAGTATATGGGTATTTTCAGAATGATGCGACGAAAAAGTTACAGTTATTAATAACCGTTAATCCACAATTGAATTTGGATAAGTTTAGTGAAGGTACGTTATTATTGCCGGTGAAGAATACGCAGAAGTTTCAGTTGAATGGGGAGCATAGTGTGTTATTATCCAAAACGAAAACGGGGCCAATTTTGAGTTTAGGTGGGGAGCAGTATACGGATATAGGGGCTATAGCTGAAGATATGAGTGTGAGTGGTAAAGAAGTGTTATTGGATTTTGGACAGAAAGTGAGTTATCAGATTGTGGATAGTTCATTACCAATTGGGGTGGTGAAGTTGTCAAAAGGTGAAGGAGTGTTATCGACGCAGTATGAGCGGTTCTTTACGAAGGATATTAAGTATGATGTGAGTGCTGAGACGTCGTATCAGATTTGTAAAAGTGATGCGGCGGTGTTAAATGTTGTTAGTGTGTGTGATCAAACGCAAAAGGAAAAGTTTAGTTTGAGTTATGAAACAAAAGTAAAAGAGGAGAGTGGTATTTTATATTGGTATGTGCAAAGCAATCAGAGTGCGGTTAAGAAGGTGCAGGTGTTTCAGCTGCGTGATTTAACAGCCTTAAAAAATGAGAAAGCAACGCCGTTTACGCAGAACATGGTTTTAGGGAAGCGGTTGGCATTAAAAGTGGATGGGAAGTATTATGTGTTGTCACATCCAGTTACACAATATATGGAGCTATCGTTATTGCAGTTAACAAGTATTGAGGATGGTTCGGTATATATTGCAGAAGGGAATCAAGAGGAAGTGTGGTTTAATCTGCCGCTGGCAAAGCAGGTGAATGTGAAGTTAAATTTGGGTAAAGAGTTAAGTTATGATTTGTCTGCGAAAATAAAAGTGAGTAAAGATGTTAATCTAGTGAATGAATTACAAACGAAAGTGAGTACATATGGTACAACGAAGTTGAAAGTGCCAGATTTAGGTGAGATGGGAATACATAAAGAAGATATTAAGACGCTGAAAGATAAGATGCGGATTACATATACTCAGGATAAAAAAGTTGAAAATAAAGAATTATCATTGAACGTACCAGCGAAAGTGGTAGTTCTTGAGGATAGTTATGATATCTTAGTCTATTACAATAAATTTACATCGGGTGGAGCAGATAAATTTACAAAGTATGCGGATGTGTATCTGTTGTATGATTTGGGTTATAAGTTTGAAATAAGCCATGTGTTTACTGATGAGAATTTTGTATATCCTTTAGTGAAAGGAGGTAAAATTGCGTTTTTGTATGATCAGCAATATTATTTATTAGGTTATGGAGAGCAATGGGATCCGAAAGGGGTGGGGTTTAGTATTGGAAAATTACAATTAACAAGTATGGATGGTGTGACTAAATATACACAACAAAGCACCCCAAAAGGAATTGTATTCGATGTAGGTGGGAAGAAAATTGAGATATGGTATGATAGTATCAAGAAATTGATTTATTTTAAAGGGGCGACGAGTGCGATTTATGCGGAGAATAGTGTTGATTTAGATACTGTATTTTCAGTCAAATTGCCAGATAGCAGTTTGACGCAGAAGAATGTGTTAGCGGTCACATTTGGTTCAACAGCGGCGGGAACGTATCATAATTGTGACAATCCGTCGTATAAAGGGTTGAAAGGGACGTTTTTGTTGTGTGGATTAGTAGATGGAGATGAAACGAAAGCAACACCGATTGCGCTTAACGAGCCGATGCTGGTTGACTCGAAGATTTTAGTGTGGTATCGCGCGAAAACAGGAGAAAAAAAGGATGTTACGTTGCAGAAAGTATATGATCTGACGGTTGGGGGGGATTATGATTTTAATAAATTTACAGATTGGGTGGGGTTAAAAGAGAGTTTACAGGCGCAAAAATATCCTGTCTTAAAAGATAAAGACAATTATTATGAATTGATTGGAAAAGGAGAATTAAGTACGTTTGGCTTGAAGAAAATTCCAATGGGTGAGATTTCACAGATTAAAATGGGGTCGACTGAGGAAGGAACGCAATCGGGAACAATTGTTATAGGGAATAATTTATATTTATTTAAACAGAGTTTTGAGGATAATGATATTGTATTGCAGATGGGGAAGTTATATACTAAATTGTTGACGAAGGAGATGGTGAATGTAACGGCGGGTTCTTCCATGAGTTTTGTAAATGGTTTAGATGAGATAAAGTATTATCTTGAGGTTCAGAAAGTGGGGACTACTGGCAAATTGGTTAAAATTATTGTGTCTGAAGATCAAATTGATGCGAAGCCGTTTGCAAGTTTCAAATTAGCGAATGAGGCAAGCAAGAAAGTGGTGTTACCAAATGGGAAGGTTATCAAAGTGGAAGTGCTTGATGTGACAAAAGGGATTGTTGGGGTGTCACAATGAAGCGGAAATTGAGAGCAAATAAGAATGTGAAAATGACAGCTTCGCAAGTGAATCCCCTGCCAAAAATTATTGTGGTTGTAGTTGTGTTAGCGTTATTGATTGGAGTGAGTTTGTATTATAATTATTCTAGTGTGGGGCAGGCGTATAAAGTGGAGCCGAAGGGTATGGCGTTTGAAGGGAAGATTTCGGATGCAGAAGCAAATTTAGATAAATCAGGTGCGGTGCATTTTGTGGTTGATAAGACGAATTTGACGGCAGCGGTGACGCCTTCTTTGTCTAATACTGCTTGGAGAATTCTGTTTGTGGGTGCGAGTTATGTTGATTCTGGTGCGGTGCAGTATGAGGTGCGAGTAAATGAAGAAAAAGGTGAAGTATTAGCACAGGGTTTATTAGATGATACTGAAGGAAGTTCAGGTGATTTATTTTTAGATGATGATGATGTTCCAGATTTGGAAGTAGTCTATAAGAATGGTATTTTAAAAGTGTATAATTTAAATTATGTGACGGCAGGGGCGGCGCAAGTAGAGGTGTATGATGATGTAGAAGCTATTGGTGATATCAATTCTCAAAAAGTTGGGTCGTTATTTTTTGTGACAAAAGCGGCCAAAGATGCGCCAAAGAATTATTTTTATTTTAAAGTGAGTACTTCATCGATGCCGGCAGTAACGGCGTTCTGGAAGAGTGGGGAAAAAATAGAATTCATTGATTTACCTGAAAAAAT
>Ga0209541_10010806_pt1 | contig 14442 bp, 14 predicted proteins | sample RifCSPlowO2_01_FD_184027 | JGI IMG/M metagenome (GOLD analysis project Ga0209541, IMG submission 184027) | Groundwater microbial communities from Rifle, Colorado - Rifle CSP2_plank lowO2_0.1 (SPAdes) (version 2) | ecosystem: Environmental > Aquatic > Deep subsurface > Groundwater | place... | reverse complement strand
TACAACATTTTCCTCCCCTGTTGTGTTCAATGTAACAGGCGCAACAACAGTAAAAGTTACGTCAAATATTTCCTCTATCACGCTGTCAAACATAACCTTGGCGCAAGGCGCAACCATTCCATTAAACATAACGTTCAACAATACAGGAACTGGAGCAGCAAGGCATTCAAACCTTACATTCTCTCTGCCTTCTGGCTGGAGCGCGTCGCAGTCAACAATTCCAATGGGCAACATTTCAAAGGGCACAAACGCCACAACAACTGTAATCATAACAGTGCCTGCAAACACGTCTGCAACGTCTTACACGATAACGCCTACTGCAACATGGACCCAGCCTAACCAGAGCTTGGAAATAAACACGACAAGCATAACAGTTACAGTGTCATCAAACCCTGTCCTAAGGATAAATGAAGACTCTGTAACAGCAACAACGCAGCACGGCACAACCCTTACAGTAAATGCAACATTGAACTCAACAGGAAATGCAGTTGCAACAAATGCTTCGCTATTATGCACGTCAGCATTGTGCACAAACTTTTCAGTAACGTTTAATGTCTCGTCGCTTACGCTTGCGCAAAATGCAGTGCGCGTAGGCATAAACATATCAGTGCCGTTGGGCCAGGACCCGGGCGTTTATTCGCTTACAGTAAACACCTCAACAAGCAGCGATTATATGATAATAAATGTGACCGTGCCTACAAACACAAGCTGGACGCGTTCTCCTGCATCATTGCCAGATGTTAAGATAGGCGCCAACACAGCAGGCAATTTCAACACGCTAAATATAACCAGCTTTGCAAACGTAATAATATTATTAAATATTTCAATAGAAGGCAATATAACAAACTACACCACAACAAACGTAACGCAGCTCAGCCTTGGAAAGTTGGAGACAGTTTCAGTCCGCGTAAATTTCACGTCGCCGTCAGTAGGCGGCATATACAACGGCAATGTTACTATAACAAACAGCAGCGGCGTGCCTTCCCAGTTAAACACTTCACTGCTGCTTAATGTCACGCAGTTCACGATAACCATTATTTCGCCTACATCTACATCTATAATAAACACAAGCGCAGGCTCGCTGATAAATATAACAGCAAACGCAACCCTTGCAGGCGAAGCAATAGCAGAAAACATAACATGGACTGTTGCTGTTGGAGGCTCTTCGTGCGCTGTTAATTCATCTTCCTTTAGCGCTGGCTGGCTAATAAGATGCGCTGCGCCAAGCCTGCCTGATGGGGTGCTCTACAACCTGCAGCTAACAGGCAACTACACAACGCTTGTCACAGTTTCAACCCAAACAGAAACAAATGCTGTTCGGTATACAGACTCCTCGCCGCCGCAATTCGCCAGCATCAGCAGGCCTCTTGTCGAAAAAGGAAACAATGTTACAATAATCGCAAACATCACGGAAAACACAAACGTAAGCGCTGTTACAATAAATATCACTTATCCAAATGGGACAATACAAAAATTCAACATGACAAACATTTCTTCAGACACCGCAAGGTCAAACTGGACGGTCCTGATTACAGACGCAACAGCAAGAGGCGACTATGACTTCACCATAACAGCCAACGACACATTTGGAAACCAAAACAGTTCATCCTCATTCTTTTCAATATTCGAGCCAGTATCAGTTTCCGGAACATCGCTTGACCCGGACAATGACGTGATAAATATGACGCTGAAATTCTACAGGGAAAACCATAATTTAAGCGCGAACACGCTCCTGCAGACAGTTGCAACATTAGGGAACGGCAGCTATTCAGGGACAATAAACAACAGGACATATGACTTGGAAGTGGATTATGGCGGCCATTCGCTCGTATTCAAAAATGTAAATGTAAGCAACAATGTAATAGACCCTGTCCTGCTCGACGATTTGCCAACAAAATACATGACGATTACTGGCAGCAGGGGGCCATTGAAGGGCCTTGCAGTAAAGTCAAACATAAATGCGTCAAGCATTAATGTCACATTCAGCTTTACAGGCACTGCTTTCACGCACATTAATGCAATAAAGCTCTACAAATGCGCTGTTCACAACTTCACGCAGCCAAGCCTGGGATGCACTGGAACATGGGAAAAGTTATCCCCTGTGCTTAATGTTGTAAATGAAACAGCCTACGCAACTGTATCAACGCTGTCGATATTTGCAGCAGCCGAGGAAGTCAGGTGCGGAGACAATATTTGTGACATTAACTTTGGCGAGTCATCGGTGACGTGTTCTGCAGACTGCGGGTCAGCATCCACAGGCGCTAGTGGCGGAGGGGGCGGTGGTGGAGGGGGAATTTCACAAAGCCAGCTCCGCGAAGAATTGCAAACGCTCAAGAAATCTACAGCAACCCCGCAGAGCTTCTCAGTTGAAACAGACCTGATAGATACAATAATGTCGCCGGGCGAGACAAAAATATTTTCGCTTTTCCTCTCAAATAATGAGGACAAGCCTGCAGAATCTATCATAAGCGCAATAGGCCCTGCAACGCGATTCCTGACATTTGACAATACGCACGTTTCAATAAACGGAAGCGAAACCGCATTGGTTAAGATAACAGCCTATATACCTGAAGACACGCTGCCGGGAATCTACAGTGGCGATGTCCAGATAACTGTTGGCGATGAGCAGCGCAACATGCCTGTCACAATAACAGTTGCATCTGAAAAGGACGCGGTCATAGACGTTGCGTTGGATATAATTACAAAGGAAGTAGAATTAAACAGCTCATTGAGATTCAAAGTCACGCTGACAAACATAGGTTTCCAGAAGCACAAGGCGCTTAACATAACATACAATGTAAGGGAAGCATCTAGTGAAAGTTTGATAGCCAGCTTTCATGAAAACATCACGCTGGACGAAACGCGTTCCACGTTTACGCGGGCGTTTAGCATGATGGGCGTGAAAAACATAACGCTTGGAAAATACTTCCTCGAGGCTGTAATATCATACAATGACAAGACATCGGTTGCCATAGACCTGTTTGATGTGGTAGAGCAATTCTGGACGCCTTTCAGGGTCATGCTCGTCACGCTAAGCGCAGGCTCTTTGGCTTCAGTGTACGCAGGATACAGGATCAGGAAAGCCTACTTAAGAAGAAGGTCTTCAAAAAAGCGTTACGCATCCCCGCTTGAATGGAAAAGCCTGCCTAAGGGAGAGCTATGGCTTGGAAAAATAGGGGAAACAGAAAAAGAAGCGACATTCAAGCTTGATGACCTGACAACGCACGTGCTCACAGCAGGCGCAACAGGCTCTGGAAAAAGCGTAAGCGCCATGGTAATAGTGGAAGAGGCTCTCAAGAAAAAACTGCCTGTCGTGGTGTTTGACCCGACAGCACAATGGACAGGCTTTGTAAGGCCCGACACAGAACAAGGCATGCTAAACACGTTCAAGAAATTCAAGATGAAGCAGGAAGACGCAAGGCCGTTCAAGGGATTGATATATGAAATCACAGACGTGAATGTGCAAATAGACATACGCAAATATATGAACCCGGGAGAAATAACAGTCTTCACATTAAACAAGCTAAAGCCGGGAGAGTATGACCAGGCTGTACAAAATATAGTGAACATGATATTCAGCATCACATGGGAAGAATCTTCAAGCCTGAAGATGCTGGTGTGCTTTGACGAAGTCCATAGGCTGCTTGAAAAATACGGAGGAAAGGGCGGCTACACAGCATTGGAAAAAGCGTGCCGTGAGTTTAGAAAATGGGGAATAGGCATTGTGATGGTGTCACAGGTATTGTCAGACTTCAAGGAAGCGCTGCGCGGCAATGTATTGACAGAAGTGCAGATGCACACAAAGCTGCTTGAAGATATAGACAGGGTAAAAACCAAGTATGGCGAAGAATACTCGAACCGCATAACAAGGCAGGAAGTAGGCGTTGGCATGATACAAAATCCAAAGTACAACAACGGCCGGCCATGGTTCGTAAACTTCCGCCCGCTTCTGCACTCGCCTCACAAGATAACGGAAAGCCAGATGAACACTTACAAGAAGTTCACGTCAAAAATGCAGGAAATCGAGACGCAGATAGAAGAATTGAAAACAAGAAAGATAGACACTACAGACATAGAGCTCGAGCTAAAGCTGTGCAAGGACAAAGTAAAAACAGGCGTCTTCAGGACAGCTGAAATTTACATAGAAAGCATGGAAGAAAGCCTGAAGCGCTACAAAGGCAGAGCTGCCAAGTGATTAGTATGAAAATTATTTTGCCTATAGTTGTTTTATTTTTGCTAATTCATCCAGCCCATAGCTTGCCGCTTTCAGTGGACTACAAAAATATTACTGTAGAAACCGGAGACAGCGGCCTTGTAGTGTTTACGGTTACAAACAACGGAAACAGCATAGACAAGCTGTTTTTTGGCGTTGTCACAGAGCTTCAGGCAAGCATCAGCATCAATAACATATCATTAAAAAAAAATGAGACAAAAGCATTTCCGATAATCATCAGCGTGAACAATTCATTTACATCGGGCAAGAAAGAAGTAAAATGGCATTTTTCATCGAAAAACGACTCTATTAGCGGCACAGTTTATGTAACAATAGGCAAGCCGCCTGAAAATTTCACAGGCATAATAAATGGGCACAAAAAAAGCCTGGAGAATATATCGTCGTATAACCTCACAGAAAGTGAAAAGCTCCTTGCAGAGCAGGCAAAAGACGCTATCAGCCAGTCAGAATTATTTTATTCAGAAGCAATGTTTGATACAGCTTTGCAAAAAGCCGCAGAAGCAGGAGCCCTGATTAAGCAGCTTGAGTTGGCAAAAACCAAAGAAATTCCTGTGCAGATTCCTGTCAGCCTTATCATGCTCATAGCAATCCCAGTAGCTGGAATTATAGCATTTATAATTTACCGCCATACAAAGATAAATATCAGGCAAATCCATATCTTACACAGGCCGGGCTTCCTGAAAAGTATAAAAATGCCGCATTTGCCTAGCAGGGAAAAAACAACGCCGCAAGCAAAAACAAATGACATAAGAACAAGGATAGACGAATGTGAAAAAATCGTAAAAGCAGTAAACAGCCAAGAGCTAAACATTGAATTGCAGCTCGTGAAGGAAAAATATGGGCAAGGAATGATGATATTGTGCGCTGAATATCTTTCCCGGCTTGAGGCAAAGCTAAAGAGTGGTTAAAAAATGGCATCAAAATGTATAATCTGTAATGCTGGCATGAAAAATTCTTACAGCAACATATGCATGGCATGCATGGATAACTTCAGGGGTTATCCTGCAAAAAAATTGCCTGCTGTTACTAAAAAAGATGCTGTTGAAGAGAGAAAAACCGCGGTTGAGGAGAAAAAAGCTAAGAAGGAAGAGATAGTAGAAAAACCAACAGAAGAAGTTGAAAAAGAGAAAGGCGATGATGCTGTAGAGAAAGACAATGATGAAGAGAAAGGCGATGACGAAGAAAAAACTGATAATAAAGGCAAGAAAAAAGTCAAAATACCCGCGGAATACATGATACCCATAGAAAAGCTTGGCGGAAAAATTGAAATGCTCACTGAAATAAAAACCCAGAATGACGAGCGCTTTTCGCAGGTGTCAGAACAGATGGGCGAGCTAAGAAGGATGTACATGGACAGGGAAAAAGATTTTCAGGAAATGGAAACTGTCTTCGACAAGCTAAAAGACATGGTAGATGAAATAAACCCGCAGAAGGTGAGCAAGAAGTTTGAAAAACTGTCCCTTGATATTGAAAAGCTTGATGCAAAACTGGAAAAATCAGAGATGATAGCAAAGAAAACAAGGAAAGAAATAGACCTTGCGCGCAAAACATTCAGCCGCGTCAAGAGCGTTGACAACGTGCTAAGGATAGCCGAAACCCTTGACGTTAAGATAAAAAAAATAGAAGAAGCAAGGCAGTTTTCAGAGAAAACAGCGGCAAAAGCAGAGACAGTATTCTCGGAAATGAACGAAAATATAGCGACCATAAAAAAGGAGATGGGGACGCTCGAAAAAATAGATGACGTGACAAAAGACCTCATAAAAGATATGGAAAAGCTGAAGCTGAAAATGGACAATGAAGTCGTAAAAAAGAAGGACCTTACAAATATGCAAGTGCCTGATGCTGTAAAGCCCGACAATGAAAAGCTTGACGAGCTCATCAAGTCTCTGCAGGCATTGGAAAAAGACAAGCTTGAGAAAGACAAGAAGATTGAAGAAATACAAATGCAGGGAAGCGCGTTATTGAAGATCGAAAATCTTGAGAAGGAAAAAGAAAAAATAAGGGAGGCCATGCGGGAAGCAGAAAACGAAATGAAATCAGGCGAACTGAGCAAAAAAACTTATTATGAGCTTGCAAAAAGCAATAACAAGAGCCTGAATGAAATAGATTCAATGCTCGAAGGCATAGGCAAAGATATATTATACAAGAAGATGCAGCTTCTGGAATCGCGTGTCGAAAAATTATCAACTTCCGCTTCGTTATATGCAACCAGGCCCGATATTGAAGGCGTTGAAGAGCGCATGAAGTACCTCGAGAGTTTTGCTGAAGGCTCTGAAAACTTTGGAAGCTACCTCAGAAAGTCAAAGGAATTGCAGCAGATACTTCTGAATAAAATAGAGGCGCTTGAAGCTTCTGTACAGAGCCTGAAAGAACGCCAAAGAGGGAAAACTGACAACAACACAGATTACTTTAAAAAGCATGAATCTGACATCAGGCTTTTGACCAAAAAATATAACAGCCTGAAAAATATCGAGCATGATGCAGAAGAAATGAAACGCGTCCTTGACGATGTGAGCAGCCTGAAAATGTCTGCTGCAAGGAAAGAGGATGTAGAAGAGCTGAAGGAACATATGGAAAGGATAATGAAAAAAAACACTGACGTGCTGCGCGCAGTTTCTGGTATGGTGTGATGTATGAATATAGATGATTATATGAGCGAGATGGAAGAGCTTACAAATAAAATTTCCAATAAAAAAAGCGTTGTGCACGCAAACGGCGATACGCAGCTGCTGCCCATGAAAGGCATAAAAGACAGGATGAACAAGCTCGAAAGCAGCATAAAAAATATCGAAGGCATTGCAGTCCAGTTTATTGAATCCAGCCGCTCGTTCGCAGCAAAGATAGAGGGCATTGAGGAGCGTATGGACGATATAGAGCAGCTGCAGTCATCGCAGGTGGAAAAGCTTGAAAGGCTGCCTGCTCTCATAAAAAAGCTTGAAGCGCTTGCAAACGGCAATAACGAAGGGTCTAGAGTAGAAAGCCTTGAAGATACGCTTAAAAATGCAATCGACGTTCTTGAATCAATAAGCGGGAAAATTTCAGGCATTGAAACACGCCTGAAAAAGATTGAGCAAAAGCCTGCAGCAAAAAGCGAAAAACCAGCAAAGAAGTCCAGCAGCATATCAGACATTAAGGCAAGGATCATGAAGCTGAAGAAGAGCCGTTAAGATTTCGAAGCTTTCGCTAGGAATCGTTGCAGTCATGAAGGGCTTTGGAGCCTGCGCATACATTTATAAAATTTAAAAACAAAAAAATTCAATGCCTAAAGGCGATACAAAAGAAGCTCTAATAGTATCTCCGAAAGTAAAAATTAGCGGTTAAAGGGGTTATATACCCCAGTAACCCACTAATTGGCTTTTATGAGTAAGAAAGCCAGTAATTTAGTGGATTTTATCCATAAATCCTTTTCTATCAGTCCTAACGGCTATGATGCAAAGGATTTTGCGGCTTTGTTGACTCTTGCATCAACATACAACAGTTACGTAGAGACTGTAAACGACAAAGATTTGCCAAACGCAGACACGCTGCACTTGAAAATAAAAAAAAATGCAGACGTTCTTTCCCTGCTGGAAAATTTCTTGAACATAACAAAGAAATACCTGCCAATGCTCAACGGAAAGAGAGCAGTAGTTATTGCTGACATAACATATGATCCGTTCTTTGGCGATGAATCTGCTCAAACATGGGTGCATGGATACAAGCCCGTCAAGGGCTGTATAGGGTGTTACAAGTTTTTTGCCATGCACATTATCGTTGACAATAAACGATACTTTGTCTATGCAATACTTCTGGACATTATAGACAATCAAGCAGAGCTTCTGGAAGAAGCCCTTGATTACATCAAGGGCTACGGCATAAAGATAAAGCATTCTCTTTTGGACAGAGGCTTTGCAGACTCAAAGATACTTGAGCTGTTCAGAAAGAGAAAAATGAAGTATCTTGTGTTGTATCCAAAGCATAGAAACATAAAGAAAATCGTCAGAGAAATGAAGCGAAGCTTCATTAACAGGAAGTTTTATGTCAAAGGCGTAGAAACAAGGCTTGTTATCGGCAAGACTGAAAAGATAACTTGGGTTTTCGTGACAAATATGCAGTATATGGATCTTGTCAAATACATAAGGCTCTACAGGAAGCGGTGGAACATAGAAACAGGCTTTCGTATGCAGGACGAGGCGCAGATAAAGACGAAAAGCAAGCGCATAGAGATACGCTACTTTTACTTTCTTATCGCGCTTCTTCTATACAACTGCTGGAAAGTCCTGAAAGAAAAAATCTCCTTCAGGAGATTTTTGATCAAATTGCAGAGGGGTGTGGAAATATGCAAGCATACGACAAAGCCGACATAAGCAAAATTCATGAATAGAACAAGAGATTTGTTTAGATGTTAAAATCTTTGATGCATGAAATTTTGTCTTTCCTTATAATAAACTGTCTTAAAATTCTTTTTTTCCAAATGCTTAAGCCGCCAAAATCAAGTTTGCTCCATTGGCGGCTTTATTGTAGTAAGCTACATTCGGAGATACTATCTAAAGATGGAACACGAACAATATTTGTCTGAATACAAGATACTTCTAACAACAACCCTTACAATTATGTTTGGTCTTGCTGTAGGAGTAGCATCCGAAAACATACCAACAGTAGTTGACAAAGCACTGGCGATATATGTAATTTTAATTATAGGTCTTGCAGCATTCAAGATTATGCAAAAATACTACACTAATATACTGGAAAAATTAAGATATAGAATAAGAGTAGGTGAATAAAATGCCTGATATAATTTCATTACTACAGGATCCAATTGTAGCATTCGTAATAATAGTTATTATTATATACATTCTATTTTTAAGGAAGAAACATTAATCGCTTTTTCCAGAACGCTTTCGAGAAAGTTTCATCAATGACAGGTTGCCTTGACGCTTTCTTCAAAAATATCCAGCCCTCTTTCAGCTTCTTGTCTTGTTATTACAAGCGGAGGGCAAAATCTTATTACATTTTTCCCCGCGCCCAATAAAATCATGCCTCTTCGCGCAGCCTCGCACTGGATAGCATCTCTTCCATTTGGATTTATCTTCCTGGATTTTTTGTCTTTAACTATTTCTATTCCTATCATAAGGCCTATGCCACGGACATCTCCTATTGTTTCATGCTGTTCTTTCATCTCTTCCAGGCGTTTCATCATTAGCTTGCCTATGCGCTGCGCATTGGCGCCAAGCTTTTTCTTTTTCATGTAATTCAGGGCAGCAATTCCCGCTGCGCAGCTGACAAGATTGCCGCCAAAAGTATTGCTATGGGCGCCAGGCGCCCAGTCCATGATTTTTTTGCTGCTAATTGTTGCGCCTATTGGCACGCCGCCGCCAATGCTTTTGGCCATGGAAACAATGTCAGGCGTGACAGAAAAATTATCTATTGCCAAAAATTTTCCTGTCCTGAATCCGCCAGACTGGACTTCATCATCACAGTAAAGTATATTGTGCTGAGTGCAAAGTTTTCTCACGCCTTTTACAAAGCTCTTTGGCGGCACAACATATCCGCCCTCGCCCTGTATAGTTTCCATGAATAAAGCCGCTGCATCTGTATTTTTCATGGCCTTTTCTAATTTATCCAAGCAAAAGCTGCTTGCTTCTTCCGGCTCCATCTGCATCCTATACCAGTATGGGTAAGGCACATGCGTGACAGGAAGGAATGGCGCATAGCGCTCTCTTTGTACAGGCTTTGAATTAGTCATGGACAGGCTTCCCATCGTTCTTCCATGAAAACAATGGTCAAATGCAATAACTCGTTTCTTTTTTGTATGCCATCGTGCGCATTTGTAAGCAGCCTCGACAGCTTCTGTTCCTGAATTGGAAAGAAAGACATTGTCAAGATTTTTATTATTAATTGTTTTCATCAATGTTTCTGAAAATATTACAGGCAATTCATGAAAAAAATCCGCAAAGCCTACATGCGTCATGTGGCTTGCCTGCCTTCTGATAGCAGAAAGAACGTAAGGATTGGCATGCCCCACGTTCATCACTGCAATGCCTGCCCCAAAATCCAGATAGCGCCGCCCTTCCACATCAGTCAAATAGCAACCTTTGCCGTCTTTAATTACAATAGACTGGTCGCGCATAGTGCATCCTGAAATAATTTTCCTATCTCTGGCAATTATTGCTTTTGACTTTTTGCCTATTGGAAGATCACAAATAAAGTGTCCTGGCATAATTCTAATTATTTGGCATTATAATAAAGATTTTCTATGAAGCAATACAGTAACTTTTAGTAAATAGTCTTGTTTGTTCGGTTCGCTATCATATAGACAACTACAATATGCCTAGTGGCATAAATTTTCAGGCATAATATCAGTCACTTGGTATATGGAAATGACATACAATTTGTCGTAATACTTATGCCATTTACTATAGATAGGTGATATGAGATTTGTTGAAATCCTCAATAAAAAAACATCAGCGGAGACGTATACGCATGTTGTGTATATCTGCAGAAAGCAGAGCTTTCTGAGAGTTCAGAGAACTTTGTTCTCTGCAACCGTCAAGTAGAGGCATTGCATTCTGGCAATGCCTCTCCCGCTGATGTTTTACCATAGGATTTCAACAAAGCCGTGATATGTTATTACGAGCAGTTTCTACAGTAATCCAACTTTCGGAGATACTATTTTATATAATTGCCCAGATCATGTAAGCGCCGAGTGCAACAAGGAACAATCCAATCAATAATCGCATCATTCCCCTGCTTTCTTTTCTCCATTTCTCAAGTTTTTTGGATGTCTGGCCAGTATAAACAAGCCCTATGATTATGAACAAAGGCAGTATAAAGATTATATTATAAAGCATAAGCAGCGGTATTCCTTCTGCAAATAAGCCGGAAGAAAGCATTCCAAGTATTGCCAAGTATGGCGCTCCTGTGCACGGCAGCTCAACAAAAACGACAAAAACTCCAAGCAGTGCTGCAACCATTAGGCTTACAAACGGATGGCTTGTTTCAAGGTTTCTCATTGCAGTTGAATATTTCTTTATGCGCTGCGCTCCGCCAGGGATTATTTTTAGGCTAAACCCTTTTCCATACCAAAAATAATCCTTGATTTCTAAAAGCCCGGCAATTAGCGCTATTATTGCAGCAAGCCTGTAAAAAGGCTTTGCCAATCCTGCCGTGTAAGCTAAAGTGAAAATTCCAACGCCAATAAGGAAATATGTCAGATATACTGCTGCGACATATATGAGGCCTGCAAGAAGCATTCTTTTTTTGCTCTTGAAAACTTTTGTCATATAAGCCAATAAAAATATGAGTACCCCAAATACGCAGGGATTTATGCTGTCTACAACAGCAGCCCCTATTATTACACCAATTGTTACGTCTGTCATTATTATCATCATATTACGGATGGAGCCGCACATCCTTCAGGCATTGGCGTATCCGTGCCCAAGTGCTTATTTGGAAGATAAAAGCTGTCAACAGAATTTCTTATGTCGCAGACTTGTGAGTTGTTTTCATACATGGCTTTTGCTTTTTTTGCTATGTCCAAGCATACAGAGCATGTTGTCCCGTGCTTGTCAAAAGACCCGTCGTCCCTCCAGAAGCAATGGCGTGCATGCAAATGTCCTTCATACTTGCATCCGCAGTAGCACGGTATTTGCTCTAACAACGCGCTGCCTTCGGGTGTTTTTGCCCATTCGTATATTGTCCTCATCTCGCCTGAAACATATATAGGTATTTCGCCTTTTTCCGCTTCTGACCCAATAAAAAAATACCCAATTACGCCTACAAAAGCCAATACTATTGCAATTGCGCCTATTTTTCCAATGTTCAAATTATTTTTTTTCTTTTTCAGAAATATCACTCAAAAAATTCTATTATGTAAAACAAAAATATCAGCGCTATAACTGCTATTACGCTATACCATGCATGCTTTTCTTCCATTCTTTTCTTTTCTAAAGCGCTGACTAGGAAAAACAATATCGCGACTATTACAACTTTTCCAATCCAATGATGGGTAAATGTGCCCTTAAGAAAGTCCTTGAAAGGCGCATATATCTCCCCGACAACTATCATAATAAGAAGCGCCCACGAACTAACGGCAGCGCCTGCATAAAAATTATATTTTTTTTTGATTGACTTCATATTGTTCCAGCCCCCAATTTTACTGTTCTTCCAAAAACGGCTACTAAGATAGCTAAAACTATAACCAATACCCACCACTTCTTGCTGGCCTTTGGGTCTCCTTTGATGTACAGCCATGCGGCAACAGTTGTTGCCAAAGGCAGCATTATACCCCAGTGCTCTTTTGTTTCCATGAACACGCTATGAGCCCATGGCCATGCGCCAGATAATATAAGTGTTTTTGTTGCCGGATAAAACATAAGATAAAGAGAGCCTGCTGGAATAAGGACCGCCCAGCTTATCACAGCAGTTATAACAGCAATAAGCCGCGAAAATGCAGTAGGTTTTTTCCAGTAAACAAGCAACAACACAGGAAGTATTACAAGAAGGAAGCCAAGTATTACGTGTGAATAAAGCAAAAGGTCTCGCATATAAATTTTTTGCAGACAAGGGTCTATATAGCAGCTAGTATCAATAAAGATATTATAGTAACATTGTATATTATTGTTGATTTATATGAAATAAGGTAGTGAGATACAATGCCATGCAGTGTAATTAAAACTTGCAATATAATCGGTAAAAAATGGTCTGTTCCTATAATAGAAGAAATAGCTTTGGGCAGCTTTGGCGGGTTTAACATAGTTATGAGTAAAATGAAGAGCATAACGCCGCGAACGCTATCGTTGCATTTGCAGGAATTGGAAAAATCCGGGATTATTAAAAAAAAATCTGTCAAAAAAAATAGCAAAGAAAGCACAAGCTACAGTCTTACAAAAAAAGGCAGAGAACTTCATGGTATAATAACAGAAATTAAAAATTGGAATATAAGATGGAGCAAGGCGCCAGAGTTTTGCCTTACGACTCCGTGCACAGAATGTCCAAATCTATCAGGATAGTCATCTATACAAAATTATACATAGCGGCATGAATTTTTGTACGCATATGCGTCACTTGGTACATTGAGAAAACAAAGTTTTCTAATGTCTCAGAAAGTTATGCTTTCTGAAGGCGTTGGAAAGACATATGAAATCCCCTCAGATTACCCACAACTAAAGTTGTGGGTTTCTTGTGGATGTCTTTTTGAATTCTTGCCCTCATCCGCTGGCTAATTCGAGGAAAGCAAAGCTTTCCTGAATTTCTCAAAAGACTTTCATAAAGTATTTTGCAGAAAAGCCGAGCGGTTTTCGGGAGAATTCAAAAATAATTTGTTCAAAAACTTATGTCTTTCACTCTAAGATTATCATATCACAATGCCTTCTTCCAACGCCTGTTTGACAATTGTAACGCCTTTTTTCAATTTCTTGAATTCTTCTGGCGAGTAGCAAAGAAAGTCAACAGGGTACCTTAAATCCCAGTAGTCATACATTTTTGCGCCTCTTTTGAAAAAATCCAATGTCCTGAATTTTGAACTTACTATAATAAGGTCTACATCAGTATCTTTTCCTGTCTTGCCTCGGGCTCTGCTGCCAAAAAGGACCATAGTTTCAATTGGAATATCCTTGTTCAATTTCTTTTTGAACAATTTGAGTTTGCCTACGATAGTGTTTCTTCTGACCATTTTAACGCCTCCTTTGAGACTTTTAAGAAATAAGAAACCTTTTCTTTCAAATCCGATTCTTCTTTTACATCAGGGTATCTTGAGTATATGTAAGCAAGCGTCAGCTCTTTTACTTCATTGAGTATGGTGTCTGGAACTTCAATGTCTTTCCCCAGTTCAACCAAATCATGTATTTTCCTTATTTTACCTGTTTTCTTAAGCAAAACGGCCTTGAATGCTTTCTCTACAGCCTGCTGGCATAAAAAGGCAGCAACTTTATATTTTTTGCCCTTAAAGTTAAATTCTGCTGCTTCATAGTCTTCCTTAGCTAATTTTAGCCATTTGTCAATTTCTTCCATCATGCTAATGAGTATAAGTCTTAGAATTTAAATACAAAATATTTCATTTGTCTATCTGGGCCTTCTGAAGCCTGTCAGAATAATCTATGTACACTGTCTTCATTTCCGAGAATTCGTCTATGCCTAGTATGCCGCCTTCCCTTCCATGGCCTGTTTGTTTTACGCCGCCAAAAGGCAGGTGCACTTCAGCGCCTATTGTTGAAGAGTTGACATAAGTT
>Ga0209541_10010804_pt1 | contig 14444 bp, 22 predicted proteins | sample RifCSPlowO2_01_FD_184027 | JGI IMG/M metagenome (GOLD analysis project Ga0209541, IMG submission 184027) | Groundwater microbial communities from Rifle, Colorado - Rifle CSP2_plank lowO2_0.1 (SPAdes) (version 2) | ecosystem: Environmental > Aquatic > Deep subsurface > Groundwater | place... | reverse complement strand
TGCGAATTCTTTGGATAAAATCGGTTCTATGGGAAAAACCGTTTCGAAAGCGTCGTTATTGCTTGAGATTTTGATGGGGTTTGATCCGCGGGATTCGACCAGCGTGAACCAACCGGTGCCCGAGATTTCAAACGCAAAACCCGTGTTAAAAGGAAAAACCATTGGAATCGTCGAAGAATTTTTCGGCGACGGAATTGATTCCAAGGTCTCAAAATCGTGCGAAAACGCGTTGGATGCCGCAAAATCCGCTGGGGCCAAGGTGGTTTCCGTGTCGCTTTCCAAAAACGCGCGGTTTGGAGTCGCCGCGTATTATTTGATTGCCATGGCGGAAACCAGCACGAATCTGGCGAAGTATTGCGGCATGCGATTTGGCCAGTCATTGCCGTTGCAGGGTCATTTTGACGATTTTTTTTCGCGTGTTCGATCCGAGTTTTTCGGAGCCGAGGCCAAGCGCCGCGTGATTTTGGGAACGTTTTCGCGCATGAGCGGGTACCGCGATGCCTATTATTTGAAAGCCCTTAAAGCGCGTTCGGCGTTGATGAAAGAGTATTTCGAAGTTTTCAAGCATTGCGACGTGGTTTGCCATCCGACGATGCCGTTTGTGGCGCCTCGTTTTTCCGACATCAAAAAGTTGTCTCCGATGCAAAATTACGCGGCGGATTTGTGCACGGTGCCCGCGAACCTGGGTGGTTTTCCGCATTTGTCGATTCCGGTTAAAGAAGTTGAAAAATTACCGGTGGGTTTGATGTTAACGGGAAAGCATTTTGACGAATTATCCGTTGCCGAAATCGGAAAAGGAATCGAGTCGGTGGTGAACCCATGAAAATCGATTCGCTTCCAACAGTGATCGGGCTTGAATCGCATGTTCAGTTGTCCACCAAATCCAAGTTGTTTTGTGCGTGTCCGACGCGGGGCAAAGAACCGAATTCCGCGGTGTGTCCGGTGTGTTTGGGGCATCCGGGGTCAAAACCCGTGTTGAACAAGACCGCGGTGGAGATGGCAGCCAAGGTGGCGTTGGCGTTAAACTGCAAGGTAAACCCGTCTTTTTTCTTTTCGAGAAAAACGTATTTTTATCCTGACATGTCCAAAAATTTTCAGATTACGCAGTATGAAATTCCGTTGTCGGAAAACGGGTTTGTGGAATTGGATTCGGGAAAAAAAATCCGTATTCGCCGGTTGCATTTGGAGGAAGATCCCGCGGCGTTGATTCACGAAAAAGGGTTTACGTTGGTGGATTATAACCGCGCGGGAATCCCGTTGATTGAGATCGTGACGGAGCCGGATTTGGCAAGCGCCCGGGAAGCGCGGGAATTTTTGAATAAATTGTGGACGATTTTGGGTTTTTTGGACGTGTTTTCGCCGGGCGAAGACGTGCTGAAAGCGGATTGTAATCTTTCGATTTCGGGTCATGCAAAAGTAGAGATCAAAAACGTTTCGGGTTTTCAAGCGGTTGAGCGCGCGTTGCTGGCCGAGGAAAAACGCCAGCGCGAATTGTTGTCGCAAGGCGAGGAAATCCGCCAGCAAACCCGGGGTTTTGACGACAAATCAGGTCGCACGGTGTTGCAGCGTGAAAAAGAAACCGAGGCGGATTACGGGTATATTTTCGAACCGGATTTGGTTTCGTCGACGATTGATTCGAAATGGATGGATGCGATTCGTTCAACGCTTCCCGAGCTTCCGTTCCAAAAAGCCCGTCGTTTTGTCCGTGAATTCGGTTTGTCGGATTATGACGCGAAAGTGTTGTGTTCGAACAAAAAATTGTCGGATTTGTTCGAAAGCGTTTCGAAACGGGTGTCGCCGGGTCTTGGAAGTCGTTTTTTGTCACGGGAATTGTTGGGGATTCTGAATTTTAACCGTCTTGAAATTGATTCCGTGGCGTTGTCGGAAAAAGAACTGGGGGATTTATTGGAACTTTTGGAAAGCGGAAAGGTTTCGGAAAAAAACGCCAAACAAGCGGCGATCGAATACGTGTTGTCGGGGGTTGCTCCGAAAGTGTTTTTGGAAAAAAGCGGTTTGTTGATTGATTTGGGTTCCGTGGATACTGAAAAAATCGTGGAATCGGTGCTCTTGGCAAATCCGCAAGCCGTGTCGGAGTTAAAACAGGGGAACCAAAAATCCTTGAATTTTTTGTTGGGTCAGATGATGCGGCAAGCCAAGGGAAAAGCCAATCCGCGGGAATTGCAGGGTTTTATCGAAAAAAAAATCAAGAAAAAATAGCTTTTTTTGGTGTAACCTGTTTTTTTCCTGATTTGTACCAAAATGGGTTTATTAACCCCCGGCGGAAATAGGTATAGTTACACCTCATCTTCGTGTTTTGCGGCAAAGGGGCGGGATGCCCTTTTCCCTCCTCACTGACTGTTTTTTCTTTGTTTTGTTGCACCATTGCATGAGTATTTCGGGGGTTTCTTTTTGAAGGCAAGTACGATTCTGCTGCTTTCCGTGGCAGCGCTCATTGTGTTGTGGGGAGCCGTTTTTTGGGCTGAAAACACCCAGAATCCGCTGTGGAATTCGCTTCGACCGCTGGAGTCCGTGGCGGAGTCTCTTAAATGGGTGACGACCGGCGTGGTTTTTTTGTTGGCTGCGGGAATGTTGTTTGTTTCCGCCAAAGCGTTTGAAAAAAACCGTTCGAACCGTTTTTTGTTTTTGACGTTGGCGTTTGGAATCATTTTCGCCAAATTCGGAATTAAACTCGTGGATGCCGTGTATAGTCCGGGAGATTTTTTTTCTTCGGCGGCACAAAACGTGTTTGATTTGTTCGTGCTCATTGCCTTGTTTTTGGCGATCATGCGAAAAGATTGATGTTGATGCTTCGGAAACGATTTGAGGATAACACGCTCGAACTTGAGACGCGTAATCGCTTGTACCGGATCATCGAGGAATCCCCGGGACTGCATTTTAGGGAGCTTCAGCGACGAAGCGGAATCGCGGTTGGAAGCCTGCAGTATCATTTGGATTACTTGTCCAAAAAAAGTTTCGTGCACACCGTCAAAGAAGGAAAATTCGTCCGTTATTACGCGATGAAAACCACGAAAATCGTGGAAAACAAGGAACTTATGAATACGTTGCGTCAAGAGCAACCGCGTCACATCGTGTTGTTTTTGCTGCAAAAGCGTTTTGCGACCAATGAAGTGATTTCAAAAGCGATTTCGTTGTCGCCTTCCACGGTTTCCACGTATTTGAAAAAAATGGTGGAAATCGGGATTTTGGGTCGGAAAAAAACCGGTGCCAAAACCGCTTTTTTTATTCTGGACAAGGACAAAGTCGCACAAATGTTGTCCGAATACCAGGGAAGCTTTCTGGATAATCTTGTGGACAATTTCGTGACGGTTTGGAACGAAGTGTAATCCGTCTTGGCAAGAAAAATTCCGGGAAGATATCTTTATGTGCTGGAATAAAAACGAACAGGAAAAATAAACTTCTTGCCTGATTTTTGGGGATTCAGTTTTTAAAGTTCAAACGGCTATTGTTCATCATGAAAAATCGAAAATCAGTGTCCCTTAAATTCCCTGTTCACCGCGCGTGGAGTAAAAAATATTGGTCGGATCTTGGATTTTGGAATCAACCACGCAGTTTAAAGACCCAAGACTTGGTCCCTGAGGATTCCCAATTAGGGCAAAAGATCGGCATCAAACCGGGGGAAAAGGTTTTGGTTTTTGCGGGAGATTATGGCGACTGGGCTAAAGCGATCGGCCAATTCGCAGAAGTTCATTATACGGATATAAGTCCAACCGCCGTACACTTTGTGCGTGAAAATAAAGCCCAGACTCTTACGTCGGTTCGAGCGCGTATCGCCGAATTAATGCCTAGAACCGAAAACCGTTTCGATTGGAGCTTTTCTTTTGAACCGATTCCACTTTGGCCTAGACTTCCGCTTGTTTTGGCGAGGTCTTTGCTGAATAAAAAAGGCGGGATATTTTTGATGCGCTCGTATTACATGAACCTGGTTTATCGCAAAGATCATCGTGCAGATCTTTCCAGAATGCGAAAATTGGCAAAAGCGTACGGGGCAACATTTGAGGAAACCGGAAAGCGGATATGGATTACTTCTTGGGCGCACCAAAAACCGCACTCTGAACCGATGAGAGTATTTGTCATGCGAACAAACCCGGTTGCACGGGAAAAAGCTATGGTGGATTTTCGTATTCTTCAGTTTCTGAATGCGCTGCACAAGAAAGGCCAGCAACCATCGGTACCCGATATTGCGAATCGTTATAAACTCCCGATTCGTGCAGTAGAGGAAAGCGTTTTGCGGATCGAAAATTTTTTGCCTGCAGAAGACGCTTAATTTCAGCCACACTTCTTCTGAAATCCGTCTAAAAGTCGTTCAGCGTATTCAAGTAGTGGGAAGACATCTTTATCAAATGGAATAAAAACGAACAGGGAAAATAAGGCGTTTGGCTGATTGCATTGCTTAAAAAGATATTTGCCTGACCTTTGGATTGGCTATGAGAAAACAAAATAAACCAAAAAAGAAACAGGTAATACCAACAAGACGAGTTACTGGGCGTCAGGTCAGAAAAACGGTTGAAACTGTAAAACGACAAATGAATCGATATGCCAAGAAACAGGTAGATCGAGGATACACGGGTCCAGTTTTTATACCTGAAAATGCGATCAAGGTTCCGAAGATTGTTCAAAGCGAACAGTTTAGGATTGGGTTTGCAGCCCAGTTAATCCGTTCAGGAATCATCAGCAAGGAATCCTTTCGTTTGCAATTGCAAAAAAGCTGTTCTCCGAGCCAGTTCAAACAGCTATGGAATAACTTGGAAGCTATTTTAACCCATAAAAGAAAGTAATCTCTTTTATTCCTTTAATGCGTCTGGAAAATTCTCAAAAAAAAGATGCTACAGCTAGCCATCTTCCGAAACGCGTCGGTAAATCGCGCAGCGGAGAGGAATCGTGGGAAGATATCGGGTGATCAGTAGAATTCTTGTTTTTGTTTTCCGGTTTGTTTGATGATGTATTTGATAACGAAAACCGTGACAGTTTTGTGGTGCGGAACCCATGTCGTCAGTACGTTTCCATCGGCGTCTGTTTTCTTGAACGTGATATGTTTTCCAGATCGTGCCTGTTTGAATCCGTTTTGTTCGAGCATTCGGATGACTCTGCTTTGGTCAAGAGGCCGAAGGCCGGTCATGGGTTACACCTTTAGTTTGACCGAAACGCTCATTAATGAAACAGACGCGGAAGAAATCTCTTCCAGAGACGGTTTTTTCGTATCTTCATCCGCAAAATAGTCCTGAATTAAATTCTGCATGTTTTCCTTAACTTCTTCTTCGGTTTGCCCTTGCGTAGCGATATCCAGGAGCGGACAAGAAGCCACAAACCATTCGCCTTCCTTGCTAACTACAATTGGAAGCGAAACGGGCACCATTTTTGACGAATACATGAATAAATAATGTGAAGACCGTTATAAAAAACTATTCAAATTCCGACGCGAATTCGGTCCGATTCCATATTTTTATCGTATGAAAATCAAATAACGTATTCCTGTATTGGGAAGACAGTTTCATCCGCTGGAATAAAAACGAACCGGAAATAACATGGCTTTTGGCTGGGCTGTTTCTCATTTTGTAATCTTCATCACAAAAACGACCCATTGGCCGATGAGGTCTTTGACTTTGGCTGCGGAAAGGTTGAGTTTTGCAGGAGAAACGAGTTCTTTTTCGATTTCCAAGAAGCTATGAATCTCGATGGTGAAGCCAAATTGTTCAAAGAATTTTTTGGCTTGTTCCACATTTTCGAACGCGTTTTGCTGGATGTCGATCCCAGTCATTTGTTTGGTGTTTTTGACAATGCAAACGGCCCTATTTTCTCTGGCTAACCCGCTTTTGAGAGTAATGTCGGGCGTGATCCAAACACCACCGAATTTTTGTAGAAGTGAATGAACGTTTTTTGCGACCTTTGCTTTTTCGTCAAAGGTCAAATAACGCAATAATCCTTCGTTGATCACAGCAATCTCTTGAGCGGTATCAAAGTGTCGCGAGGCGGATTGCAAGTCTTTTGGTTCAAGTGCGTTGCCAGGTTCCAGATGCAAGTTTGCTGGAAGTTGAACCGCAACAGATTGTAAGATCGCCATTTTTTGTGCAATCACTTCGGGTAAATCCATCTCAACGTAGCGAATATTGGTTTTTGTTGTCATTGAAATTCCGCGTGGACATAGTCCTGAGGCAATTTCCAATATCTGTATCTCTTTGCTCTGTTCTAACAGATGATTTACCAGTTTGTATCTAGCTTCATAAGTGGGAGCGACTTCACCAAGGCGTAGCTCGGTGAATTTGGAAGTGTTTCCGTTTGTAGTTTCATTTTTTTCGATTGCTTCAAAGATTTCTTTAGCAAAGGGAATGTCAGAGAAAGTTATGCTGTGGGCCACAGCCCATGCGGTTGGGCTAATTAGCTCGTAGTGATCATCTGGTTTTGACATATGCAAGCCAAATGAAGAACTTTATTTAAACTCCGTTTTTAGGGCGGGCAGGAAAAGTATTTGATGGTTTCAATATTTTTGAAAGAATGAACGTTGGCGCGAATGATGTCATCGGGGTCATCTGCGCGCCTTGTTGCTTGAAAGGATCGTCATTGTTCAACCCCCTTTTTCCCCAAGCTGTATTGAATACGCGGTTGGTCTGTAAATGGTTTTGCTGTTTGCGAACCGAACCTTGGAAGGAAAAAAAATTCGGATGAAGCGTTCCCTGGTTCAGGGGGTTTAGGGAACGATTCGAAAGAGGACTTCTCTTTTTTTGGTTTGCATTTCGTAGCCGTAATCGCCGAAGTGTTCCGCGATTTTGACGTAGCCTGAGTAATTGCCGGTTTGGCTTTGATTGGACAGGTAAATCGGTTCTTTGAGCCGAATCGTGTCGCCGGGTTTGAAGGTGTCGTAGCGTTTTTCGTATTTGTCGGTGAGTCCGACTTTCGAAAACGTGACTTGGCGCGGCAAATCAATTTCAAGCGATAGTTTCATGGGTTTGGTGCCCCGGTGTTCGATGTTTAAAATCAATTCCCATTGCTCTTTGTTTTTCATGCTGACACGAAACGGGTACAAATCGCTCGTGACCGTCAAGTCATCCACACACATCTCTCCTTTTTTCGCGAATTCTTTTTCGTTTTTGTTGTTATTAATATCCAATCGTTTTTTAAAGCTTCAAATTACCAGATTTCGAACTCGTCGGTTGCTTTGGGCTTGTGTTTTTCGATTAATCCGTTTTTTTTGGTCTGGTTAACGGTGGTTGATCCGATGAGCGGGTTCGTTGAAGGCGTGGGTGCAACACCGGGAGCCGGTTCGGGGTTATGGCTTTGAGGTCCGGCGGTTCCGTTCTTGAGCTTTTTTTTGTACTCGTTGAGTTTGTCTGGAGCGCCTTCGATGGCGGTTCCGACGTACTTGCAGGTTCCGCATTTGTCGGTTCCGTCGGATTGCACGTGCATGTCGATGGCGCCACACGCGGGACAGAATCGGAATTTTACCATTAAAATCGAATATGTTTGTACATCAGAGTTTTTATAATGTTTTTGCCCTTTTTTCGTGGTTGTGAATTCCTCGAAAAATCATTTTGCCTGGTTTTTGAGTGCTTTTTCGCCTTCGATTTCGCTGGGCGTGGTTTTGATTGCCTCGTTTTGGTTTTTTTCCGCCGGAATGGGGTTTATTTCGGTGGAGTCGTTGCATCGCTTTGCTTTTAATGTTTTTTTCCGGCCGGAAAACGCGTTTTTCTTTTTGCTGATTCACACGGGGTTTGGCCATTTGATTGCCAATGTCGTGTTGATTTTGCTTGCGGGGTTTGTGCTGGAAAAACGGGTTTCGAAGATTCATGTGATCGGATTGTTTTTGATTTGCGGGATTTTTTCCGTGGTGTTGTACAATTTTTTTCAGTTGAATTTTTTTGGGATCGGGGCCAGTGGTGGCGCCGTGGGGCTTGTGACCGCGGCGTTGATAATGGATCCGAAAAAAGCCTTGGGCGCATTGTTTGCCTCCGTCGTGATCGTGGTGTTGGCGGCGTCGCTTCTGCCGTTTTTGCATTCGTCTTTCGAATCGGCGTTGGATTCGTGGAAAAATCAGGCGCAATCGGAATTGGTGGAAGCGCTGGACCAAAACGATTCCGCGGAAATCGAAAAGAAAGTGGAGGAATTGAACCGGGTGGAGCAAACCATCGAACAGCGAAAGGAAAGCGTGGCGTTTGAACAAAAGGTTCCCGTAGCGAATTGGGCGCATTTGTTCGGCTCGTTGTTGGCGGTGGGCTATTTGGGCGTTTTTTTACGGTCGGATTTTAAATCGGCGTTAAAGGAAAACGCCAAATTGTTGCGCGCGGATGCTAAGATCCGAAAAAAATAAAAAAATAGAAAAAAAGGAAGATGGTTGAGTTGGCGCTTTTATGCGCTTTTGGCCATGTTCCAGATTGCGCGTAGCGCAACGATGAGTGCAGCCGGTCCGGCAAGCACCGCGATGTTTCCGACGACGCGGTCAATGATTGGGACTGCGAGTACGGAGAGTGCGGTTGCTGTCATGATCAGAGCGATCGCGGCAACCAAAAACGAAGTTGTTTCTTTTTCGGTTACATTGAGCAATCCGATGATGAGACCCAGCACGACCATCAACCAGAGAATCCATTGCGTGGTGTTGGCGTCAAGTGCAACGATTCCGGCCAGGATGGCGATGATGATGCCCACGATAAAGGCATATGCGCCGATTTGTGACATATTCATTTACGTTTCCTCCCCTTTTGATGATTGCTGTGAAAAGTCAGGTTCTGCAATGCTGGAATTGGCGAACGAAAATCAATTTTTCCCCGATTTTCGCTAATTGCTGTGCAATCCCCCTTGCAGAGCCATTAGTATACATTAAAGACAGGGATAATTTAAAGCAATACGTTTAACTTTCGTCAATCGACGTTTAAATAGTTTGTGTGGTTTACCCCCGTATGAATAATTTATATTTTTTACGTTGGGATTGTTTATAGGCCCTGACATGGATGCGTTTTCACCCAAATCTTTCTTGTCCTTGCTCAAATTGCGCGGCTCGGAGTACGCGTATTCCTCCGAGCAAGTTCCGTCCGAACTGCTCGATGAAATCCTTTCGTGTGCGCAATATTCGCCGAGCTATTTGAATGTGCAACCGTGGGAGTTCGTGCTCGTGCGTGATCGGCAGCGTATTTCCGATCTGGTGGGTTGTGCGAAGTACGGTCATTTCGCGTCGCTTCCAAACGCGATCATCGCGGTTGTTTTGAAAGAAGGTTATTGGAGCGAAGAATTTTTCCGAGGAATCAAGGAAAAAAAACTCGGTTTTTACGAGAGTTTTCTTTCGGCCGGAATGCCCGCGTTGTGCATGTCGCTTGCGGCAACTGACCTGAGTCTTGCCTCTTGCATCCTGACGCCGGACAACGAAATCGCTAAAAGACTCTTGAATGCAAAACACGGGGATTTCGTTCCTTTGATGGTCGGGATCGGATATTCGGCGGTTTCGAACAAAGCCCCTGTCGGTTCCAGAAAACCGGCCCACGAAGTGTTTTCGTTCGAGCTTTCAAGAAACCATCTGCACGAAAATTAAAGCGGCAAAAAAGCGACTTTTCCGATTTCTTTGCTTGACAGCAGTTGGTTTCGCATTTTTTTGATTTGTTCGGCGGGTCCGGACAGCAAAAACATGTCGACGCATTCGTCGCTGTTTTGGCAGTAATGGTTCTGACTTTTGACCAGCGTTTGGAAGTCGTGTTTGGTGTCGGAAACGAAGCGTTCGGTTTTGTGCGAATGCCGGATCACCAAGGCCGCGGTTTGGTTTCCGCGGATTTTTTTTTCTTCGGTGTGTTTTTCCAGCGCGAACTGGAGCGCGACACGCAGGGTTTCCGAGGAATTCCCAAGGCCCAAGTCGCGTTTGAGTTGGCGGATGTCGTCGAGGTTTTTTTCCGTAAACGAAACCGAAACGATTTTCATAACTTCTTCCTTCATACTTATTAACAAACCCGTTTTTAATGTTATTTGATAATAACATTTTAGAAATAGTTATTAGTAGTTTCGGGCTTTGAATGGCCGAAAAAAATCGTGTGTGGGCGGTTGTTGTATGGATCCGTTGTTGTGGATTTTGGGAAGCGTTTTCACGGTCAGTTTGGTTTCGGTCATCGGAATCGTGTTGTTGTTTTGGAGATCTCCGATTTTGCAGAAATATCTGCTTTTTTTCGTGAGCTTTGCCGCGGGCACCTTGTTGGGCGATGTTTTTTTGCACTTGATTCCGGAAGCCATTGAAGGATCCACTGAATCGTTGCGGTCGTTTGGGATTTTTTTCTGCGTGGGTTTTTTCATTTTTCTGTTGATCGAAAAAACCATGCACTGGCACCATCATTCGGGAACCCCGGTGGGAGAAGAAATGCACCAGCATTCGTTGGGGTTTATGAATCTCTTGGGGGACGGCATTCATAACTTGCTTGATGGAATGATTATCGCGGGGGCGTATTTGGTTTCGTTTCCGGCGGGAGTCGCGACCACCTTGGCGGTTATTTTTCATGAGATTCCCCAGGAAATCGGGGATTTTGGAATTTTGTTGTATTCTGGGTTTTCCAAAAAAAAAGCCTTGTTGTTCAATTTTGTTACGGCGTTGAGTGCCGTGCTCGGAGCGCTTATCACGTTTTTTTTATTTGAAAAAATGGGGATGGTTCAGACTTTTTTGCTGCCGATCGCGGCCGGCGGAATGCTTTACATCGCGGCGGCGGATTTGATTCCGGAAACCAAAAAAGAAACCAAGCCCTCCGCGATTTTTGCGCATACCTTGCTCATGGCGTTAGGAGTTCTGGTCATGTTTTTCCTGACGTTTCTCGAGTGACCCTTCAAAAACCTTTTTAATTCGAACCGCCGTGTTTCTTTTCGGCTATGCTGTCCTTGGAGTATTGAAAAGAATTGTTGCTGCGACCGCATCTGGGTTTGAACCGCGAATCGGAAAAACCTTCGTGGGTCAAGGGTTTGCGAAACCTGTTGATCGCGCGGCTCCGGGATATCCGAGAAAGTTTTCTTTTTTCCAATGGATTTTTCCGTAATACATTTCGTTGTTGCGGTGGCTCCGACAAGTAGTTTTCGCCGCCGTTGGACGCGGGAAACGTCGTTTGGGGTATATCGGATTCCTTTGATGCGGGTCATGGTGCTCCGTATGGTTTAATCATTCTTTTTCAACAGTATATATTCTTTGGGTTTTTTTGGTTCAAACGGTTTTTTAGTCTTTTTCTTTCCGAGTAATAGCATGAAAATCGTTGTTGCGTCGAAAAACCCCGTGAAGTTATTGGCGGTCACGGATTTGATTCCCGAATACCCCTTGTTGGCGGACGCGTCTTTTGAGCTTCGCCCGGTGTCATCCGATGTATCGGAACAGCCGTTGTCTTTGGAAGAAATCCTCAAAGGCGCGATTGCGCGTGCCAAAAACGCTTTTTCGGATTGTGATTTGAGTTTTGGAATCGAATCGGGTTTGATGGCAGTGCCTTACACCAAAACGGGTTTTTTGGAAGTGACCGTGTGCGTGATTTTTGACGGAAAAGAAGCTCATATCGGGTGTTCATCTGCGTTCGAAGTTCCCATTAAAGTGATGGACCGCGTGTTGCATCAAAAAATGGAATTGGCCAAAGCCGTCAAAGACGCGGGGTTGACGAAAAGCGATTCTTTGGGAAAAGAAGAAGGAATCATCGGAATTTTGACGCGTAATCGCGTGACCCGAAAAGATTATACCCAGCAGGCGATTCGCATGGCGCTCATTCACCTTGAAAACGCGGAATTATATGCGTGAATCCGCACAAACCAGGACAACTTTTTTGCATCAATTGGTTCGGTTTTGCAACCGAAGTGCTTTTATTTCTCAATCGCGTAAGTATGGTCAACTCCCAAGTGTTGAAAAAATATGGCTCGAAAGAAAAAATCGCATCGCGTCTTGCAACGCGGCGCCTGGGTCATCAGCAAAGTCGACGCGTACAACAAGCATTTGGGATGGCTGCCGTTGATCGAAGTCTTGGGCATCATTTTTCTGGTTTTATTAAAAATGCGTTTGTTTCCCTGAAATTCAAAAACAACAAAAAAGATGAAAATGATTTGTTTGTACCGTTAATCCTTGGCGATACCGTTCTTGTTTAAACCGCGGCGGGTTTTTTACCTCGTTTGGTTTGCTGTCTGACGTTTTCCCGCAGTCGGTATAATTCCGGTTCGGGTAGTCCTGTTAACTCCGTTATTCGGGTTGGATGATACCCCTGCCGAAGATATTCTTCCGAAATTGTTTCGCGGATGAACCAAACAGGCATTTTCATTTCGTCGCCATGGCTTCCCAGTTGAATTTTTGGGGGCGGAGTTTTCTTGCATATCTTTGAATGATCTTTCTTTTGTTGGTTTCTCCTTCCAAGAATCTGCGCTTTTGTCCGGGTTGGTTGGAACTGAAGCGGGTGAGGGCAAGTTGGATTCCTGCTTTAGACGGTTTTCTTCCGTGCGCTGCCTCGCGGTCGATCGCACGCCGAATGATTCTTTGAGTGGGTTCGAAGGTGGATCGAAGGGCTCTGCGCAGGAATGTTTCACGCCGGGCGGTCGCGGGAATTTGCCGTCCTTGCATTGACGCTCGCTCTTCCTCGGAACGTACTTGCTGGGCGATCTTGACGATCAGATCGTGGCCTGCTCTGACGCCAGTTTTCCTGAGCAAATCTTTGACTTCTTTTTCGGTGTATTTAAGATCTCCGTCCACGGTTCTTGCCTTGAGCAGTCCTTTGATTCTAACCCACACCGGTTCTCGTCTTTCTTTCCACTGGATTCTGCTTCCACTGCTTCGGGAATGGGGTCGGAGTTTTTTCCGGCTGTTAATTCCTCGTAAAGCCTTTTTGGATATTCCTGATCTGGACGAAATTTTCGTGATGGTCAACTGGTTTGCACTCAGTTGGTTCTCAACCCATTGCATCGTAGCGGGATCCATGTAGGTATCAATGCGATTGGCAAGCTGGTGCGCGTTTCGTCCTGCGTCCGATATTTGTTCTTGTGTTCGTCCGGAAAGAATCAGGATTCGTCGAACAGTCGGGATATGTGACGAAATCCGCTGGGCCAGATGGGAAACTGATTCGTTTGGAGCTGCGTTCACAATTCTGGAAAATTTTTTAAAAGAAATTTTGCGGCCGGGGAACCGCCGGTATTTTTGGTATGCCAATTGAACTTTGGGTGTTTTGGGCATTTCATACAAAAAGAACTTGATCAATATATTTGTTTCCCTGACGGCTTTTCCGTTTACCGGTGAACGATTCGTCGCATGGCGGACCGTGGATTTGTTTTTGGATGTTCCGTTTCGGGATTGAATTCGAATATATTTTCGCCTGTTTTTCGCACGAAGTTTCCGCGCCTAAACCAGTCCAAAAACCGGTTTCCGGCGGGAGTGGTTTCGTTGTGGGAAAAGAACCGCATTCCATTTTTGGAGAATTCTTCAAAGATTTGTTGGGCGGGGGTCAACCCAAAGTTTTTTTTGAATTCTTTGGCGTGCGGAGATCGCTGATGTGTCCAGATAAACGAAATGAAATTCCAGTCGGTCCGAACCGGAACATACATGCAAAGACCAATGAGCTCTTTTCCGCTGGCGACTCCGATGAGTTGGCCGTTATTGGATACAAATGGTTTTAACGCCCTTTTTGATTTGAGATGTTGTTCGAATACCTGGGTTCATTCACTTTTATAATTTTTTATTTTTGAAGGGAAGTGAAAAAATGAGTTGTTTACGGCTTGGTTTTTTTCGCTAGCACGCGTCGAATGACCAGAACGATTTTTTGGTTGAATTCTTTGGGCGGAAGCTTTAATCCTTCTTTGATTTTCCGGTCAAGCACAAGCAGTTTTTGGTAATCCACGTCGTCGCGCAAAAAGAGTTCTCTTCGCAGCGGAGCGATTGTGTCCAGATTCTTTTCGATGTTGCCTCCGAATTGCCTCCAGTCCGCTGCACTTTTTCTTTTGTTTGCGGCGATTCGTCGGGAAATTTCTTTGCGTTGATCAACTGACGGGGCCCCAAAGCCTTTTTTGGGTGCCTTGAGGCCGGCGTACAGTTTTTGTCCGGCGGCTGCGTTTGCGATCATCTGATCGACTACGTTTTCTTCGATGATCCGTGCTTTGCGCGGATGATGAACTATTCGGGCGCCGGTGTATAATCCGTTGTCGATCCATTTTCCCAATTGTCCTTCCGTGATTTTGACGCCATAGTCTTTTAGTTTTCGGGCGGCCACAGAAGTGGTTACGAATATATGGGTGGGGTCGATCGTTGGCAGCGGTTTTGCAATTTTTGGCAACGGTTTTGCAATTGGTTTTCTCGGGCGAGGCATTCGAATCCGTCCTTTTTTTCAAAATAAGTAGACGAGAGTTATTAAATATGTCTGAAAAAAAGAATAGCCCCGCAGAGATTCGAACTCTGGTCACCGGGTTCAAAGCCCGGGATACTTGGCCACTATACGACGGGGCTGGTTTTTTTGACCGCGAATACCGAG
>Ga0209541_10010800_pt1 | contig 14449 bp, 13 predicted proteins | sample RifCSPlowO2_01_FD_184027 | JGI IMG/M metagenome (GOLD analysis project Ga0209541, IMG submission 184027) | Groundwater microbial communities from Rifle, Colorado - Rifle CSP2_plank lowO2_0.1 (SPAdes) (version 2) | ecosystem: Environmental > Aquatic > Deep subsurface > Groundwater | place... | reverse complement strand
ATTGCTCCTTTAATCGGGCTTCCCATAAATTTTTTTGGTATTTTTATGTTCATTTTGCTTCTCCAAAATTCAATGGACTTATTTTCCTTGTTTATCTTTTTTATTTTCTCTTACCAATCTTTCCAATGTGTCTCTCATAAACTGCCATCTGCCTGTAAACTTTTCTAAAACTCTTGAATCGGTTTTTCCTGATTCAACCATTTCAATTCCTCCGGAAATATTATCTTTCTGTGATGCAAACTGCTGCCTTGTTGTTGCGATTACTGCATCTATTGCCTTGTATTTATCTCCTTCATAGTTTTGCCTGACACTGCTTTCATTTAATATTCCTGAATAAGCAGAAACAAACTTATAAGCCTGCATCATTGAATCAAGAGCCCCTTCTTCTATAGTTTCTCTTCTTGCTCCTTTTTCTTCTGCAATCATATCCAAAGCTTGTGAAAGGCGAATAACTGATTTTGCAGCCCTTACTGAAACAGGAAGAACTAACCCCACATCGCTTCCTTGTTCGTGGTTTTCAAGCTTAGTTGGCCAGCAATCTTTCATTTTTCTTTTGCTTCCTTTTGAGCAATGGTCTAAGCCATGCAATAAATAGTTTGTGATTATTAGTTTTTCAAGTGGAATTTCCCCACTGGAAATTCTTTGGTAAGCTTCAATTATTTGGGCAGAACCATTTCCTCTGTTTTCTGAAAATTCTACTCTTGGATTAGTGTTTCCTGCTAAAATTTCCAGGGTGTCTCCAGGGCTTGGAGAAAAATAGTCTACATCTACAATAACATGCATTCTATCTTTTAGCGCTCTTCCTAATTCATTTGAAGATTCAGTAAATTGCTGCCCAATATTCCCTGTTGCGACTCCTACTGAATAACCCTGCCCAATTGGATAAGCTTTTCCATTTATTTCAATAAACCCATCAAACAAATTGAATACTTGCGCCCTGACAGCGGGAACACAATTAGGCAATTCATCAACAACAATTAAATTAGTGTTTAACTTTGAAGTTAATTCCCTTAAATCTTCAGTTGTTCCTGCTAACTGTTCCAATCTGCTTCTGACTATTTCTGCTTGTTCTTTGCTTAACCTTTGGTAAGCAAATACTCCTTTTTCATCAACTTTAGGATAATAATATTCAATTTCACCGGTTTCAGGATTTACTAAAGGCTCAAGATTATAAGATGGCTTAGAATAAATCTTTCCCAGGTTAATCCTCTGAAATAATTCTCTTGTGTCCATATCATTTCTTCCCAAAATAAAAATAGATTGGTCAATTGGAAAATTTCTTGTTGCATCTATTGCAACATTAGAAGTATTTCCTAGTTTATTTCCATATTTTTTTTGAACATCTGCTGCAAATTTTCCATCGCCTACTCCTGTCCCAAAATAACCCATTGCGTCTCTGGCTAATTGAGTTTTTCCACTTCCTGTATCTCCCTGTAAAAATAAGTTCAGCCTTCCTTTTAAGCAGGCATCCACTACATCAGAAAGATACATAGATACTCCATGCAACTGCATTAGTTCCGTTGAATTTTTATATACTTTTTCCATTTTCATCAAATAAAAAGCATTTTTTCATTTTTTATTTAATTTGTAAAATGCTTTTTATTTCCTCCAGCATCCTTACTCTCTTCCTCTTTTAAGAATTTATCCAGTGAGAACTCTATTACATGAGAAGTGTTCCTGAATTTTGGATTTTTCAATAGTTCCTTTATTTTTAATAAATTCCCTTCTTCAATTGATATGCTGACTTTTTGCTTCATTTTATCCTTTCTTTAATTTACTTAATTCTTGCTACTTTTAGGTAAAAATTATACTATTTAAATCTTTCTATTGTTGAAACTATAAAGTAGTAAATAATAAAAAAATTTGGGAGAAATTTTTGGGAGAAATTGAGAGGACAAATGCTGTTGGCTATAATAAAAAGAATTGGCTAGCGAAATCGCACAAATTAGCCAAGAAGGCTGTATGCGCCGGCCGGGAATTGAACCCGGATTAACTGCGTGGAAGGCAGTAGTTCTACCGTTAAACCACCAGCGCATAAAAAACATAGTTTCAGAGTGTTTTTAAATATTGTTAAAGATTAATCCAAATATTTTTAAAGAAGATTGCCCTCATAAAAAGATGAGCAAAATAAAAGAGGTTAAAGCTAGGGAGATTTTTGATTCACGAGGAAACCCTACTGTTGAAGTTGAGGTTAAAACTGATGATGGAAATTTTATAGCAAAGGTTCCTTCTGGAGCAAGCACTGGAGAATATGAAGCTTTGGAGTTAAGAGATAATGATGAGAGATATAATGGAAAAGGTGTTTTAAAGGCTGTTAGAAATGTAAATGAAATTATTGCTCCTAGATTAATTGGAAAAAATCCTGAAAATCAGGCAGAGATTGACAAGTTAATTATTAAGCTTGATGGAACTGAAAATAAAAAAAAGCTCGGAGCTAATGCAATATTAGGTATTTCAATGGCAGTTTGCAGGGCAGGTGCGAGTGGAAAAAAAATTCCTCTTTACAGGCATATCTCTGAAATCTCTGGGAATAAAAAGATTTTAATGCCTGTTCCAAGCTTTAATGTTATTAATGGAGGAAGGCATGCAAAGAATAAATTGTCAATTCAGGAGTTTATGATTCTACCAATTGGAGCAAGCAATTTTCAGGAAGCAATGAAACTTGGAAAAGAGGTTTATGATAATTTGGGAAAAATTATAAAAGAAAAATATGGAAATGAAATCCCTATTGGAGATGAAGGAGGGTTTGCACTGCCTTTGGCAGATAATAAACAGGCACTGGATTTATTAAGAGAAGCTATTTTGAAAAGTAAAGATTCTAAGAAGATAAGAATAGGGATAGATGCTGCTGCATCTGAATTTTATAAAAATGGAAAATATGATTTGAATTTTAAAGCTCCTAATAATAAAAAAGATGAAAAAACAGGAGAAGAGATGATTGATTTTTATAAAGAGATTATAAAAAATTACAATCTGATTTCAATTGAAGACCCTTTTGAGCAGAATGACTGGGGGAGTTATTCTAAGTTTATGAAAGAATTTGGGGGAAAAATTCAGGTTATTGGAGATGACTTACTGGTTACAAATCCAAAAAGAATTAAAGAGGCAATAAAGAAAAAAGCATGCAATGCTTTGATTCTTAAAATTAATCAAATTGGAACAATAACAGAGGCGATTGATGCTTTTAGATTGGCAAAGAAAGCTGGATGGAAAATAATGGTAAGCCATAGAAGCGGTGAAACTCAAGATAGTTTTATAGCTGATTTAGCTGTTGGCTTAGGAGCTGAAGAAATAAAAGCAGGTGCTCCTTTCAAGCCAGAAAGGCTTGCAAAATATAACCGGCTCCTGGAGATTGAAAGAGAGATAATTGAAAAAGGTGAAAAGATTGAGTATGGTAGAGCGGATTTTAGAGAGGATTAGTGCCTCGTGGGGGCGTTGAACCTTTATTATTTTTTGAAAGATACGCCCGGGGCAGGATTTGAACCTGCGACACCAAGGTTAGGAACCTCGTACTCTATCCAGGCTGAGTTACTCGGGCATTGATATATTTAAAAACCTCTTGGGGTTTAAAAAATATATGATAATCAAGATACTTGGAATTTTGGATATATTTGTAGGAATATGCTTTTGGCTCTTTGGAATTTTCCATGTGATACCAAGCAGCTTTATTTTAATTCTTGGGCTATATTTATTAGCAAAGGGGATTGCATTTATAACAGGATTAAGCTTTATCAGCCTCCTTGATATTGTTTCTTCATTTATAATAATTGCTTCAACATCAAATACAATGCCTCAGGTAGTTGTAATTTTAGTTTCTTTATTTTTATTGCAGAAAGGGGTATTTAGCTTATTGAGTTGATTGATAATTCTATTTGAGCCAATTATGCGGGGGCTAGGATTTGAACCTAGGAAGCACTAAGCAACAGATTTTGAGTCTGTCCCGTTTGACCACTCCGGCACCCCCGCAAATAAAAAGCATTTATCTATCTTAGTATTAAATTTGTAAATGCTTTTTGTTTTATAAAAATTCTAATAAATAAGCATATAAAAAGCTTTATAAATCCCTAATTTTAAGTTATATTGAAGACGACCATAATAGTCAGGAAACACCCAGTACCATTCTGAACCTGGAAGTTAAGCTGGCTATGTCTATTGCTCTAGTTTCCGAAAGGAAGCGAAACAAGGATGTTGTCTTCGCTTAAATTCAATAGCAAGAGCTAAGGAGAGCAAAATCATAATTCCAATTAGGTGTGTATCATGTGGAAAGCCAATAGGGCATTTGTGGGCTGAATTCAAAGAGAGAACCCAAAGGGGGGAGGATTCAAAAAAAGTTTTAGATGAATTAGGATTAGAAAGATACTGCTGCAGGGCAATGTTTCTTGGGCAGGAGGATACTTTGGAACTTGTGAATAAATTCAAAAAATTCTGAATTTTTTATCAAAACGAAATAGGGCGCGTGGTTTGTTTTTAGAAGTGTTCTAATTTGAAAAAACTTCTTTTGTCATTTAAATTTTTTAACAAATTAAATATTAAGATAATAACAACTGCTGAAAAAATCCCAATTAACCATCCACTAATACCTATTGGCACTGTTCCAAATACTTTATTTAATGGGGAATAAATTATTGCGATTGTTGCTAAAATAGACATAATAGACGCATGGAAAAGATATTTATTAACTCTTAAGGATTCAGGGGAAACTTTATGCCTAAATGAAATGAAATTATAAGCATTTGCTATCTCCAAACAAATTAAAGATAACAATGCAGTTGTTCTTGCAAATTCTGTGTTCTTATAGAGAAGATTAAAACTTACAAAAAAAACAGCTAAGGTTATAATTGCCATGGATATTCCTGCAATTGCAAACCATATTATAATAGACTTATTTAAGATTTCTCTTTTCTTTCTTGGTTTTTCTTCCATTATATCTAATGAAGATGGAGTTAAAGCAAGAGTTATTGCTGGCAAATCATCTGTAACAAGATTCATAAATAAAATCTGCAGTGCTAAAAGCAAAGGAATCTGCCAGCCAAGAAAAGGAGCTAATAATACACCAAAAAACAAAATCATAAGTTCAGCATAATTGCAAGATAATTGATAGCTAATAAATTTTCTAATATTCTTGAATATAGTTCTTCCCTCTCTTATCGCCATAACAATTGTTGCAAAATTGTCATCTTTCAATGTTAAGTCTGCAACTTCTCTTGAAACATCTGTTCCATTCTTTCCCATCGCAACTCCGATATGTGCTTCCTTGAGGGCAGGAGCATCGTTAACTCCATCGCCAGTCATCGTAACAATTTCTCCATTAATTTTCAATGCCTTAACAATCATTAGTTTATGTTCAGGTTTTACTCTTGCAAAAACAACTATTTCATTGACTATTTTTGAAAGTTCATGTTTAGTCATCTTATCTAAATCTTGTCCTTCTATTATTTTCCCTTTTAATCCTATTCTCCTTGAAATGGCTAAAGCTGTTTCTCGATTATCGCCAGTAATCATCTTCACTTTTATTCCTGCTTTCATGCACAATAATATAGACTCTTTGATTTCTTCTCTTGGAGGATCTTCCATTCCAACTAATCCTAAGAAAACAAGTTCTTCTTCAAAATGATCTTTGCTAAAAGAAGTTACTTTTTTGTATGCAATGGCAATAGTTCTTAATGAATTTGAGGTAAGTTCCTTGTTTATATTTAAAATTCTTTTCTTATCTCTCTCTGTTAAAGTAAATGTTCCACTTTCTCTCTGTATCTTTCTGCAATTTTTTAATAATACTTCGGGAGCTCCTTTTGAAAATATATAATTTTCTTTCTCTAATTTGCATAAGACAGACATCATCTTTCTTTTAGAATCAAAAGGCATCTCTTCTATTTTTTTAAAGTCTAAATCTTCAGCATGCATTCCTGCTTTTGCAGCCATAATTAAAAGAGAAGCTTCAGTAGGAGTTCCATTTATATTATATAAATTATCTTCGCCAGTTCTTTCTATTCTTGCATCATTGCAAATAACAGAACTTTTTATTAGAAGAGATAAAATATCATCTTTTATAGGATTTATCTTTTTATTATATAACACAAAATCACCCTTTCCTTCATAACCTGCTCCTGTTACATCAATCAAATGATTATCTGCATAAATTTTGCTTACAGTCATCTCTCCCTTTGTTATTGTTCCAGTTTTGTCTGAGCATATAACTGTTGTTTCCCCAAGAGTTTCAATTATAGACATTCTATTTACAATTGCGTTTTTTTGAGCCATTTTATATACACCTTTAGCAAGAGCAGTAATCAAAACCACTGGGAGTGCTTCTGGAAAAGCAGAGACAGCCAGGGCAATCATTAATATTAGAGCATCAATAAGAAGATTTTCTGATAGTGGTTTTCCTATTATCATTAATAATCCAGTTAATATAGAAAAAACAATTGCTACAATAGCCATATACTTGGAAATTTTATTAACTTTGTTTTGCAAAGGAAGTTCTTTTTCAGCAGTTGAAATCATGCTGGCTATACTTCCAAACTTTGTATTCATTCCGGTATGAATAACTTTCGCAAGACATTTTCCATTCACAACAAAAGAGCCCATAAAAAGCATATTTTTTTCAGAATAACTTTTTTCATTTTTTATAACTATTTTTTTCACCTCTTTTGATTCTCCAGTAAGAATAGACTCATTAACTAAAAGTTCTTTTTCTTCAATAACAATGCAATCAGCAGGAATTTTTTCTCCATTTCTTAGTAAGATAACATCCCCCGGAACTATGTCCTTAGAAAGAATCTCTTTTTCTTTTCCATCCCGTATTACTATTGAAACAGGCATTAACATTCCTCTTAATGATTTAATTGCTTTTTCTGCCTTATATTCTTGAATAAAACCTGTTAAAATAATGATAAAGATAACTGCAAGTATGGCATAAGCAGTTATTGATTTTCCAACAAAAAAAGATAAAATCACTGCGAAAAAAAGAAGGTAAATGATATAATTTTTCTTAATCTGTTTAAGAAGTATCTTTATAGGAGATATAACTAAACTCTCTTTTATCTCATTAGAGCCATATTGTTCAAGCTTTTTTTTAGCTTCTCTTTCAGTTAATCCTCTTTTTTCCATAGAGGACTAATGTTTTATGGGTTTAAGAGGCTTGTGGAAATTTTTATTAAAGATATCTTTTTAATTTTCATGCAAAACTATTTAAATTTTAGTTTATTAGGATTATCAAGAAAAAGAGAGTTTAATTTATAGAAATGAAAAAACCTTATGTAAAAAAAATCTGTGATATTGCTGGGTTTCATGTCTGGTATGTCAATGGATACTGGATAAGAAAACATTTTGGCAGGGAAGGAAAAGAGTTTACTAATTATGGGCAGAATTATAAATTTAAATTTATTCCTAAAAATGAATTCTGGATTGATGTTGAAGCTGGAAAAAGAAAAGAGATAAATTATTACATAAACAGCATGCTTTTAATGGAGCATTTGCTTGAAGAGGGAGTAAGCCATAAAAAAGCAGTTAAAATTGCAAGCAAGATGGAAAAAGCTGAAAGATTAAAATTAAAATCAGTACAAAAGCTTGAAGAGGAAAAGCAAAACCAGGAAAAAATAATTAAAAGAGTTCATAAAAGATTTTTGAAAAAACTAAGCAGAGAAATTCAGGTTTGGATTGTTAGAGGAGATTTAGTAAGGTCTTTATTTTTTGTGGATTTCACGCAAGGAGGGCATGACAAAGTTTATGATTTTATTCCAAAAGGGGAAGTATGGATTGATGATGATGTTTACTACAAAGAAATTCCATTTATTTTAATTCATGAACTCCATGAAAGATATTTAGTAATGAAAGATAAAACAAGCAAGAATATGAAAGAAGCTTATGAAAAAGCACATGTAAAGGCAAATGAACTTGAATACTATTGCAGGCATCATCCAAAAGAGATTGGAAAGATATTAAGAAGGGAGATAAAGAGGAATAGGGTGGAGTAGGGAGCATATTATTTATTAAGAAGGTATTCTTTTTGAAGACCTTATTAGACATCTATGATTGTTGGAGCAGGAATTAGTCTTCTTAAATAATTAAAAAGATGTTTAGCGTGACCTCTTGGAGTAAAAACTTCAACTTCTGTTCCATATTGAAGATTATTCCAAGCAGGAATTCCATCTATTTTTTCTGGAAATATTACTAAATCTTCCCAAGTTCTTTGTAGATAACTTAATTCTTGAGTAGAAGGATATTTAACTTTTAATCTATGAGCATGAGAATCAGTTCTGCATTCTAACTCTAAACCTGATGCTGGTTTTATAACTCCACAGGTTTCTTCATTAGTTGAATTTAAATTTATTCCATAACCAAAATATTCTGCAATTGATTCCCAAAATAACCTATCCGCATCCATTCTAGGCAATTCATTTAAATATAATATTTGTCTATCATGATCTATTTTATCTATATTCAGATTTAATACTTCTTCTTGTTTATTTGCAACTCTAAGTTTAATCTTTTCTTGTATACCATGTATCATATTCAAAATTGGATCCGTATTTGAAACTAGAGAAATTCTCTTTCCATCTTCTAAATAAATTTGAATACTATTATATCCATCAAATTCACCTCTTTCACAATCACCAATTTCAATTCCTTTGAAACTTGGTTTCCAGATATTTAAAGTTCCTGATGTCATTACATGACATGAATTATGATCAGCATAAGAAACATTTACTCGAGTCATCCCTTTAAAAAGAACAGTTCCTCTATATTGATTATTGGCTATTTCAACAATTCTCTCGGTTGCTTCATCTGGATATAATTCTTCGATAGTTCTAGGATCCCACAATCTCTCTATCAAACATAAATTTAGAGGAGCTTTTACTTCTTGTCTTAATACCTTCAAATTTCCAGATGTCTCATTTGTTTTCATTTTATTCATAATTTATCAGAACTCTTATTCCCCAGGTATTTTTATCAATAATAAGCAATTTTTAAATCTATTGCTAAAACATTGTTTAGTAAGGTCTTCACTTTGAAGCCTTTCTTATTAATCCTATTAAAAGATATAAATACTTAAAAATAGTTTTATAATTTTCTTTTTTATGGATTGTTTGTTAGAGTATGTTGTTGCTGGGAATGAAGGCAAAGAAGGGATTAGAAATAGATTTTCCCCACATAGCAATTATCCAATGGTTTGCAGAAATCCTAAATGTTATTTTCCTTTAGGAATTTTGCATACAGATCCAATTTCTGAATCTGCTTATTTTGAGGAGGGAATTTCAAAAAGAGGAGAGCTTTCTTCTGTCACTTACCCTAACTGCCAAACAAAACTGATTTAGGACAGTATGTTAAAACAAGGAGTTTCTAAATTTCCAAGAAAGGAATAATTATTTTAAACCCCTTAATTTTAATCATTTTAAGCCTTAAAATGCTTATTCTTTGGATTATTTGAATTTTTTCAGGATTTCTTTGATTTTTTGCTGTTTTTTTCTTTTATTTGATGTTTTTTGCTAATTGTAACAAAAGTATTTAAAAGGCGTTTTCTTGGAGTTTTCATGGAAAAAATAGAAAAACTAGACAAATTTTTGAAGCAGGTAAAGAAAGCAAGGCATGAACTTAAATATAATAGAAGGAATTTTTGGAATAAAAATAGAGTTAATTTTAGAAATAATATCAAGACCCTTATTTCATTCTTTAAGTTTCCAGAAGGCTGGAATGTTAATACAATTGCATCAAGATTTCTTTTAGACAGGCATGTTTTGCCTTTTGACAAAGAAGTTTGGAGCTTTTCAGATGTGGTTGTTGCAACACCTGTTCAGGGCTTTGATATTGTAATCTTTTTCAATAAATCTGCCTTAGAGTTTTTGTCAGCTCCTGCACTTTTGCCTATGGTTGTCCATGAAGTTGCACATGTTTTCCAGGCTGCGCAAGATACAAAAACTTATGTAAAGTCTTCTGTTGATGATGAATTAAGTAGGAAATATGAGTCAGAAGCTGATGCAGAAGCAAGAAAGTATTCTGATGAGTTTAGAAGAGAAAATATTTTAGAAAAAATATTATATTGCTTTGATGAAGCTGGCTGGCAGGGAGCTAAAAAAATAGCAGATTATCTTTACAAGGAAGCAAAAGATGATTTTGGGGGCGGATATGATGAAGAGATGACTAAAGAGGAATATGAGGTTTTTCTTAAAGCTGAGGATGAAAAAGATATTGATATTTTAATTGACTATTTTATTGAAAGTGTAAAGGATGAGGAAAAGAAAGAGGAGAAAAAGGAAGAGAAGAAAGAGGATAAAGAGGAAGAAAAGAAGGAAGAGAAAAAATGAATATTGTTGATTTTTCAAGAAGAGCAATTGAACAGAAGATTGCAAATGTTGGAGACTTTGTCAAGATGGATTATCTTAATGAGTGCCTGAGAAAACCACTTGATTTTGATGCTAAAAGATTTGTTATGACAAAACTTGCATCTTTATATGAGGCAAGGCTTATGCATTCTGCTGCTGGAAAGCTTATGAGAAGTGGTGCTGAAATAAACCCTAATTTTAATGGAAAAATAAGTGATTTTTTAAAATCTGCTGAATTGTTTGTTAAAGCAGGGATTTTTGAAGAAACTGACTTGTCAATGAAAAAGGCAATGGGTGGAACAACTGAAGTTCAAAAAAGAGAAATAAAAGATAAAATCAAGGAATTTTATAAAACTGAGGCAAATTTTCGCATGAAAAGAGGAGAAAAAAAATATGCAATGAAGGTTTATGAGAAACTAATGTCAATGGAGCTTGATTCAAATGAAAGAAAAAAGATAGAGGATATTTTGATTAAAATTTATGAAAATTTTGGGAAAATGAAAGAATATATAAATTTGAATAGGGAAAAAGAACCAGTTGTTTCTATTCCTGAAAAAACTCCTTCTAGCTTTAAACCAAATTCTTATATAGGAATGACTGGAAAAATGGAGATTAAAAAAGATTTCAGAAAAGTGGCTGAAAAAAACACTGACTTTGACATTAACGAGTATTTGAGCCATATTTAAGGCAGATAATTTTTTATGACTTTTGAAGTAAAAAATTATATTTGATTTTTTTGTATCTTCATTTTCTTCTTATCCTTTCCAACCAGCACTACTCTTGAAAATTCCTGCTCATCTAGAATTTTATAGCCCTCTTTTTTTAATTCTTCAGCAATTTTCTTTACAAACTCCTTAATCTCCTCATGTGTTGGCATATCTTCATACTTTAATCTTTTTCTTGAAAACCCTACTGCCATAAATCCCTTCACCTCAATAAAATCCGGCATTGCTTTCTTAATTAACTTAGCATAATCCCCAATCATCTCATCATTCATATTCTTTCCCTTAACAAGTGTCATCCTTATCACCTTTCTTGTTTTTAGCTTTGGAAATAATTCCAAAGTTTCATTAAACTTTTTCCAAGCATTTTTTTCATTGCTGTTATGCCATTTATCATAATGCTCTTTATTAGGTGAGTTTAGGGATAGATATAATTGAGTAGGCATTTGTTTTTTATTATTTAATTTTTTTAAAACTTGAGGATTTAACCCATTTGTAACAAGAAAGCTTGTTTTTCCAAGCTTTCTTAATTCAGCAATTAGCTCTCCTAATTTAGGATATAATGTTGCCTCTCCAACAAGAGAAATTGCAAAATTCATTGGCTCTTGTGCTTCTTCATATTTCTTCATATTAATTTTCTTGTTTCCCTTAAATCCAAGAAGAAGTTTTCTCTGCTGCTTTATGCAATCCTGAATTATTTCGCAGGGATTATCAATCTTCTTTTTATCAAGGAATTTTTCAAAATTAAGCTCAATTGGGCGCCAGCAATGCAGGCACATGTTCTGGCACGAAATCCAGGGAGATATCTGGCAGCATCTATGGCTTTCAATTCCATAAAACTTCTGCTTATAGCAAACACCTTCATCGCAAAGCGATTTCTTTGTCCACCTGCAAGTCTGCACAGCAGAATGATTTCCAACAATCCTGTAATGCTGCTTTTCAAGAACTTCCTTTAATTTTTCATCCATGAAATGAGATAAGAATTTGGGCTTAAAATACTTTCTGAAATTAAATACTAATTGCTAATGTGATAACTTATTCACTAGGGAATTAATGGCTGAGCGATTAGGTCATGCTTGCCTTGATACTGTTGATTAAAGAATTATGAATGCTTATAACAGTTTATTTTTCTATTGCAGGATAAATTAAGCCCTTATAAAATAAGAAGTTTATTATTAACTGTATAATAACAAAAATAGAAAAATTTATAAACCATTAAATAACTCCGCTATCATGGAAGGCAATAAATCCCAAAGTAAAACCCTTGTCAACAAAACCTTGATAGGTTATATTCATGATTCTGCTTTGGCTTTGCGTGAAAAGGATAAAATTTATTCAGCAGTAATTGCAAATAGAAGCCTTGTTGATACAATCAAGGAATATGACTCATTGATAAGAAAAACCTCTAATCCAGATATAAAAAAAGAGCTTGAAAAGATAAAAGAATCAAAGCTCGAGGGAGTCTCAAATGAGGTTCTTGAGGGAAATAAAACTCTTGAATATGGGCTGTCCCTTCCAGTAGTCATGGATAGCCATGGTCCATTGACTTATGTTTTGCTGCCGGTTCTTTATGAAGATAGGGAAACTGGCTTGGCAGGGAAAATTGTAAGTGAAGTTTCTTCAGTTGCAGCCAAACCAATAATAATGAATGCTCAGGGGGTTGTTGCATTAAAAACTTATAAGAGAAACCGGAATAAAATTTTCGTATTTGTTTAGCTAATTCTAACAAGATTTTATTCTTTTTATAGTTTTCTCTGAAAAACCTCTTATTTTAACTATACAATGAACCTAAAAATATAAATAGTAGTGGTTACTTTGTAACTACTATGAAAAAGAATAAATCTATAATTGAAATGAAAATGAAAGGGTTTGAGGCTGTAGAGAAAATCGCGCAAGCTGGAGGAAACAGTGCAAGAATCTATGTGCCTAGGCATTGGAAAGGGAAGAAAGTAAAAGCTGTACTTATTGAACCATAATGCCTATAAAAAAAGAGGAAATCATGGGCTTACCAAAAGAAAAACTTGTAGACATCATCTTAGAATTGTCAGATAAAATCCAAAAATTGGAAAAAGAGCTAGCAAAATACAAAAATCCAAACACTCCTCCTTCCTCAAACAAGCACCTGAAGCCAAATACTTTTGGCAAGCAAGCCAAAAAGAATGTCAAAAGAGGGGCACCTATTGGGCATATTGCACACAACAAAAGCATTGAGCCAGAAAATTACGAGGATGTTGATGCATGCGAATGCCCTAATTGCCATGGAAAGCATGTCAGGGACAAGAAAATATTCAAAAGAAAGACAGAAGAGATTGAAGAGCCTCAAAAACCTGTTGCAAAGGGTGCTCTTGTCCATCTCAAGCACTGTGATGATTGCAACATGGACTTCATCCCACCACAAAATGCAACCCCTCTGCGAGGCAGCTTTGGAATTAACCTAATGGTTCTTGTTATATTCATCAAGTTTCTTCTTAGAGGAGTGTTAAGAAAAACAGCAATGTACCTAGAAGCTAGCCATGCTTTTGAAATTACTCCAGCAGCATTAAATGAAATTATCCGAAGGGTGGCTGGAGCTGCTGACAAAGAATACAGCGAGATTAAAGAAAGGATAAGAAAAGCTGCAAAAATATACATTGATGAAACAAGCTTCTCTGTTCTTGGGAAAAATTGGTGGCTGTGGGCATTTAGGACAGAAAATGATGTGCTTTATGTCTTAAGGCCTAGCAGAGGAAGCAATGTCTTAGAAGAGATAATTGGGAAAGAATATTCAGGAATAGTTATATGCGATTGTTGGAGAGCATATAATTTCCTAGAATTTGCCTTGCTTCAAAGATGCTGGGCGCATCTTTTGGGAAAATCCAAAGAGCTTTTGTCAGTTGCAGGGGTGCATCTTCACGAAAAATTGATAGAATTATTTGAAGAGATAAAGAAGTATAATCTTTCAAGCCATACTCCGCAAGAAAGATTGATTAAATATGAAGAGCTAACCAATAAACTTAAAAAAATAATAGATTACTACTCAAAATATCCTGAACTGGAAAAAGTTGTTAAATACATAAATTTCAATCTGGAAAATTGGTTTACATGCATCAAAGTTGAAGGGGTTGAGCCCACAAACAATTTTGCTGAGCAGGCAATAAGGGAGCCAGTATTGGTAAGAAAAATAATCGGTGCTTTCAGGTCTGAGACAGGAAAAGAGAATTATGAAACTCTCGCCTCGTTAATTGCCTCATGGCAATTGAAAGGCCTGGACTTAAAGAGCGAACTTAAGCAAATGTTAATAAAGAACCTTTGTTTTTGCTAAACAAATACTAATAAACATATTATTACAACATGCTCGAGAAACATAATTTTCATTGAAAGGAGCGATGAATTAATAAGGCAAAGTTAAAAATAAGATTTGAGCCAAAC